>ERZ1034878.301-NODE-301-length-25949-cov-4.874797_pt1 | contig 25949 bp, 19 predicted proteins | sample MGYA00520593_ERZ1034878 | MGnify/ENA primary metagenome ERZ1034878 (study PRJEB33766, sample SAMN09781724) | gut metagenome | biome: gut microbiome | host: Homo sapiens | place: Madagascar | study: EMG produced TPA metagenomics assembly of the PRJNA485056 data set...
ATCGGTGAACAGCTGGTCTTGCAAATCGCCCAAGGCGGCGGCGAGGTAAGGCTCGGAGCCATATGCAGGTAGAACAACCGAAAAGAACGGGGCGGTAGAGGGTTGGGCTGGGACGTCTGCGGTGCTCACCGAGCCCGTAGCTTCTGCACCACTACGGGCAGCATCGGCATAGGCAGCAGCATCGCCGCACCCATGCGCAGTGGCAGCGTCCGCGGCATCAACGCTCATGGCGCCATTACGCCCCCGCGAGGCGGGCGCACCGTTCGCTTCGCCCTTGCCGTGATGTCGTTTTCCCATATGCCCAGCGCCCCTCATGAACTCTAAACGCTTCGGCGTCAGCGCGCGCCGCTATTCCAAATACTTGCTTATGTCAGATATCTTAACAACTACAACGCCATCGATGGTTGCCACCGAATCATTGGCTGGATACAGCGACATGTTCGCGAATTCACTGGAGCGAATAACCTTGGCGCATTCGTCAAACGAGCAGTAGTTGAAGCTCTGCCCCGCAAACCGCTTCATTATCACATCCCAAGAACGCATGTTGTTCTGGTAGTGGTTGTCCCAAACCATGCCCCACTTCGCATAACTGCTTGCGTGAACGTAGGAATCGCTGGTGTTCGGAAAGTTGCCCGCTTCGGGTTTGCCGGCGATCAATACCTTCGCACCCGCCTGCACATCGAGGTTCGCATCAAGTACGCCGGCAATTCGGGTGGCCAAAGAAGCAGTTTGGTTCTGGCATGCCTGCATAACCTCGGCATCCGCATTCGACTGCAGCGCGTACGACCACGCCCCTACGGCAATAAGGCAACAGCAACCGACGGACATAGCCTTAGCGGGCATGCGCAGGCGCACATTGCCTCGATCAGGCGAATCGAGCAAAAGCTGCACCAACAAGGGCAGAAGCAGAAAAGAAGCCATGAAACCGCCCAACATAAGCAGGGTGGGATACCCGTAGCTGGGAACGATAACCAGGATAACGTTGGCGGCAAAGGGAATAAGCACAACGCAGAGCAGCGCCATAGCGCTCGCCCCCAAACGCTTCACACCGTTCATCGTAGCAAGACGAACGAACGCAACCGCCGCAACGATCAGGCATACAGCCGCCACGTACACCCAGCCAAAATGGTTCCCGAAAATGCCGTGGCTGAACAAGCCGTCAGAAAAGGCAACGTAAGCACTGGGGACAGACGACGTCAAAGAGCCCAGAATGCTGCCAACGCCAACCGAGGAAGCTCCGCCATAAGCGGAAAGGCCAATGCCCAGCACAAACAGCGAAATCTCGGTAAGCGCGTAGTACAGTACGGCACCAGCCGCGCACACCGCAACGGCAACGCCGAAGAACACCGCAAGCTGCTTCGCGCTAAACGAAGAACAGGTGCGGGGGCCCTCTCCATGGCGGGGGCCCAGCGCTTCGCCGTCGCGATTGCCTTCACGGCAAGGGTCTTGGGCTTCGCCGTCACGCGCTCTATGCGATTCGTGGTCCCCTTCGGAATACGAGCCCCAGGTTTCGGCGCCGTGAGCGTCGTGCGCCAGCAACATCAACGATCCGGAGCTACCCATAAGCGAGCGCACCATCACCAACAGCACCGCAACGCAAAACACGCCCAGGCTCGCTTGATAGCAACCGAGCGAAAACGCCAGCAACGCAACTGCCCCAACAAGGGCAACTGGCTTGCCGACAGCCCCAACGCGCCCGATCAAGCACACAGCCAAAACCGCGCACAAAAACGAAAGCGCATACGAATTCGAGCAGTAGTAGTACGTAATGCAGCAAGAAACGAAGGGTGAAGCGATGAAGAGAGCCGAAGAGGCATACCGCAAGCAAGCGCGCCTGATGCCAAGCTTGTCTATCAGCGCAACAATGCCCAGCGTAAACAGCGCAATGGTAATCGCAGAAGTAAGGATAGGCGAGCACAGCCCAAACTTAGCGCAGGCAGCAAACAGCAAGCCCCAACGCCCCAAGCTAATATCCCAAGCATGCGGAATAAAGCTTCCGTATCCATTGGGGTTGCTCAAAGAAACAACCGCATCGGGGTTCGAAAGGCCGTTCAGGTACATCTGCGCATGGCAGACCATACCCACCGCAAAGCACACCACCAGCAGCTTTGAATTGCGCACAAACCAGGGCTTCACCTTGGAAAACCCCGTTTTCTCTGCCGTTGATTCACTTTCTAACCCCAAGATAACCTCCCGATGCTTTTAGCGGGAACCTGGTACCTGTCCCTTTTCCCGCCACGGAAAGTCTACTCCCCTTCAAGGCTCTTCACCACGAGTTTCAAATCCCGTTACCAACAAAGCATCTACACGCAACAGGTGAAACATCATTCGTCAAACAAGCCACCGGCACATGGAGCCCATTAGCCCCAGCCCATTTTTATCTCTTTTTGCCAGAGACGCACCGGCGGAACAGGCAACCCGAGCCATAACCTTTATCATAGAAATGTTAAACAAAACGCACGCTGCGCAGCAATAGCGAAAGGATCCGCCGTGCCCGCAATTAGCTTGCTTATACCCATTTACAACGTGGAGAAATACCTGCGCGAATGCCTGGATTCCGTGCTGGCCCAAAGCTTCACCGATTTCGAGGCAATCTGCATTAACGACGGCAGCACCGACAGCTCCCGCGCCATTGTGCAGGAATACCTTGATGCGGACGGCCGCTTTCGCGTGATTGACAAAGCCAATTCCGGCTATGGAGCATCCATGAACCAGGGGCTTGATGCGGCAACGGGCGAATACGTAGCCATCTTGGAATCGGACGATGCGTTCACGCCCGATGCGTTGGAGGCGCTGTATAACCTGGCAACCACGCACAACGCACAGGCGGTAAAGGCTGACTTCTGGTTCTACTGGAGCCAGAACGAAAAGCTGGAGCCCTGCCATGTAATTAGCGAAGGGCTCTGCGGCAAGCTGGTTAACCCTCAGGAAGTGTTTGAACCTTTCTACGCAAAGCCCTCTATTTGGTCGGGTATGTATAACCGCGCCTTCCTGCAGGAAAACGATATTCGCTTCCTGGAAACGCCAGGAGCATCATATCAGGATGCTGGCTTTGCCTTTAAGATATGGGCCGCCGCCGATCGCGCTGTGTTTAGCTCTACTCAAATTTTGAAGTACCGCCAAGACAACGAAGCTTCATCGGTAAATTCCCCCGGCAAGGTGTATTGCGTGTGCGACGAGTACGCCGAAATGCAGCGCTGGCTTGATGCGCGCCCGGCAAAAAAGCAGCATCTACAAGGCGTGCTGGAGCGCATGAAATTCAACAGCTATCTGTGGAACTACGATCGTCTTTCCGCTGAACTGCGCGCTGAATTCCTAAAGCACGCCGCGCAGGAACTAAAAGCAGATTTGGACGCCGGCTGCATAAACCTGGAGCTTTTCGAGCCTTGGGCCGAAGCCGACTTGCGCGCCCTGATAAAAGACCCGCAAACCTTCGCCAAATGCCGCGCAGAATACGCAGCACCCGGCAAGCTGAACACCTTCAAGCATTACTGCAGCATTGGCGGCCTGCCGCTTATCATCAAGCTGCTGAAGAACAAGGCGGCGAAGTAGCCCATGGCCAACGAAACGAGCTCCAGCCCAACAGCATCTAAAAGCGCCGATGCAACGGCAACGCGTGCGCCAGAAGCCCTGCAGCACCCCGCCCTTTCCATAATCGTGCCCGTGTACAACGTGGAAGATTACCTGGATTCCTGCCTTGATTCGTTGCAGGCACAAACCTTTACCGACATAGAAATAGTATGCGTGAACGACGGCAGCCCCGATGGATCACGTGGCATTCTGGAAAAACGCCAAGCAGAAGATGCCCGCATTGTGGTGGTGGACAAGCCAAACGGCGGCCTTTCCTCTGCCCGCAACGCTGGCATCAATGCGGCGCGCGGCACCTACATCGGCTTCCTTGATGCGGATGACCGTTTTACGCCCAACGCATGCCAACGCATTGTGGAAACCTTCCAGCAAACGAATGCCGATGTGGTTACCTTCGGCGGTTACTGCAACCCCAAGGAAGCCGCAACGCCTTGGATTACGCTGAAACTGAGCCCGCGCGATGTGGTGTATGACGGCTTCCAACCTGCCCTGATGTTCGAAGAGCAAAGCACTCCCTACATCCGCACCGCCTGCCGCAGGGCTTTCCTAGATGAACACGACATCCGCTTCGAAGAGAAGCTGCCCTTCGGCGAAGACCAGGTGTTCTTCTTCGATATTTACCCCAATGCAAGCAAGACGGCGCTGATCAGCGACAAGCTGTACGAGTACCGCATCGAACGCGAGGGATCGCTCACCTCGAAAACCAACGATAATCTGGAAGCGAAAAGCCGCAAGCACTTGCCCATGACCCGGCGCATTTTCCGTGCCTGGAAGAAGCGCTTCGGTCTGCAGGAATTCAACAGCGAAATTGTAAGCTGGTCCATCGAATTCGTGCTGTACGGCCTTTACTGTCTGTCAGAGGACGTGCGCAACGAGCTGCTGCCCGAATATGCCCGCATCTTCAACGGCTTCTGGGAGGGGCGCAGCACCAGTAGCCTGAACCTGAAGAAACACGACCGCAAACTACTGGAAACGGTCCTAAGCGGCAAGCACGTATCCAGCACCGAAGCCCTACGCCTTAGAGCCGGCTGGTTCCTAGAGAAATACGGCGTCAAAGCCGTTATAGGCAAAGCACTGGGGATGAATTAGAATAACCATTTGATACGACCCTGTGGACTCCAAGTGAGGCAGGGACTAGAAAGGTCGGCGCCCAACGGGTTGTCGGCCTTTTGATTTTTTTCAAACATGCGATACTGTTGGGTGCGATGAGGATGCGTTTCGATCAGGACGACACATCCACCGAAGACCGCCGAAAGGCAGTCTTCGTGCATCCATGAACAATCAAGTTCACTTCTCGAGACACGGGAGGATTTTCGTATCGAATTCGTCTTGCGCAACGAGATAAAAATCCTTCAAGCAAAAGCCAACCAGTCCGCTTAAAGTACGAGGAATAAACGGTTTATTCGCTTTGTTGCCTATCGTTGACTTGATTCTAAGCAGAGAATTTACAGTGCCCGATTCAGCCGATCCACCACCAAACGAGTTTTTCTCCGTATTGTATACAAGAACGAAAACCGCCTTTTGCCTCAGCTGGACAGGACCAATCCCCAATAAATCACAGAGGATAAAAAGAGAATCATAGGCTTTGCGCCTTACCTCTTCGCCCTTCTCTTTATCGAGCTTGCCATTCTTGAATTCTATCAAGCAAAATTCGCCAGATACTGATGAGGTCAACGCATCAACGGACTTGGGCATTTGAGCCAATCCAAACGAACGGACGTATCGCTCTTTAACCTTATCGAAATCGTAGACTTCTAGGTCGGAATCGGTCATATAGCATTTTGCGGCATTCCCGTTTTCATCCAAAGATGTCTTCTTGAGCGAAGCCTTGCATTTTGAATACCCATCACCAAGTTCAATCCTACTCATAAAATTCGTCCTCTAGAACCTGAAAAGGGCGCGCAAGAAGGGAATAAGCTTGCTCTAAATCGCCAGTAATATCGGAAACCCGAGCCATTCCCTCTTTCGTGTTTTTCGCCAAATAATATCGGCACTGCTTATCAACGCCATATTTCGAAGAATAGACCTCTATGGCATTTAGAAAATATGGACTATGCGTCGTGAGCAATATATGCATTCCGAAGTTCTTCTGGAGAAGAACTATCAATTCTGCAAAAACCAATTGCCACTCGGGGTGCAAATGGACTTCCGGCTCGTCCAGTATGATTGTTCCGTTCTCTCTTATTGATCCATTTTTCAAAAGACGTTTCATAATCGCAAAGGTTTTCATGCCAGCAGAAAGGTTCTTGGCCTGAAGAGGGGCCGCAGTACCTGGCTCTACATAGCCAAGACGATAGCCTCTCTGGACAACATCTCCGGCACATACTCTGTTCACGATACCTTCAACAGCAGAAAGCTTATCGGAGACAACAATTTCATCAAAAATGCTCTGATTACCATTCTGCTCGCTGAGAAGCTGCTGAAGGCTCTCCCTGTGTCCAACCGCACTTTCGCGTATAGGCCGCCTAAAACCCATTGGTTCGTCTATGGCAAACGGATCATCGAGATATATTGCGCTTGTTCCCAAATGGAAAACCCTCGACATATTACAAACCTGATCATCTTTAATTTCGATTTCAGACATCTCTCCTCGAATTTCAAGAGAGACAGTGCCGGGCTTTTCTAGGTATATATTGTTGATTTGGGATCCGAATTCAATCTCGAACCACTTTGTCATACAGGCTTTCAAGGCTTCCTCATCGGGTACGGCAAGCCGCTCTCCTATCAGGGAAACAGCTTCAGCCAAGGAATCATCGTCAACCTTGAAACCAGACTCCTCGAATTCGGAAGAGATTAAGGCTGTTAGAATATCCTCGGAAGAACCCCCGTGACATACTATTTTTCTCGCAACCCTATCTCCGAGAGAATACCAATCCAAACCAACATCGGAAGCTCTTCGCAACGGAGCCAATGCCGTCGCAATGCTTCTAACTTTATTGCTCTTAACCTGCCTATCTGGATCATGAAATGCATTGAACACAGAAAACAGAGCTTTACCGATGGTGCTTTTCCCAGTGTTGTTCTCCCCTGCCACAACGGTAATTCCAGAAATATCAATTTCGGCAGATTCAAGCTTTCCTATATTTTTTACGGATAGCTTCATTGTTTCCTCCGTAACTACCATGTCTAAATGTTCGAACTATATCATAGAAAACGCATAGAATCGATGTCGGTTTGAGTGCCTGGAAACACTTCGTTTACGCCGTAAAGCACTGAAGACCATTCTCGACATCGACCCCATACTCGTCATCTTAAAACCTCAGACAACCACAAACAAACAGCAGCCGCACCAGCTCTAGCCAAATCGGCAGAAGGGAAACGACAACAGCTACATAAGCTTAACCACGCGATTGAAAGTGCAAGAGCAAGAGCAGCCAACAGGCAGGCGTTGACTAGTGTCAGTATTGCTCCCTTTGACCCTACAAACCTTACCCCTTCCTCAGGTAAGGGTCTCCGAAGAATAAGCCCACCATTACCTCGTTTACTATCGATACACGCCATACAGAAAAAAGCGAGCGTTAAAGCATTTGGCATAAAAGCAGAGAGTCCCAAGAGCCCGCTGAAAAGATATTGAACAATCAGACCAACAAGAAGAACGATTACGCTAAATTGCGGATTGCCAAGTTCAATGCTGCATCCAGTAGCTCGATAAGCAATTACCAAGCGCATCGATATCAAATCAAAAGCAACAACAAACGAGGAAAGTGCTGTCTGGGCAAAATTAACCATATCGCCCCAGCCCAAATCACATATCCCACTGCCTCGTAAAGGAGCATAGGAAAACCAACAGTAATCGTATTGCGTCGATGAAAAGATTTTTGCTAATAACGGGCAGCGTTTTGCGAGGCTAATAAATAATCGTCTTTCCTCCTCACTCCAGCAAAATCGTCATAAGATCCTCAACCCTCAAATCGAACAGGGAAGACAATCATGCCAGACACAGAGATGATGGGGCTCGACAAGCGCATCAGAAAATTCCGCAGCCAGCACACCTACTTGATTTATTCCTGCTTAAAAGCCATTGTTCAAACATGGATTTACCCACAGAAAGAAAACTGGCCGAACCTAAACTTTCAGAGAAACCAAGTGGGTTAATCCGAAAATGCCAAAAGCGCTTCCTCATCTTCCGTGAGACCCACAGGGGGACCAACTGACTGCCTAACTAATATCTGACGTTAGCTGAGAGACTGCGTCTTCAGCTTTCATCACCATAGGGCAGAATATAGTCATGCCCAAAAGGAACCCCTCGCTTCCAGCAAAAATTACATGGCCTTATATGCCGCGCAGACCTCTTCCACTGGACCGTCCATACGCATGTGGCCCTTTTCAATCCAAACAGCCTTCTTGCACACGCGCTCTACCTGGTTGATATCATGGGACACAAACAGCAAGGTGGTACCGTGGTTTTCAACCAGATCATTAATGCGAGCCTCACACTTTTCCTGAAAGCGGAAATCACCGACCGAAAGAGCTTCATCAACAACCAGGATATCGGGCGTGGTGGCGGTAGCAATAGCAAATGCGATGCGCGCAACCATACCAGAAGAATAATTCTTCAGTGGCATATCAATGAAATCGCCCACCTCAGCAAAGTCGACAATTGAGTCAAACTGCTCGTCGATAAACTTCTTGCTATAACCGAGGAGCGCACCGTTCAGGTACACATTTTCACGTGCGGTAAGCTCATGATCAAAACCAGCACCGAGTTCGATAAGTGGCGCAATGGTGCCATTGATGGAGCACTTGCCATGGGTGGGTTCCAGCACACCAGCAATAATTTTCAATAGTGTAGATTTGCCTGAACCGTTGGTTCCCACAATTCCGTAAACATCGCCGCGATTAATCGTAATATTGATATCTTCAAGCGCTTTGAACTCGCGGAAAAATAGCTGTCTACGCACAAGCGCAATAAGATATTCCTTCAAGCTATTGAGCTGCTGGTTTGCGATATTGAAAACCATGTCCACATGGTCGACGACGATCATGGGTTCTGCGGTATTGATGGAAGAATCCGTCATATCAATTCCTATACAGGGAGACTAAACGTAGAGAATAAACTTGTGTTCGGTTTTGCGGAACGCAATAAGACCAACCAAAAAGGTTACCGCGGCCATTCCAAAACAGATAAGATGCGTTTCAAAGCTAGGCGTGACGCCATTCATCATGATGTCTCGGAAGTAGGTGATGTACTGATACATCGGGTTCCATACCATGAGATTCTGCAGAGTGTCCGGCAGTAGCTCGAGGGGGTAAAAAATAGGCGTTGCATACATCCACGCCGTAGTAACAACCCCCCAAAGATGAATAACGTCGCGGAAAAAAACCGCCAGGGAAGACAGCAGAAGGCCAAGCCCCACGCAGAATAGAGAAACGAATATAAGCATCACTGGAATTAGCAGCACACGCCAAGTGGGAATGACCTGGAAAAACACCATTACCGCAAGAACGGCAATAAGGGAAATAGCGAAATTCACCAAACCGAATACCACCTTTTCCAGCGGGAATACCATTTTCTCGACGCGTACCTTCTTCAGTAAAGGTGATGCATCGATAATGGAAGTCATTGCAGAGGTAGTTGCATCCGTCATCAATGAGAACAGAACTTGACCCAAAATAAGGTATAGCGGGTAATTCTCGATCTGAAAACGGAACATGAATGAGAATACTGCCGAAAGGACGATCATCATAAGAAGCGGATTAAGAACGCTCCACAGTACGCCCAGGATGCTTCGGCGATATTTAAGCTTAAAGTCCTTCGATACCAAAGACTTCAAAACGAAAAGGGAATGCTTCATTCCCGTGACCATGTCTTGATCGTTGCTCATTAGACTCCTCGGATAAAAGCCATACCCACAGATAATACAGCAGGGAGCCAGCAAAACGCTGACTCCCCACCGATAGTCCATTATGAGCGGCCACGCAGCTTTCTGCCAACAGCCTTTGCTACCTCCCTGCGTCGTGATCCTAAAGGCATAATAGGATCGATGACTTTACGGATACGGCTGTTTTCGCCAACCACCTTTGGAGGACGCGCTTCTTCTTCAAGAAGCAAATGCAACTCGGTAGCCTTATGCTTCGAGATCAATGCGATCATTTTTTCATAAAAAGGTGTGGATCGCGCATACTTCCAATAATGCTCAGCAAAATCGCACTCAGGCATAATCCAAGGTTTTTCGAAGCCTGCATAGTGGATGATCTTCGGATTGGAACGTGATGCGTTATAGGAGTCAAACGCAGAAGCTGGCGCAAACGAGAACACATTGCCCACGCGTCCCCCGCAATCGTGCATTACATTCCACTCATAGCCCAAGTATTTAACCCTTCCCTGGCAATGCGCATTAAGAATGTCCTGATCATTGTAGATATAATCAGGGTTCGAGGCTATTTCAAGCCACTCTTTTACCGAATGAAGCTTCCTCATTTCAGCGACGTTCAGCACCAAAACACCAGCTTGGAAGTAATCGAATGGCCTCTTCATGCCGAGAATTTCTTTCGTGTACTCCATCCTCTCACCATCATGCATATTCAAGTTGCCCAGGTAGTCAACATCATGCGCTGCCGCGAGAAGGCTATCTTCGAGATCCAGTTCAAATAACTCAGAAACATCCCCCTCAACAACAAGGTCAGAATCTAAGTAAACAACCTTTCCGTAATATGGAAGAATGTCCTGAATCAAGAAACGGTAGTAGGTTTCTTTGCTGATGTGCTCATTGCTGGTCGTGAGCTCATAATCAGCGATCATCGCTCCAGCACCAAAGAATCTAATAGACGCGTTGCCATATTGGGCAACAAACTGAACCATCTGCTCTTTGTTGCTTCCGGTTATACCGTCTTCGATAACCACAACGTCATAGAAGTAATCTTTAGAAGCGTTAGCAAGCATCGAAGCAATGGTCGTGGTGACCATAGGAGCATAATTATTATCAGCTGCAAATACTACAGGAACAATCGGCTTATCACATTCAGCATAGCCAGGAACAGGGGGCAAATCGTAGTAACGCTTATCGGGATACTCGATATGGACGCACTGAACCTGCTTGCGCTTCCAGCCTGCACCAACGCGTTCTCCATGCATGAGGTAAATGTTCAAAAGGCGTTCTGCTAAATGACCTGGGGTGCGAAGCCCTTCTTTGCTGCACAAAGAAGAATCCCACTCTTCAACAAAACGCTCAAGAATAGGGAATAGCCACTCGCAATAACCAAAGAACAGCTCCTTCTTCATAAGGAACATGTTGCAGAAACACGACTGATTGCCGTTTGCGAAGGCATTAATGTCCTCCGCATAGTCCGGATGCATGTCTTCAAGGATCGCAAATACGTGATACAGGTCGTCAATATTCAATTTTGCAGCAGCTTCATACTGCATTAGTGGAGTGTTAGCATCGCCAGGAAAGTCGCGAAGATCCTTCACTTCTGTCGTGACGACGTCATAGCCATCAATAGCTCTCTTGATGGCCCCGTCGTCCAGTCCATACTTAACCTGGGATGAAGTATCAATAAAGGGCTCCATGATTTCACCCCAGGAGTTCTCCCCGTAGCGATTTGGCGAGAAATTAAAGTACCGCCGGTAGTGACAAAAGCCATAGTAATCAGCGTCAATATTTTTCCAGGCCCAATATTGAGCGGTTAGCTCGCAATACATAGGGTTCTGGTCAGATATGTTATCGCCGTCATCGTCATGCCAAGCCCAGGGAAAACGATCGTTGCCCAATGCGCACCCTACCTGAACTGGCTGAATAGCATCGCAGTCGAAAAGGTCTACTGGCTTATGGGCGGAAGCAAAGATTTTGATTGGCTGAGCAGACCATTTCGACCTGAGCGACATCCCCTCAAGATCATTCAGATGGCTTTGCGCAGCATCGCGGTATTCGCTATATGCACTCGCACCATCACTCACTGGGACTCTTTGTCCGAGTTTGGTGGGAACGAAAATCGATTCCGCGAAACTGAACAATTTCTTCAGCTCGGATATATCACTTCCGTTTTCGCCAACCGCAAGCAAGCGATACGCCTCATCGCGAACACAACGCATCACCTGAACGGAAACATCGATACCGTTAAAAATACGAACAAGCTCATCCAGAGATCTTGATCTGTCCTCGGAACTCAGCCTTAATGACCAATCATTAAACAGCAAATCCATCAACTTAGATTCAGCCCCAGCGGCCATCTTGGCCATCATGAGAGAAGGCTCGCCCCCGCTTAAAGCATATTGGCCTATTGCGTCAATGCATTTTTTAAAAGAGCGTGCATCATTAAGAAATTCAGCAACCGAAAGAGACGAGGCTCCAGTTACTCCGCGCCCATAGTTATAGTTGAGGGCGCGAATGTCATTTCTCGTAATCTGGCACGAGGCAAACGAAGCCAATACAAAATACTCGTAACTATCCTCTGCTCTCTCCAACCTACAATCTATCATCTGAGAAAAAGCCCTTTTTGCCAAATCGGCAGCATATACTCGTTGAGTAACTCGCCAATCCTGCAAATATCCCAATTTTGCGTCAAATGCATAGCCTAGAATCTCTGAGTCGCATAATTCGGGGCATGGGTTATTTACATATGACTCAAAGGACAACCTCATATCATCAGAAACTTCGCAAGCATTAACGTTGATCCCATAATGAAGAACATCCATATTACCGGAGTCCAAAGCACCCTTCAAAAGACGTAAAGCATCCTGATCAAAAGAGTCATCCGGGTCGATAAAGACGATGTAATCACCTGATGCTTTTTCAACACCCGTTTTTCTCGCACAGTGCACACCTTCATTGCGGCTCTTTGCAACAGAAATGATCCTTGAGTCCTTTTCGGCATAAATGCCTACCAACGCCAGGGAGCCATCGCAACTGCAGTCATCAACAACAATTGCTTCCCAATCCATAAAACTCTGAGCAATAAGGCTGTCTAAGCATTGAGAAATATATTCCACATTCCCATACGAAGGAACAACAACGGAAAAGACCGGCATCTACAGTCTGCCTCCCACTAAATACCAAACGAATAAATAACCACTCCGAGAAGAATCATCGTAAGTGCAACAACTTTTTTCTTGGTGATTCTCTCTTTGAAAAATAAAACGCCAAAAACCGTAACGTATAGATAGCTCGTTGATTCGAGCACGGGGCCAAAAGAGAGGGGCACAACCCTATACGCAAATATGCACATGAACGTAGTAAGCAAGAACAAGGAATATGCAAAAATTACTGGAAAGTTTAAGTACTCCCTGACCTTCGATGGATAGGTTTTCAGCGCCGCCTTTTTTAGGATAACTTGCGATACCGCACTAATGAACGTCCCAAGAAGCAAGACCCCCGAATACAGAATCATGGTCTCACTCATGGGTAACGCCCGATTCTTGACTGTCGGCATGAGAAAACAAAACCACTCCGGCAATAATCAATAGAGCGCCAACGGCTTTAGGTAAGGTGATCGGCTCAAAGAAAAACAGCGCGCCCCAAATGATCCCCCAAACAATAGTTACCGCTTTATTTGAGAAAGCAGTTGTCAGGGGAAGCCTTTTTAGGATCTGTTGCCACCCGATGGCATAAAACCCTAAAAGAAGAAGAACACCCCCGTAATATAGGCAGAATTCAATGCTTAGGAAGTCGACGCCCGCGGCAAGTTTGCTCAATATTCCACTTGTCGAATAGACCATTAAGAGCATATGCAGGGCAAAAAGGGTTTTTATCCTTCCAAAACCAGCCACTACAGTCCCTCTTCGCTATGATCTGGCAAATAGGGGTCTAGTTCGACTAGGGAATCACACTGCATCATAAAGTATCCAAACCTGGAAGAGCTATCAACGATTGCGTGTTCGCCAAATTTCGAAACGTCTTCTTCAAGCAGAAGATCTGGCGCAGCGTCTTTTATCGAAGCTAAAGCAGCTAAATCCCTCTCGTCGAATATATATCTGATTGCAGCGTAATTCCGCTTACGAATCCTGGGGGCTTTTGGGGCTTGGCCCATGGCAACGGACACAACCGCACCGACAAAGTCGTATCCTGTTGATAGCGAAACCAAATCAGAGCCAATCCTATCTCCACCCATTCGGCTCCCTATCTCAATGATTGCGATTTCTCCATCATTATTGATCTTGAGCTCCGAATGAGAAGCTCCATATTCAATGCCCAAGCCGTTAAGTGCATGCTCGACGATGCCCTTGACCCTTGACTCAACGTCCTTATCCACGCGAGCTGGCTCAAGATGACCCTTTTCAATAAACATAGGCGCGCCAGAGGTAAATTTCTCCGTTATGGACAAAAAGTGATGCTCTCCCTTCCAGGAGATATACTCAACACTATATTCTTTCCCCCGAAAGAACTCCTCAACCAAAACCACTCCAGAGAAGCTCTCATCTGCGGCTCTTTTTACGGCATCGTCAAAGCCATCAACAGTATCCAGCTTCGTGACACCACGACTTCCCGACCTATCTGCCGGTTTAACAATGATGGGAAACCTCAAGTTGCTATCAGAAAGAGTAAAACCCTCGCTTACAACTAGGCTCTTCGGCGACGGGTCTCCATTCCGCTCAAACGCTTCACGCATTGCATGCTTATCCGTACTAAGGCGGGTTGCCTCGATGGTGTTAGAAACCAAGCCCATCGAAGAGGCAACATAGCTAACAACAATATTTGCGAGGTCCGACCCAATGCTACAAACCCCGTCAACACCAATCTCCTTGCATTTAGCAAGAATAAGATCTTTTTCAACAATGCTTATCGGATAAAAATAATCTGCCGTTCTCTCTCCGACATCCCCGCACTGCCAAGCAAAAACATGAGTTTCAAATCCGAGCTCTTTTGCTTTAAGAATCAGCGGATTTTGCAGGTATGAAGCACCAATGATAGCGATTTTTTTCAAGGAAGGACTACCTTTCTCTTGAATGAGCGAGCTCGTCCCAACGCCCACTATCTAGCTCGTATTTATAGTCAACCATCATTGCATGATAGTCGGTGTATTCGGGAACGAATCCGAAATCCTTCTTTGCCTTTTCCATCGAGTACAAAAAAGAGGGTGTATTGTTGGGCTTATCTGGTCGATATACAATCTTCGATCCGTTATTCGGGCCAAAGACGTCAATCACGGCTTTTGCTTGGTCCTCCAAGTCAAGGCCAACTCCGCTCGTCATGTTATATAATCCATAAGTCTTATCGCTCTGCAACGCCATCTCAAACGCCTTTGCGACATCTTTGACGTATATGATATCTCGGCTAATATGCGGATCGCCCCAAAGCTCTATGTTCTCCCCAGCTTCAGCTTTCTCGATAAAAGTCTGGATGCCCGACTTGTAGGGCTTCCCGTTAACCATAATGGTGCCGTGGGGGCCAACACCATAAACAGGAGGGAACCTAAAGCATGAGCACTGCATGCCATGCTGCTGATTGTAGTACTCCATCACATCATTAGCGGCGTTTTTGCTAATTACATAAACAGCATGATCGCCCGTAAACTTGAAATCTCTTGGCTCTTCCTCGGTAATCGGATAACCCTTCCCCCATGCTCCAGACACATCAGAATAGCTACAAGTCGAGATGACCTTATTAACCCCATGTTTGCGAGCCCATTCCAAAACGTTAATTAGCCCAATCACGTTTACTTTGAAATAGTCGGCGGCATTGTCTTCTGTTTCGAGATCGGCAGTAGCATTTGCCGGCAGCAAGCCAGCCAGCAAAATGATGCCGTCCACCCCATCTGCAGGCAGCACATCGAACTCTTCCGGATCAGTAATATCCAGGGGAACGAAAGATGCTCCCATCTTGCTCAACTTTTCGCCCAGTTTCTTGTTTCTTCCGGTTGCTACAACCTCCTTGCCATCGGACAGAAGCCTATCAACCGTGTACATGCCGACAAAGCCAGTCGCACCAATTACCAAAATCACGTTACTGAACCTCTCCGTTTAGGACCTTTGCAACTACATATAAGGGGCGATGTTTTGTTTCATTAAATATATTTCCAACATAAAGCCCAACAACTCCGACGGCGGCAAGATTTAACCCGCCCATGAAACAAATCGCAGCCATAGTGCTCGTCCAGCCGACCAATGCTTCGCTTGGGTCAAGGACGTATCTGATGATCAGTGCAACTATGACGACCAACGCAAAAACGGAAAAGAAGAAACCAGCATGCACGGCAAATTTGAGAGGCTTCGTCGACTGCGCAGTGATGAGCTCAAACGCCATGTTCATTTTCTTTTTGAAGCTATATGAAGAATCGCCCTCAAACCGCTCATCGCCCTCAAGATCGATTGCCGTCTGAGAGAAGCCAAGCCATTTAATGAACATAGTATATGCGCGATTATGCTCACGCATTTTGCAATAGTTGTCGATTACAACTCGACGCGAAATACTGAAATTGCAAATGGACGAGTCGTAATTGCCATCCGTAAAATAATCATAGACCTTATAAAACGTCTTCGATAAAGCCTTTACTAAGCCAGTATCTTTTCTAGCAATACGCCGCGCAAAAACAACATCAAAGCCCTCTTGCGCCTTTTCGTACAGTGCCGGTATGCACTCTGGCCTATCTTGCAAATCGCAGTCCATGACCACGACCCAATCACCTTTGCTTATATCTAGACCAGCTGTTATAGCTCGGATTTGTCCGAAATTTCGAGACAGCTTAACACCCTTGACCCTCTTGTCCTGGGCACAAATAGGCTCGATCTCCATCCAGGAATCTTGCGGACAGCCATCATTAACCAAAATTATCTCGAATGTCTTGCCCATGCCCTCGAGCGTTTCAACAAGGCGACGGTGCAACTCAGGCAACGCACCGGGGCATCCATAAACAGGGACTACAACTGAAATATCCATCTTCAATTTACCTTGAAACTAACGAGAAAAATAATCGAGAACCGCACCAATGACACGCTCTCTGTCCTCTTTGTCCATACCGTAATACATCGGCAGACGAACTAAGCGATCGCTTTCCCTGGTCGTAAACTCATCTATACCGCTAAAACGCCCAAAACGCTCTCCTGCAGGCGAAGAATGCAGCGGCACATAGTGAAACGACGCTTGAACCCCCTTGCTCCTCAGGAAAGAAATAAAATCAGTCCTCTGATTAAGATCTTTTAATTTGACGTAAAACATGTGGGCGTTGTGCTTGCAGGCATCGGGAATGGTCGGCAAATCAATCAAGCCATCAGACGCAAGACCCGAAAAAGCATCATAATAGGCAGTCCAGGTTGACAAGCGATTGTTGTTGATTTTAGCAGCCACTTCGAGCTCGCCCCATAAATAAGCCGCATTCATGTCGCTCGGCAAATAGCTGCTTCCATAGTCGACCCATGTATATTTATCAACTTGACCACGGAAAAAGCGAGCACGGTTCGTCCCTTTTTCACGGATAATCTCAGCTCGCTCGTTGTATTTAGGGTCATTAATCATGAGAGCACCGCCCTCACCCATGGAATAATTCTTCGTCTCATGGAACGAATAGCAGCCCATGTCCCCTATAGTGCCAAGCGCACGCCCTTTGTAAGTGCCCATGACACCCTGAGCTGAATCTTCAACAACAAGAAGCTTGTGCTTACGAGCGATCTCCATGATTGCGTCCATCTCGCAAGCTACGCCAGCATAGTGAACAGGAACAATCACCTTTGTCTTATCCGTAATAGCTGCTTCAATTTTTGTTTCGTCGATGTTCATCGTATCAGGACGGATATCCACGAAAACCAACTTTGCCCCAACCAGCACAAAAGCCGTAGCGGTGGTTGAAAAAGTAAAGCTTGGGAGAATCACCTCGTCACCGGGTTTTAGATCGCAGAGTATCGCTGCCATCTCCAGAGCAGTTGTTCCACTGGTAGTAAGGAGCGCTTTCTGACATTTAAACGCGACCTCAAGCCATTGGTGGCATTTTTTCGTGAACGTCCCATCACCGCAGATTTTTTTGTTATCAACAGCCTGTTTGACATAATCGAGCTCAGTCCCTACATAGGGAGGAATGTTAAAAGGAATCATATCAACCTTCAATTCTTTTATTTATTGGCATACATTTTCGAGTAATAGCTCTGATAATCGCCGCTTGTAACATGCTCGACCCATTCTGGGTTAGCCAAGTACCATTGAATCGTCTTGACAATGCCGACCTCAAATGAGGTTTCGGGCTCCCAACCAAGATCTTTCTTGATCTTATCAGGAGCAATCCCATAACGACGATCGTGCCCTTTCCTGTCCTCCACGTAAGATATCAGCGTCTCGTTGATTTTTTCATCGCCAGTCGAAGCGCTCACTTCTTCAATGATCTTCTTGACAATAGAAATGTTCGGACGCTCGTTGTGTCCGCCGACATTGTAGATTTCGCCAATTATTCCATTTGATGCAACAAGGTCAATGGCTTTGCAGTGATCCTCGACATAAAGCCAATCACGTACGTTCAAGCCATCACCATAAACCGGCAGGGGTTTATGGGCCAATGCGTTATTGATCATAAGCGGTATCAATTTTTCGGGGAATTGATACGGTCCGTAATTATTTGAGCATCTTGTTATATTGACCGGAAGTCCGTAAGTATCCGCATATGCCTTAACAAACAAGTCGGCCGAAGCCTTTGAGGAAGAGTACGGACTATGGGGGCTCAACGGCGTAGTCTCACGAAAGAAGGAGTCCGGGTCATCAAGGGAGAGCGATCCATAAACCTCATCAGTTGAAACTTGAATGTACTTATGCTCGCCAAAGAAGCCATCAGCCTGCTCCCAGGCCTCTTTCACAACGTTCAAAAGAGAAACCGTGCCCATGACATTAGTGCTGGCAAATGCGCCAGGGTCAAGTATGGATCTATCTACGTGGGATTCCGCAGCGAAGTTGATTACATAGTCAGGAGAATACTCACCAACGATTTGTCTTATCTTTTCCGAGTCGCGGATATCGGCGCGAACGAAACGATATCTTTCATCGTTCTCGACCGACTTGAGATTCTCGAGATTCCCAGCATAGGTTAATGAATCAACGTTAATAATTAGAATATCATCATGACGATCAAGCATATACAATATAAAGTTACTGCCAATGAATCCGGCACCGCCCGTTACTAGATATTTTTTCATATACGCTCTTCTTTCCTGTAAATATGCATAAGCGCTTTTGATTATAGCAACGTTAGCGCCAAATAAAGCAAAGGATGCCTTTATGATAGATCACGTTCAAAACAAGTGGATAAACCTCGATGAAGGCAAACAGGCGGCGATAAGCCTAACTGCTTTCATCGCAACGTTAGTCTCACTCACCTGCATCCTGTATTCCCCCTTCATTTTTGGGGATCATTTACTTATATATGCGGGGTCGGGGTCTGACAGCATCGGCCAGACCATCCCCTTCATGCTTAACGAAGCGTCGAGGCTTAGCAACGGCGACTTTTCCCAATGGAACCAGTACCAGTTTCTAGGGGCAACAACTATCCAGCATTTTAATCCTGACTATTTTCCAGCGCTTTTTGGCGAAGAGGCTGTCCCCTCGATGATGCTGGTCTCGCAATTAGCAAAAGTGATCTTGGCTGGTTTATTTTTCTACCTTTTCCTCGGCTACTATCATCTTCAGTACAAAACCCGATTTGTCTCGGGCTTGGGTTTTGCGTTTTGCGGCAGGATGATCGAACTTGCGCCATGGACGGCATATACGCTGGAAGTAACTCTGTTTGCATGTATGCTTTGGGGCTTCGAGCGTTTTTTCGCAAACAGAAAAAAAGTTCTTGTGCTTCCTCTCGCCTTTGGGCTTATCGGAATGGGCGAAGGGTTTTACGCTCTTGTTTTATACGGCTTCATTTTAGCTGGATACGCCTTGTTTAGATCGTGCTACTCTAGCGATGCATTCAAGAACAAACGGGAGTTGGCTGGATTTGGCGCACAATTTGCGGTGCTTATGTGCGCAGGCGTACTCGTTTCTCTTCCGGTTATCCTCCCCTCTGTGGAAATGTATTCTTCCAGTTCACGCATCAGCTCCGATGTCGGCAACTCTGGATTTGCCCTTCTCTCTTTGCTCCTCCCGACAAGCACGACCATTTGCTCGGAAGAAATCGTTAAGTTTTTCTCCAGCGCTATCCTTGGGCATATGGATTCATTTTCGGGTTCGACTTGCATATTGAATAGCCCTTACTATTACGCAGGGGTTTTGCCGCTCTTTGGGATCGGCTTCGCCTTTAACCAAAAAAACAAGCAGCAAAAGATCGCAATGGCCCTCATTCTTTTCTTGTGTGTTTTCTATTGCTATTCAGACGGCTTTCGATATATCTTGAATGGCTTCTCTGTCCCTGGTGACGACTTTAGGCAGTCCAGCTTTTGGGTTGTTGCGGTAATTGCCCTAATCGGAGCAATCGGACTCGATAATATGTGGCGAAATATAAGTAAGAAGCATCTATGTTTATGGTCTGCTTTTCTTCTTTTTGCATTCCTTGCCGCATCCTTCTCGATCTGGGAAGAAATAAGTCGGGTTTATTTCGCTGTGACTATCGTGCTTTTGGCACTGTATTTCTTGTTTTTTTACACTGCTTCAGAAGCAAAAGCACCCCTTGTTGCAAGAGTCGCAATTTGTCTAATCGTAATTACCGCTCCAGTCGAATATTTGGTTCAGAACTACAGAGCGATCCAACACACGACTAACCTGACAAGCGAAGAGTACAATGCCCAGCTCGGAAGCAACCCGGAAGATTGCATTCTCACCCTTGGCAAAACCGACACGGATATCTATCGCATCGATTACAAAACTATGATGCTAACAAGATCTATGGCGGCAACATACCTCGGGACCCAGGCTTATATCGGGGGAGCGGGAATGACCCAATCGGTGACCGATTTCATGAAAACGCTAGACAATGACTACATAGACCAACTTGGATACTCTCGTTATTCGTACGGCTTCTTTAACCCCTCAACCAACGCTCTCCTGGGCGTTAAATACCTCGTCTATCCCAAAGCAGATGCGCAATATTACATTCCATACGGCTATCAGGAAATTGGAAATAACGATAAATACACTGTCCTGATAAACACCAAAGCGCTCCCACTAATGTTCGCCTATGGAGAAAACGAAACAATCAGCGTTGACTCCTACCTTCAATTAGATAGGGGCTCCAGAAGCACAGCAATGCTTCGCTCTGCGGTACTGCCGAATGGAAGCAATGAGCCCCAAATACAGCAACAGCACGATGCAGAGACCATTGCAAAATCCGCAGACATTGTCACAGTGGACAGCCCTGCAACCATCTTCATCCCCGAAACAGACAGTGAATGGCTTGAGGCAAAGATGGATCTTCGTGCCGCAGCAAGCGTCAGCGGCAGCGTAACAGCTAATATCACATTTTTCGACAATGAAAATAATGCTATTGCCGTTGTCCCCTTCTATACAGCTGCCGGAAATGAGCAGATAAACATTCAGGTAAAAAATGAGCGCATAAGCCGAGCAACGGTTGAATTTGTTGCAACGAACGCCTGCCCCAACCCCCAAATCGAAAACATCCGTTTTTCAGCTTGCGGCAGTAATTATTTTTCCGTATATGATGATGCGGTTAACGAAAGAATGAGCAAGAGCGCCACTGTTCATTCGTACAAGGATGGTTGCCTTAATGCATCAATTAAGATATCCGAAAACGGATATCTTGCAACGACCATTCCTTGGAGCAAAAACTGGATTTTAAAAATCGACGGAGAAGCCGTTGAAACGTTTCCTATCAATATCGGTTTCGTTGGCTGCGATATAGCACAGGGAAGCCACTCCATAGAACTGATCTACGACAGCGCAACACTAAACACGGGGATTGCGCTGTCCGCTTCAACGCTTCTAGTATTGGTGAGCCTCCCCCTAATCAGGCTGCTTGCATCGACTGCGCAAAACACTAAAAAGCGTCAGAGGGACTGAATCCATGCAGAAACTTAACGAGCCATCGCGGGAAAAGCAACATAATTTCTTGCTTTCTCTTATCATCGCATCGGCTTTCATCATCATCTACAGCTTCAGTGCGCAATATGGCGGCGACGGAACAAATGACGATTTTGCTATCGGGATCGCCCTGAGCGGACGAATTCCTGAAGCCAATATGTCCCTATTCGTAAATGCAGCATTCTGCAATATTGTCGCTTTGCTCAATCAGGGAATCCCGGACATCAACTGGTTTTGGCTTATCGAGCGTTTCGTCGCCTTCGCTTCTCTTTCTTCTTTGCTATTTGTTGGTCTGGAGAAACATAATGAGTACCCTGCACTACTCATTCTAGCCGCTTGCGCATGTGTGCTGCTTCTTGCTGGCTGCACGTATCAAGGTAATTTTTCTTACGTTGCAAGCTTTGCGACCGTTGCCGGTGGTGTAGTGCTTCTGATCGGGACAAAAAACCCCATACTCGGCCAACTACAAAAGCCCCTCACTGCTATCGGGGTCTCCTTGATGGTGATTGGCTTTTCCATTCGAATTGAAAGCTTCCTCTTGTTTATGCCCTTTTTTTTCGCTGCAATAATCTGGGTGATTTTATCTGATTTTAAGAGTCACAGCATTTCTATTTACAAATATATCCCGATTGTCGCTGTCGTTGCCTGCTGCATTGCACTCTTTTCTTACGACCAAATCGTATGGAGCAGCAACACCGAGCTCAGCCACTGGAAACAATACAACCATGCTCGCTCGGTGATATCAGATTATCCTATGCCTCCGTACGAGGATGCAGCAGAACAGCTTTCTAACTATGGTGTATCCGAAAACGATTATTTCATGCTTCGCAATTGGATCACAGCGGATAGCGCGGTTTTCACCACAGAAACGTTGGAAAACGTAGCTTCACTTACCACAACGCAAAGCATAACCGGCAAGATTCAGATGCTTCCCCAATCAACGGTCGACTATTTACTGAGGCTATCAAACGAGGGTCTTTTACTGGGATTCATCGCCTTGTACGTCATATTAATCGTACAGAGCAAGAGCGGGCGAGCTCTCTCCTCTTTTTCAATACTTCTAGCATTAGCATTATGCATTTATTTCGTTGCGACAGGAAGATTTCCCCAACGAGTCGAATATCCGCTCTGGGTTTACGCTTTTTCGATCATAACGATAGAATTTACACCTCGAAGCCATTTGAGAGATGCTAGTTTCTGTGCATTTTGGAAAGGCGCAGCTAGCTTTTGCCTTCTGTTTGCTTTTGCTGCGCAAATCCCAGCTTTCAGCATCCATGAAATTAAAAGCTCATTTACCCAAACAACGCTGAGTCCACAAGATGCCCTACTTGAATACGAGGCCGACTATCCGAATGATGTTTTTGTTTTCGATGTCGAAACTTACACATCAGTAGAAATGGCGTTCAAAGAAAAGAATCTACCCTCTAGTGACTTTCTAACCCATAACGCAACATTAGGAGGATGGAGCGTCGAATCTCCATACTACATCAGCAGAAACGAGATCATGGGAAGCTCCAGCATACTGAAGTCATTAGCGGATAGTGACTCGTTCCACCTTCTCACGACAAACCCATCGGTCTGCGATACGATTGGTCTGTTTTTAAATGAGCACTATAAGATAGATCCACAGGTCACAATCAAGGCAACGCCTTTGGATGGAGTGTACCTGTGTGACTTTCATGCTTAGCGAAATTGCATAACACGCACTTATTACCCTAAAGCCTCAGTTGGAGCCTTTGCTCCCTAACCAATGACGGCAAGGGAGCAAAGGCTCTAGATTTCCTATTGGATCGACCAAATCGTCAGTTTCTGGCAGCGACCTGGCTGAGGTACTGTCCGTATGACGACTTGCCAAACCGTTCCGCCGATTCAAGAAGGGCCGTTTTGTCGATCCAGCCATTACTGAATGCGATTTCCTCAAGTGATGCAATCTGCAATCCTTGGTTTTGCTCGATTACGCGGACGAATTCTCCAGCTTGATACAGACTGGAAATCGTCCCCGTATCAAGCCAGGCAGAGCCACGATGAAGAAGAGAGACCTCGAGAGAGCCATCATCAAGATACATTCTATTCAGATCCGTAATCTCTAGCTCGCCACGCGCAGAGGGTTTTATCCTTTTCGCAAATTCAACGGCACGCTCATCGTAAAAGTAGAGCCCCGTAACGGCATAGTTTGATTTAGGGTTTTTTGGTTTTTCCTCGATAGAAAGAACTTGGCCCTCCTTATCGAATTCAACAACCCCAAAACGCTCTGGATCATCAACGTGATAACCGAAGACGGTCGCTCCATGTTTTTTGTTTGCTGCCTTAGTCAGCAGTGCCGTGAGTCCTCCACTATAGAAAATGTTATCCCCTAAAACAAGCGCACAGCTATCTCCATTAATGAAGTTTTCACCAATGATGAAAGCTTGAGCCAGACCATCAGGAGATGGCTGCTCGGCGTACGAAAGCTTAATTCCATATGCCGAGCCATCTTTTAGGAGACGCTTGAAATTGGGTAGATCTTGAGGGGTTGATATAAGAAGAATATCCCTAATGCCAGCTAGCATCAGTATTGAAAGGGGATAATAGATCATTGGCTTGTCGTATACAGGCAGTAGCTGTTTTGACGTAACTGTGGTCAGGGGGTACAACCGCGTACCAGAGCCCCCCGCTAATATGATTCCCTTCATTTGATTCCTTCCTAATAATAAGAGGGAGAGCCAAGCCCTCCCTCGCCATGACAGTTAATCAGTAAATATATACTTTGGTTCCCTGCCAAATATTGTCGTATATCCACTTGGCATTTTCAACCGCAAGTCTAATGCACCCGTGAGACTGACTATTACCGAGTTCACTGTTGGATGCCAAGATCGAGTGGAAGAAATAGCCTCCGTTAATTTGAGTACACCAACGGGCCCGAGTATCGGTCGACAAGTTCGTTCTCTTGAATCCAGTCGTTCTATACTCCCCAGTAATAGTCGGAGTGGATGGAGCACCCGTTACGCAACTCCAAAACTTTATGCAATTCCAGTTATTGAAGCTCCCCCGGAATACGCCAACCTCATGGCGAGAACGGCTTACTAAGATTAAATAAGAAGTACCGCTAGTAAAGCCACTATTGTTGGCAATATCCGACATCATCTGTTGGCCCGTTGGAGTATTTGTGCCGTAGGGTTTCACGCTAACCAAATCAACACTCGAAAACGGAGACCATTTTCCGTCGACATAAGCCTGCACAAGCATCTTATACGTTCTTCCGCCGATCAGCCCCTTCACTGTGAAGGAGGTTCCCCCGCAGTTATAGGTATATGTCGTAAAGGAGCCATCTCCATTCTGGGAGGCAATCGCATATCTCGTAGCACCAGGCACGCTATTCCATTCTAAGGTAGCGTTCAAATCACCCGCTTTTGCCTTTACGGTCGGAGCCATTACTCCATGCGGGGTTGCCGCCACTAATAAATCGGGGCTTGCCGCAGACCATTTACCATTAACATGGGCCTGAATCAAAAATTTATGCTCATTGCCGTTCCCAAGGTTATCGACAGTATACGATTGTCCTTTGCAGCTTGTTGTATACGTCCGATATCCGCCGTCAATATATTCAGCGATAGCATATCGATCAGCGCCGGGAACTAAATCCCACGATAAAGTCACCTGGCCATCTCCGGTAGCCTCTGCCTTTGCCTTCGGCGACTTCTCGTCAGGAACAATCACTTCAACAAGATCGTCTTCCGAATACTTTGACCAAGCACCATCTACAAAAGCCTGAACGAGGTAACGATGCTTTTCTCCTAAATTAAGATCCTTTACTTCATAACTGGTGGCTTTATGGTCAATTGATAAATTGCAGAATGAACCATTCTTATATTCCGCAATTGCATACTTTGCTGCGCCAGGGACTGAATCCCATGACAGTACCGCGGAATTAGATCCGCTATACCCTACGGCAACCATTGGAGAACTGGGATCAGGAACCCGAATCGAAACAAGATCATTGGCGCTAAAAGAGGACCACCCACTAGGTAGATGAGCCTGAACGAGAAATTGATAATTACCAGGTTTCAGATTTTTTACGGAAAACTCCGTTCGGCGACAATCATACGTGTAGGTGCTATATCCTCCATTTGTTTTGAGGGCTATAGCGTATTTATCAGCACCGTCGACAGCGCTCCACTTCAGATTTACGGATCCTTCAGCATCCAAAGATGCGACAGCCTTCGGAGCCTCAGGATCCGAAGGGGTCGCCCACACCGTAGAATCCGTCAACGGTGTCCATGAGCCATCGATAAGCGCCCTAACCCGATAACCGTACGAAACGCCGTTCGCCAAACCACGAGCTTCAAATTCGCACGATTCCGTATAAGAAGCAACCGTCGTCCCTTCTCTTGTTACCGCATATTTTGTGGCGCCCGGAACCTTGTCCCAGGCGAGCTTCACCGTGCCGTTGCCGGGCCCGGCCTTGGGCTCGGGCCTGGTTGGCCCCTGGGGGGTTGCCGACACATGGAGGTC
>ERZ1034878.302-NODE-302-length-25935-cov-21.265804_pt1 | contig 25935 bp, 28 predicted proteins | sample MGYA00520593_ERZ1034878 | MGnify/ENA primary metagenome ERZ1034878 (study PRJEB33766, sample SAMN09781724) | gut metagenome | biome: gut microbiome | host: Homo sapiens | place: Madagascar | study: EMG produced TPA metagenomics assembly of the PRJNA485056 data...
GTACCAGGGGGGTAGCGGAAAAACAGGGGGTGTCTCTCGCGCAGGGTATAGGGCTATATACACACATCCCCTCCCCCCTTTCGCAGACCTCTCTGCACTGGCATGTCAGCTGCGGGAAGCTATGCCGGCGCTCCCTCTGGTGGGGGTGACGGAAAAAGGGGGCGGGGGATTTTATGTAGAACATTACGAAAATAACTGAAACCCATTGTGTTCACCTGACGAAATATGCTTGAATGAAGTTGGCGGGATAGAACCCGCCTGCCTCCTATGTCAGACGCCAGTTTTCACCTTCAGTTCCTTTCCTGTTGCCCGGTGGGTTTGAACAGCTCACCGGAGCATGGTTTCGTAGCTCAGCCGGAAGAGCGGCGCTTTGGAAACGCCATTGCGCGAACAACGCAGGTTCGATCCCTGCCGAAACCACCAGAATTTTTTGCGAAAGGGGGCCGGGGCATGGCCTATCAGAAGAAAAATCCCAGTGCGGAAGAGCACAAGGCGCACATGGACAACATGCACAAGAAAGCCGCCGCGGCTCACAGGAAACAGACGATTGAGAAGATCAAGGCGTTCCTGAAGGGATCCGAGGAATACTTTGACGTACAGGACCGACTGGAGCAGGCATACAGCGAGGCGGGCCTTGCCAATGCGATGCGATGGACGGTTCAGCGGCTTCAGGGGTATTACGACTACAACGATGGCCGGGAGGCCGAGGTGGTCGAAGCGCAGGTGGAAGCCTTTGAAGCGGGTAATGAGGAGATTGACGATCCCCGCTGCGTCATGAGCTACTACGTGCGGCTGGCGTACCAGCGGATTCAGGAGCAGATCGACACCAGCCCCATCTACCAGGAGAAGGGCATGGTGACGCGAGGCATTTTCCTGAACAAGCAGAAGCGCCTGGGCGGCTATCAGGACAAGCAGGAGACCCGACATGACATCAGCGTGAACGTGACCTTCGGGGACGGCGTGGACGCAAGCGACTTCAAGTGAGGAGGCGGCGAGGTGAACGGCCTGATTTTGGTTTTATCCCTGATTTGCGGGGCGGCCAGCATAGGCGCTGCCGTATGCGCGGTGCTGATCCTGCGACTGCTGCGGGAGATCAAAGCCCCCCCCCCCGCAGAACCGGAAAAGCCGGAGACGGAGGAGCCTACGGACCGGCAGAAAAGCGTGGAGCAGGGCATTGACAACCTGATGACCTACGATCTGAACACCATGAAAGCCAGCCTGAAGGGGCGGGAGGTGTGATATGGCGGTTACGGTACAGCAGATTTTCGACATCGCCATCCACCTGATGGATTCCCAGAACGAATCCACCGGATCAACGGACACGGCGGACACCAAGGAGTATAATCTCCGGACGGTGAGTTTGCTGAATAACAATCTTGACGAGGCTTTTTTGTACAGTGACAACTATCGCGAGGCGGTAAAGACCGGCAGGCGGCCTATCTGCCCAAAGGTGACATCCATGGCAGATGAGGTGCAGTTGGATGACGCTATTTGCTATGGCCCATTGCCAAATCTGCTGGCAGGGCTTTTGCTGCTGGAAGAAGATCCCTCAAGGGCGAACTTCTTCATGCAGAGATATGCTGAATTGCTCAAAAAGCTCCGAGACAGCCTTCCGGCGGTGGAAAGCACTGTGGAAAACTTCTACGGCGGCATTGAACACGGGGAGTTTGGAGCATGGTGGTAGATGGGACGTGGGTCTACCGCTGCCCAATCTGCGGGAAAGCGCTTCAGCACATCGAACCGGGCAGCGTGATTTACAACACGCCGATTTACTGCCGAAGATGCAAGGTGAGCCACTATCCCACCATTTTTGAGGGGCGGGAGCTGGATACAGACGTCCCCTTCCCCCTGAAAACCGAATAAAAACGAGAGCCCAACGAGGCCATGAGAACGGCGAAAGCCGTTTCTTGTGGTCTCGTTTTTTTATTTTGTCATCAAAGCCAGACCAGGCTTTGAAAATACGAAGATCCGGCCAGACCAGGCCGGGGAAAGAGGCCAATATGGACGAAAACATGAACCAGATCCCCGAACAGGAGCCCGAAACTACGGACGCCTTTCTGGATGGCTGGGACGGCGAAGCAGAAGCAGCGGCAGACCAGCCGGAAGTGGACGCAGAGCCGATGGAGACTGGCGAGGAAACGCCCGCCGAGGCCCCCAGTGAGAGCGCAGAGACGCCGGAAGAGGACACTCAGCCCCCCGCAGACGCGGAACAGGCAGCCCAGACGCAGCAGACCGAGGCAGAGACCGTGGACGCACGGCCCCAGACATGGGAGCTGCGGCACATGGGCGAGGTGCGGCAGGCCAACGAAGCGGAAATGGTGGCACTGGCCCAGAAGGGCATGGACTATGACCGCATCCGCAGCCAGTATGACGAGTTTAAGCCTGTGATGGAGATGGTCAACCACTTTGCGAACCAGCAGGGGTTGAACACCAAAGACTACATTTCCATGCTCCGGGCGCAGGCAAAGCAGGCCGAGGGCCTGAGTGAAGCGGACGCGCGGCGCTCCGTGGAGCTTGAGGACCGGGAGGCCGTTGTGGCCGCCGCAGAAGCAGAGCGGCAGGCCCAGCAGGACGCCATGGCGCAGGCCCAGCGGGCCGAGGCCGAGGCGGCAAGCCGCCGGCAGGCGGACATTCAGGAATTTCAACAGACATTCCCAGAGGCAGCAAAGGATCCCAACAGCATCCCGCCTCAGGTTTGGGCAGACGTGCGGAACGGCTCTTCTCTGGTAGCCGCCTACGCCCGGTACGCCGTGCAGCAGGCACGGCAGGACGCGGCAGACGCCAAGCGGGAGACCGCCTCCGCACAGCAGAACCAGCGGAACGCGGAGCGCTCCACCGGCAGCATGAGAAGCGCCGGTGATGGGCTGAAGTCTAAGGACCCGTTCCTGGAGGGCTGGGGGGACTAAACCTTTGCATCGCCGGGGAGACCGACGAAAGAGAGGTTTTGAACCATGGCTATCAATTACGCCGTTAAATACGCAACCAAGATCGCGGAGGCTTTCTCTAAGCCTTCTATCACCGACGACGATGCCGGTAAGGCATACACCTGGACCGGCCCCAACAGCAAGACCATTGTCGTTGGCAGTGTGGACACCGTGCCGGAGGCCGAGTACACCAACACCGGCGACAACCGATTCGGCACCACCTATGACCTGGGCGACACCCAGCAGGAGATGACCTGCGAGCAGAAGCCCGCCTTCTCCTTCACCATCGACGCGGTGGATCAGACGGATCAGGCCATTGAGAAGTCCGCTTCCCGCGCCCTGCGGCGTCAGCTGGAGCAGCGGACCACCCCCAACATGGACCGCCACCGCATCAAGAAGTGGGTGATGGGCGCTAATATCCAGCGTAAGGAGGCAACCACCCCCACCAAGAGCACCATCGGTGGCCTGATTATCGACCTGAACGCCGATATGACCAACGCCCTGGTGCCCATGGAGAACCGCACCCTCTACATTGCCACCAGCTATTACAAGCTGCTGAAGCAGGATCCCGCCTGGCTAGGCACCGAGAGCCTTGCCAAGGAGACCCTGACCCGCGGTGTGGTGGGCCAGTTCGACGGCTGCCGGGTGAAGAACATCCCCGACCGCTATATGCCTGACGGTGTGTACTTCTTCATCAAGTGGAAGGGCAGCACCGTGGACCCCGTGAAGCTGGCGCAGTACGACATTCTGCCCAAGGTGAAGGGCTATTCCGGCCCCGTGGTGCAGGGCGTGACCTACTATGACAGCTTTGTGCTGGGCGCCAAGGGCGACGGTGTTGCCGTTTGCGGCAATGCTGCCATTCTGGCGGCTCCCACGATGTCTATCACCGGCCATGCCGTCAGCATCACCGCCGTGTCCGGCGTAGTGTTCAAGTACACCACCGACGGCACCAACCCCCGGTACTCCAACACCGCCCAGATCTACACCGCCGCTGTGACCCTGACCGCCGGTCAGACCATGCGGGCTGTGGCCACCAAGGACGGCTGCGTGGGCATCGAGGGCACCAAGGATTACGAGTGATTTCATGGGAGGGGGCTTCGGCCCCTTCCCCCATATATGGACGGAGCGGGTGCATGAACCCGGCCCGTCCACCAGATATAAGGAGCGATTATGCCTCGATATAAACAGACAGCAGGCGGAACGGTGCAGGTGGATTTGGGGACGTTGAACCCCAAGCAGAAGCAGTTCTGCCAGTCCCGGAGCCGGTACACGGCTTACGGCGGCGCCAGAGGCGGCGGCAAGACACACGTTCTGCTGCGGAAGGCGGCAGGCGGCGCGCTCACTTACCCCGGTATCAAGATCCTGATCGTGCGCCGGGAGTACCCGGAATTGGAGCAGAACATCATCCTGCCCATGCAAAAGCTGATCCCGCCGGAGGTGGGCAGCTACAACGGCAGTATGCGCATGATGTTCTTCTGCAACGGCAGCATTATCAAGTTCGGACACTACGGAGCGGGGGACGATCAGGAATATCAGGGCCTTGAGTTTGACTGGATCTTCATGGAGGAGGCCACTCAGTTCTCGGAATCCCAGTTCCGCACACTGGGCGCGTGCTTGCGCGGTGCGACCAAGTTCCCCCGGCGGATGTACCTGACCTGCAACCCCGGAGGCATCGGCCACCTGTGGGTAAAGCGGCTGTTCGTGGACCGGGAGTACCGGGAGGGGGAAAAGGCCAAGGATTACACCTTTATCCCCGCCACGGTGGACGATAACCCCCAGCTTTTGGAGGCGTCCCCGGAGTACAAGCAAATGCTGGATCTGCTGCCGGAGGATGTACGGCGGGCGTGGCGTTACGGTGACTGGAACGCCATGGCAGGCACGTTCTTCCCGGAGTTCCGCAAAGAAACCCATGTGATTGCGCCTTTTGTACGGGTGCCTCGTGAGTGGAAGAAATACCGGGCGTTCGACTACGGCCTTGATATGTTCGCCTGCCTTTGGGTGGCGGTGGACTTTGAGGGGAGAGCCTATGTGTACCGGGAGGTGCAGCAAAGCGGATTGATCGTCAGCGAGGCGGCAAAGCTGGCAAATGCCCTGACCCCGCCGGAGGAGCACATTGAGTTCACCATTGCCCCGCCGGATATGTGGAACCGGCAGAAGGACAGCGGGCGGAGCATGGCGGAGATCTTCGCGCAGAACGGGTTAGGGCTGCTGAAAGCCAGCAACAACCGCGTTCAGGGCTGGATGGCCGTCAAGGAGCTGCTGAAGCCCATGAAGAGCGACACGGACCGGCCCAGACTGCTGGTGACGGAAAACTGCGTGGGGCTGATCCGCAACCTGCCCTCTATCCAGCATGACGAGAAAAACCCCTCGGACTGCGCCACGGAGCCCCATGAGATCACCCATATCTGCGACGCCGCCCGGTATTTCTGTGTCACCCGCGTTCTGGGCGCTCAGAAACCCGTGGAGAAGATCGTGGACGATTTTGACGAGGGTGAGGACTACGACGAGGCAATGACCGGCGGAGAAATGACTGCCGATTATCTATCTTACGGTTAAAGGGGGCCTGGGGCATGGCGCAAATCACCGCCAGCAATGACATTCAAATCCTGAAAATCCGCCAGTTTCTGGGCCTAAACGAGAACCCGGACGGGGATACCAAGATCAAGAACGGCGAAATGAGCGTGCTGCGGAACTTCCGGGTGACGCGGGAGAAGCATTTACAAATCCGCCCCGGCACCAAGACGGTTCTGAACCTGAAAACGGAATGGGACGCATGGTGCGCGGAGAGCGGCCACACGGCCCCCACAGCGAACCCGGTTTTCTCCGGCGCGTGGGAGGGCGTGGTAGACAGCAAGCAGCGGACCCTTGCCGCCTTCGGCGGGCTGATCTTCTCTCTGGACCCGGCGGCGGCAACGACTAAGGTTGTGGGCCAGTGTACGCAGGATCAGACCTCGTTCTTCGGCTTTTCCAACAAGGTCTACCTGCTGAACGGCCATGAGTACATGAGCTGGGACGGCAAGGAGAACAGCAGCTTTACATCGGTGGAAGGCTACATCCCCACGGTGATGAACGCCACCACCCCTGCGGGCGGCGGGTTTCTGCTGGAAAATGTGAACCGGCTGACGGGCAAGCGGAAGGTACTGTATTCCCCGGACGGCAAGGAGACGGTTTTCCACATCCCGGAAAAGACGGTGGATGAGATCATCTCCGTGAAGATCGGGGACACGGCGCAGACCTACACCGCTGACCTGACGGCGCGGACCTTCACCATTACCCCCGCCCCAGCTGCCGGCACCAACACACTGGAGCTGATCTACCGCAGCGGCAACGGAGAACGGGCGCAGGTAACGGGGATGCGCTTCTCCGAGCTTTACAACGGCCAGACGGACAGCCGCGTGTTTCTCTACGGAGACGGCACCAACAAGACCATTTACTCCGGGATTGATTCCACCACAGGTAAGCCCTCAGCGGAATACTTCCCGGATCTGTACGAGGCGGAGGTTGGCGAGGCCAACACGCCCATCACCGGCATGGTGCGCCATTACGCACGGCTGGTGGTATTCAAGCAGGACGCCACCTACTCCATGAGCTATTCCACGCTGGTAACGGCTACGGACGTCACCACGGCGGCGTTTTATGTGACCCCCGTCAACCGGCAGTTCGGCAATAAGGCTCCGGGGCAGGTGGACATTCTGGAGAACAACCCCCTGACGCTGGACGATCAGGCGGTGTACCGGTGGCGGAGCGTGTCCACCAGCGGAAACATTACCTTTGACGAGCGGAACGCGGAACGGATCTCCGATCGTGTAGAAGTGACGCTGCAAGGCTTTGACATGAAAGAGACCCGGATCTTCAACCGGAAATCGGCACAGGAATACTGGTGGATGTACGGAGACAAGGCGCTGATCCTGAACTACGGCGCGGACGCATGGTATCTCTACACCGGATTGAGCTTCCGGGCCATGGTGGAGATAGGGCTGGAGACCTACGGCTTCCGGCCTGACGGCGGCGTGGTGCATCTTTCCCGGCAGTACCGGAACGACGACGGCAAGGACATTGACGCCTACGCGGCCACCGGCTCCATGGATTTTGACCGGGACTGGGTGCTGAAATACAGCCCGCTGATCTTCGTGGCGATCCAGCCGGAGAGCAACGCGCGGGTGCATGTGACGGTGGAGACCAACCGCCGCAGTGACTACCCGGAGAAAATCGTATCCTCCGGCCTGACCACCTTTACCCATGCGGATTTCGCCCACTGGTCTTTCGGAACCAACCGAAAGCCGCAGGTGCGGCGGGTGAAGATGAAGGTGAAGAAAGCCACATTCTACAAACTGATATTCAAGAGCAAATCGGCATCGTCTACCGCAACGGTTCTGGAGACGGACGTGCAGCTCCGCTATACCGGAAATGTGAAATAAAGGGGTGAACCCATGAGCAAACAGACGATGACCCCGGAGCGGGTCGGTAAGGAATACAACGCAGGCATCAGCTTTAACAGCGGCATTGACCTCTATGACTGCGTGGAGACCAACGAAAATTTTTTCATAGGGAAGCAGTGGGAGGGCGTGCAGAGCAACGGCCTCCCCACCCCCGTATTTAACTTTTTGAAGCGGGTGGTGCTGTTCTCCGTGGCGAATATCTCTACGGATAACCTGAAGCTGTGGGCGCGGGCCATGTCCTCTAGCGGGGAGCGGAACACGCAGACCTTAGAGCTGGTAGCCGACATTCTCAACGATCAGTTCGCGTCCATCTCTGAGCACAACAGTCTCGGCGGGCGCATCCGGGAGTATACCCGCAATGCCGCCGTGGACGGTGACGGCTGTATGTATACCTACTGGGACGATACGGCGGAGACCGGACAGGCCAGCAAGGGTGCCATCCGCACGGAGGTTCTGATGAACACCCAGGTTTTGTTCGGAAATCCCAACAACCGGGACGTGCAGAGCCAGCCCTACATCATTCTGGAACGGCGGATGCTGCTGAGTGAGGCCCGAAAGCGGGCCAAGCGGTACGGCAAGGACCCGGATGAGATCCAGCCGGACAACAAAGACTGCGGCAACAACTACATGGATTCCATGAGCGGCAGCGGGAACAAGGTGACGGTGCTGCTCCGGCTGTGGAAGGATGACGAGACCGGCACCGTCCACGCCTACGAGTGCACCCGGCAGGCGGAGATCCGGGGTGATCTGGACCTCGGCATCAAGCTGTACCCCCTGACGTGGATGAACTGGGACTATGTGCAGGACTGCTATCACGGACAGGCCATGATTACCGGCCTGCTGCCCAACCAGATCTTTGTCAACAAGCTGTTTGCCATGTCCATGATCTCGCTGATGACGCTGGCCTATCCGAAGGTGGTATACGATTCCACTAAGGTAGCCAAGTGGACGAACAAGATCGGCGGGGCCATTCCGGTAAACGGCAGTGTGGAGGGCGTGGCGAAGATCATTGACCCCGCCAGCATCTCCCCGCAGATCAGCCAGTTTATTGACATTGCCATCAGCTACACGCAGAAGTTCTTGGGCGCGTCGGACGTGGCGCTGGGCGATACCCGTCCGGACAACACCTCTGCCATTATCGCCTTGCAGCGGGCGGCGGCAACGCCCATGGAGCTGACGAAACAGAACCTCTTGCAGAGCATTGAGGATCTGGGCCGCATCTACATGGAGTTCATGGGCGAATACTATGGAGAGCGGTATGTGGAGATCTCCAATCCCTATGACAGCAGCAAATTGGTGGTTCCCTTCGACTTCTCCATCCTGAAGGAGATCCCCTTCACCATCGGACTGGACGCGGGCGCGGCCTCCTATTGGAGCGAGATCGCAGCTATGCAGACCCTTGATAACCTGCTGATGCAGGGCAAGATCTCCACGGTGGAGTATCTGAAACGGCTGCCCGCCGGACAGATCACCGACAAGGAGGCGCTGATCCAAGCTCTCCAGCAGCAGGAACGCGCCATGATGGGTGGTCAGCCGGGAGCAGAGGGCGAACAGCCTGTTACCGAAGAGGAATCCGTCCCCATTCGGGGCGGGGCCGGATACGGCCAGTTGCAGCGGAAGATCAACGAGACCGGCGAAGTGCCGAAAACGGAGGTAGGTGCTTAAATGGAGAAGCGATTGACAGCGGATCTGAACGTGGTAGCCAACTCCAACCTGGAAATCCAACTGCTGGACGGCGATCTGAACATTATTCAGAAGCTGGACGATGAGCCGAACGACGTGGGCGGTCTGACCAGTGCGGAGCTGAAAGCCAAGTTTGACGAATCCGGCAACATCATCAAGAAGTACATCAACGAGACCCTGATTCCGGCGGTTCTGACGGAGGACGCCACGGAGGAGGACCGTAAGCAGGCGGAGGCGGCGCGTGTCGCGGCAGAGCAGGGGCGCGTGACCGCCGAAGAGGGCCGGGTCAGTGCTGAGACTGCCCGCGCGCAGGCGGAGACTGCCAGAACCAGTGCCGAGACCGCACGGGGCAATGCGGAAAGCCAGCGGGCCAGCGCCGAGACTACCCGCGTGGGCAATGAGACTGCGCGGAATCAGGGAGAAACCGCACGGGTAGCCGCAGAAAATGCACGGGTCAATGCTGAAATGAACCGGGACCAAGCGGAACAGAACCGAGCGCATTCAGAAACGGCGCGGGATCAGGCCGAGACAGCACGCCGGAACAGTGAAAACATCCGGGCTACCAGTGAAGCAGAGCGGGCGCAGGCGGAGCGGAACCGGGTCAGCGCGGAGAATAACAGGGTCAGCGCGGAAGCCAGCCGGAGTCAGGGCGAAGCAGCCCGAAAGAGCGCCGAATCCATCCGGCAGGCCAACGAAACGGCACGGCAGAACGCGGAGAGCGCCCGCCAGACGGCGGAAACCAACCGCGCACAGACCGAAACCGCCCGGAACGTCTGGGAGGACTATGACAGCGCCAAAAACTACCAGCCCGGAAACAAGGTCTACTGGCAGGGCAGCAGCTATGTGTGCCTGAAAACCTGCTCCGGCATCTCCCCTGAAAATGGGGCGTACTGGCAGTTGGTGGTACGCAGCGGCTTCACCAGCGACAGCGCTTTTGGCTTTGATGTTGTAAACGGACGGCTGCTGTGCTATTACTCCGGCGACAATCCCCCGCCCTTCCGGCTGGGAGATGACGGCCATCTGTATGTGGATCTGGACAAGACCTACGATCTGGGCAAGGTAACAGGCGGTTCCGGCTCCGGCGGCGGGGTGGACATCGACCTTGGGATGACCGGGGCCGCTGCCGGGCAGGTGGCGAAGGTCAAAGCAGTGGATACGGACGGCAAGCCCACCGCGTGGGAACCGGCGGATCTGCCGGGCGGCGGGGGAAACGAATGGGTAAAAGTTGCAGAAACAACTTTAACAGAGATTGTTAATGAAATAAGACTGAACTTTGACCCTTGCAAGGCTGTCTATCTTGAATTCCAATATGGAGCGGTAGAAAACGATCTGGGCGTTATTGGGATTTATCCCAATCCGCAAACACCAATCTACACGGCAGAGAAGAGATCATGTGCTGTCGACACAACTACATCAGCTGCAAATAAGCGAGGTTATATCTTTTGCACAATTGACCGTCGGAAAGGAACACAGTGGGTGGCAACATCACAGATTTTCTACCGCAGCGAAGTAACATTTGGAAGCATTAAACCCGGAGAAGCAATGAATTGCGATATCGACATTTTTAATAACAATACGTGGGCCAGCTTTTTGTGGAAATCCAAACTGGTGGGTACTGACTATATCAATTCCGTGAGCGCTTTTGGGGCAGGCATGAACATTGGAACAACACTGACAGTTTGGGGGATCAAGGTATGAAAATATGTGAAAATGGAGTCATCCGTGACATGACGCCGGAAGAAATCGCGGAAATGCAGCAGAACCAGCCGGACGCCGCACCGGAGAAACTGACAAATGATAAGAAGATTGAACTGATGCTTGCGGCAATCCCGGAGGAGCCGATGCCGGACAGCGAACCGAAACTGGGCTACAAATGGCAGCCAATGTACACGCCATCCAGTGGCTTTGCGTGGGAGCTGGTGGAAGACCCAACCGCCCTTGGCACGCAGCGCAATCCGCGTTACTGGCTGGCAGGCATGGCGGTCAAACTGGGGCATTACTACACCACGGACGGCGTGACGCTGAAAATGGCGGTGGCCGAGGGCGTACCCGCAAGCTGGGAGGACGCGGCATACTGGGAGGACGCATGACGTACAGGCATAACGCGCTGAGTGAGGAGATAGTGTAATGGCAACAAAATCTATGGACTTAGGACAGGTCATGGGAACCAGCGCCTATCAGGAGGCGCAGGCCGGGGGCTACACCGGCACGAAAGAGGAGTTCCAGAAAGAGCTGGCGGCAATCGCCAACAAGGCGGAAACCTTTGTGGTGACGTTTTCCGGCATTGGATCTGGCTCCAGCGACGACATCACAACGGATCACACCGCAGCAGAAATCATCCAAGCCACGAACGCAGGGAAAATCGTTATAGCTAAGTATGCTATATCTTTTGGTGAGGAGCCAGTGTTCGCCTATTTACCGCTTGCCTTATCCGCCTATAATGCCGATGCGCCTGTGGTTTTATTCAGCACGAGCGGGGATGGCGCCTCAATAACGATGGTGCTAATCGAAGGAAATACAGCAAAGTTTATTCAGAAGGAGATAGCCCCTCTGGAAACGAGTGTCGTTCCGAAAGCTCCGGGCACTGCGGCGGTTGGAACCTCGGATAATTGCGCCCGCGCCGATCATGTGCATCCCAAAGAAGTCAGCGACGATGATCGCACCGCATGGAACGGCAAGGCCAGTAAGCCCACTGTGACCACCGTGACCCTTACCGCTGCTAGCTGGGATACGACCACCAAAAAGCAGACCGTCACCGTGCCGGGGGTGCTGGCGGACACCAGCAAGCAAGTCATCTGGGTCACGCAGACCACAGAAGCGGCCATTGACGCTTATTTGGATGCGGGCATTGTCCCCGTGGCACAGGCGGCGAACGCCGTGACTCTCCGGGCAGACACGGTTCCCACGGCGGATATCACGGTCAACATCGTGGTGCAGGAGGTGCAGTGATGTTCTGGATTCCACCCAGAAAACGGGACCAGTATGACCCTGTTTTCGCCAATAATACATGGGCCAAGATCATCAAAGCCTGCCAAAACAAAGAAGTGCCGGAGACTTGGACAGTGGGCAGCCAGAAAGCCATGACGATCAACGGCACGGATTACCCCATTGATATCATCGGCAAGAACCACGATACTTACCCCATCATCGGTTTCCCCAAAGCCCCCTTGACCTTCCAGATGCATGATTGTTACGAAGATACAGGGGCAATGAATTCCGCTGCTACAAATGTTAACTCGTGGCCAGACTGCGCTATGAGAGAAACAACGATGTCAAATATTCTTAGCTTAATGCCTGCCGAAGTGCAATATGCGATCCGTCGCGTAAACAAGCATACTGCTGGCGCTAAGGAGGACGGTAGCACATATGTGTTCCCCTCACAGGATCCCTTATTTCTTTTGAGCGAATATGAAATTTTTGGAAAGATCACGTATTCCCCCTACTCTGGGAATGAGGATTCTGCGATCTGGGAGGGGCCGCAGTACGACTACTACAAGGCAGGCGGCAGCAAGATCAAGACGCGAAACGGCAATGCGTCCTACTGGTGGGAGCGGTCTGTTCGGGACGATAGCACCACGAAATTTTGCGCTGTTACCGACGTCGGGCGCGCAGCAGTAGGCCACGCCAACGTCGCGTATGGCATAGCATTCGCTTTCTGCTTTTAAGACACTCAGCGGGGGCTGAGGACAATAAGTGATTTTTGAAAGGGGTATACATTATGGAAAAGAAGTTTGCAGACATCATCAACGAGGGCCGCAAGGCAGGCAAGACCATCGAGGCTGTCAACGCCGAGCTGAAGGCGGCGGGAGCCAACTTCCACCTGACTTCCGACGGCTGTATCGCCGGTTGGAGCGACAAGGAGATGGCAGAGGGCTTTATCCCTGCGGAGACCGAACCTGCCGATGTGCGTCATCTGCACGATTATATGCGGTACGATGCCACGAAGCGCGGGCTGACCGTCCGGGTGGAGACCCCGGAGGGCGTCTACGATATTACATGGGACGAGGACGGCCATCCTAAGAAGGCCGTGCGGGTGTGACCGCTGAAAGGAGGAACACTATGAACGCAATGCACATCAAAAATACGGTGTTGGCGGTGCTGGCTGCGACCGGCTCCGTGATTGCACAGGCACTGGGGGGATGGGACATGGCGCTGAAAGTGCTGATCTGTTTTATGGTGCTGGACTACGCCACCGGATGGATGGTGGCGGCTATCTGGCACAAGTCCGGGAAGAGCAGCACCGGGGCGCTGAGTTCCGACGCTGGGTTCAAGGGCCTTGCCAAGAAGTGCGTAGAACTGGCGCTGGTATGGATGGGGGCATTACTGGATCAGGCCACATCCAGCGATTTTGTACGGGACGCTGTGTGTATGTTTTTTATCGCCAACGAGGGCCTGTCAATTTTGGAGAATACCGCCATTATGGGGGTGCCCTACCCGGCCTTTGTGAAGAATATGCTGGATGCCATCCGGCAGGCCAGCGATCAGGGAAAGCAGAATACGGAGGCCCATACATGAGCACGAGAGCGGGCACTGTCCCGCTCTCCGACCTCCAATTTTTGAAGATCTATTTCAACCGGAAGCGTCTCCGCTCCACCACGGCCAACCTGAAGAAGATGCTGGCGGAGGCGGGCGGGGACGCTATCTGCAATGGCTCCATTTTCCTGCGGAACCATACACCGGCCTGCCACCTGAAGGCAGACGGTAAGGTCTACAAGGCCCCCAATTACCGGGCGTGGGCCATCAGCTGGGACAACCCGGCGGACTTCGGCGTAAAAACCGTGCCCAACGGGGACGCAAACTACATGGAGTGTGTCCACCTTATCATCGGCGGGAAGAAGATCAGCCCCGTCCACTGCGGAGCGGATATGCGCTACCGTGCGCCACGAACAGCTATCGGCACCAAGAACGGGCGGTTCGCTTACTATGTGAGCAAGGCCCGGCGGTCGCCGGAACAGCTCCGTGACCTGCTGGCTGCGTCCGGCTGGGACAACGCCATTATGATGGACGGCGGCGGGTCCACCTGCTTCATGGACAGCGAGGGTAACGGTTTCACCGGGGACGGACGGGTGATCCCGTTCTTCCTCGTCTGGGGACTTAAAAGCGGGGACGCATTTGAACCGGAAGGAGAGAAACCTATGGTAGAGATCAACGCCTATTCCAAGGCGAAGGACGGTGGCAAGAAGCTGTCCGGCAATTTCAAGGTCAGCGAGTTTGCCTGCAAGGACGGCAGCGATGCCGTTTTGGTAGCGCCCCGGCTGGTGATGGTCTTGCAGAGCATCCGCAGCCACTTCGGCGCGGCTGTGACCATCAACAGCGGGTATCGGACGCCGCAGTACAATACCAAGGTCGGCGGAGTGGCCCACAGCCAGCACTGCTACGGCACGGCGGCGGACATCACCGTGCGGGGACAGAAGCCGGCAGCGGTGGCAGCCTACGCAAGAGAACTCATGCCAGACTGGGGCGGCGTGGGCGTGTACGCCGGACAGGGTTTTACCCACATTGACGTCCGGGAAACCCGCTCGGATTGGAACGGATAAGGAGGGCCATGTATGGCAGGCTATTACGACAAGAACAAGGACTATTCCAAAGAGCTTCAGCGAACGGATCTGTCGGCCTCCGAGCGGGCGCAGCTGCGTCAAGAGCGGCAAAACAAGATCGATGATAAGTACGGCGGCAAGGAGCCGAATATGATCGGCTCTAATAAGACATACACGCAGACCTACGGCGGTTCCTCCGGCGGCAGTTCCAAAGGCAGCTACAAGGGCGTGGAATACACCCGCGAGGACAACGGCGGCGGCGTTTACGGGATGCCCTCCAGCAACTCCGAGGTAAAGAACTACACGCAGGGCGGCGTGACCTACAGTGTAGGCGCGGACATGAGCCGCCGTCAGGATCTGGCTGGTAAGGCGCAGGTCTCCAACGGCTATACCGTGTTTTATGATGACAACGGCTATGCCTACAAAGCCGTCAAGGGCGTGGCGGACTACACCCCCCATCAGGACATCAACGCAGGGAACGGCAGTTATGGCACGAGCGGTGCGTGGACGGACAATGAAATGCTGTCCGCACTGGACCGCCAGAAGATCGCAGACATTCGGGCGCAGATGCAGGCGGGGAAAATCACCGGGGATCAGGCAAACCAGGCAGCAAACGCCATCCGTGCCGGATATGGCTACACCATCGATAAGAGCGGCTATGTGACAGACAACGGCGCACTGTCTGCCGTGAATGACCGCCGGAAACAGCTGGGACTTTCCACCAGCCCGGAGAGCGCAGAACTGGACTATTACCGCTATCTCATGGGGACGGACACCTCCCCATCCGCACAGGTCAACGGCAAGGTGCAGTCCTTCGGGAACTATCTGGCTGCAAACGGCGGCACACAGGCGGGGAGCCAACAGCGGGTCACGGATATCAACGCAGGCAGCACCCCAGCCAGCAATTTCACGGCGCAGACCGGAACCAGCTATGACATTGGGGACGGCAACGACTATTTGAAGGAACTGTACGCCAAGAAGGTGGCGGCAGAGCTGGCGGCGCTGAAATCCGCCTACGAACAGAACACCGCCACACTGGATGCAAGCCGGGCGCAGATTGCCCCGGTGTATGACATTGCCCGGAACAGCGCGGCCAACCAGAACGCCCTGAGCCGGGGCGCGTTTCAGGAAATGGCGGTTGCCAACGGCCTGAACACCGGCACCACCGGTCAGGCGGCGCTGGCGCAGGACGTTGTGCTTCAGCAGAACCTCTCCCAGATCGACCGGGAGCAGGCGGAAAAGACGGCGGCCATCGACCTACAACGGAGCCAGCTGGACACGGAATACCGGAACGCCATTGCCAAGGCAGAGGCCACGGGAGACGCGGAGCTGGCAAACGCCCTGTATGATGAATACGTCCGCCAGCAGAATCAGGCGGTTAAGCAGACGGCGGCCGCGGCCGCCACGACTGCCGCAAAGCCCATTTTAACGGCCAGTCAGGTACAGTCCGCCCTGAAAAACGGCATCGTGACGGATGACGTGATTTCCGCCTTCGATTATTACTACGGGCAGGGGTCTTATGATGCCCTGTACAGCACCGGCAAGCTGAAGGCCGGGACAACCGGCACTGCCAAAACCGACAGCAAGCGCAGCGGCAAAAGCAGCTACTCCAACGGCTCTCTGACCAATGAGCAGGTGAAGCAGCTCCAGAAATACTACGGCGTGACCGCTGACGGCAAGTGGGGCACCAACTCCAAGAAGGCCGCAGGCGGCCTGACGGCTGACCAGGCGTGGGCGAAGTATAGTAAGGGCCAGAAGAGCGGTTACTCTATGGGCTATGATGAATTGAAACGGACGATTTCTGATTATATGAATCGCGGCGGCTATCAGCGGGCGCAAAACATCCTGAAAAGTCACTGGAATAGTCTGAGCGCCGCACAGCAGCAGGAAATTTCCAATATGTTCAAATAAGGAGCGTGCTATGGCAGTTCAAATGCCCGATTTGGTGGCTTATGGAAAAAACAAATCAGTAAAGTCTACCGCCGGAAGTTCCACCTCCCCCCAGAAAAATGCAACGCAAATGCCCGATTTAGTGGCTTATGGGAAACGGAAATCTTCTGTTTCCCAGCCCGCCACAACGCAGAAAACCACCACGGACGCGGGGAAGCAGCGGGGATTTGTGGCAGACCCCACCCGCGCCAAAAACAATGCGTCCAGCCGCGTCAAAAACATTGTGACCGGCGCAACGAAGTCCACCGGGTCCGCCTTTACGAATCTGGGCGGTGTGCTGGCGGAGGGGGCCGGGAAACTGAACACCCGGATCGCCAACCAGAACGCCGGGAAATCCCTGCAAAGCGACCATGACGCGGTGAAGCGGTACGAGAAGATGCTCCGGGACGTGAAGTGGGCCAACGGCAAGGCCATGACGGCGGCGGACGTGAAGCAGGTGCAGAGCTACCTCTCTGCCGCAAAACGCCGCATCGCAGCCCACGAGGGCTACACCAAGGCGGTGGAGCAGTCCGACAAGGCAGTTGCGGACAAGGCGTATCAGAAGGCGGACCGTCTGTCCCAAAGCTCCGCTGCGGACGTGGCGCAGGCCAAGAAAGGGCTGGGGCCGGTGGGCCAGTTCGCCGTGGATCTGGGCGTGCAGGGGGTGCAGATGGCGGGGGACGTAGCGGCCAGCGCCGTGATCCCAGGAGCCGGTCTTGCCCTGATGACGGCCCGCTCCGCTGGGAGCAGCGCCCAACGGGCCAGACAGGCCGGGGCCACCTATGGCCAGCAGCTTGCCTACGGACTGGGCAGCGGTGCGCTGAGCCTTGCCACGGAGAAGATCAGCAACGTGGCAAGCCCATTCAAGAAGGCGTTCGGCGGCGGCGTTCTGGACAACGCCATCAGCGGTGCGCTTTCCAAACTGAATAACAGCGCGGCGGGCCGTGTGGCCCTCTCCATGATCTCCGAGGGCGGCGAGGAATTTATCGAGGATATTTTCCAGCCCGTTTTGCAGCGGGCTACGTATGACCCCTCTGCCCGGTTCGATCTGAGCGAGGCGCTGTATGATGCGGCGGTGGGCGCGGCCATGGGCGGCATCGGCGCAGGCGTTGATGTTATCCGACAGCGTGGAAACGGTCAGGCGGACGCACAGCCCACGCAGGAGGTGCGCACAGAGGTGCGGGAGGATACTTATACCCCTTCCCCCGCAAACGTCGCAGAGGGCACGCAAAACGCCGCCCCCGGTGTGGAGACGGCGGAGAATATTCGGGTGGGTCAGGCGACTACTATCAAGAAACCTTACAAGGGCGAAGTACCCACCCAGACCCAGCGGCAGAACACAGCGCCGGTGCAGGTGAGCAGCGAAGCCCTGACCCAAGCGCAGAACAGTATTGCTGGGGCGCGTGGGCTGGAATCGTCCTTCCCGGTGCAGAGCTTTAAGAGCACACTGAAGAACGTCTACAAGAGCATCTTCAAGCCTGCAAAGGGCGTTGTTGTAGAGGGAGCGACCTTTAACGGGCAGCCTTATACGGTGGACATTGGCAATAAGGTTCTTGGCAAGGTCATCAGCGACACAAAGCTAACTCCTGAAAAACTGGCATTGCTGGGAAATGTTTCAGAGGTTGTACAGAACGGCACCTACGTCGGCAGCGGAGAGTACACGCAGCACAGCGGGAAAGACCGCCCCACCATTCGATATGATTACTTTGAAACGCCAGTTTCCATCAACGGAGAAAGCTATATTGCCAAATTTGACGTTGAAGTAGTACCCGGCGCAAACAATTATCGGACCCATCAAGTTGTAAAAATGGACTTGACGCCAACAGAGGCCAGCTTGGTAGGTCCGGAACCTACGGCTTCCTCTGCGGCGTCAAGCCCTATTGAGGGTACGCGTCCCCTCAATGCTAATGATAGCATAGCACAGGGGGCGGAAAATGTCAAGAACGGCGGTGCGGCTGGGTTTGACACGCCGGGTGACGCCGTGGCGGGGGCGGTGAACACGCCCTTTGACACCATGCAGGCCAAGAGCGATGAGTTTTACCCGGTCAACCCCAACAGCGCCCAGCGCATCCAGGCAGACCAGCGGCGGGCACCCTCTGAGGTTCCAGTTGTGAACCCTGATACCGGGCGGAATGTGGAGAAAACGGTCTCCACCATTCTGAACAGCCCCCTGACCTCCCCAGAGATGGCAACCGTGTATGAAAACGCCATTGCAGGCGGCACGTTCGACTATGACGTGGTGACGGACCGGGATGCCGTGCAGCAGGCGCAGGCCAAGATCGCGCGGGACGGCTGGCGGGAGGTGGCAAACAGCTTCATTGCCAAGGCGGAGCTGGGACAGCGGATCACCAAGGCGGACACCGCCGAGGCCATCAGCGCCTACAACCTCGCCATTTCTGAAGGAGACCACAAGGCCGCCTTTGAACTGTCAACGGCCATTGCGGATGCGGCCCATGACAGCGCACAGATGGTGCAGGCCATGAACCTGATGAACCGGTTGACACCGGAGGGCCGTCTGCTGACGCTTCGGCGGCTGGTAGACAAAATGAATGACCGGGCGGCACGGCAGAACCGGGCACCCCGGCAGAGTACCACCAACAGCGGAGACGTGGAAGGCGCACGGGTTGACTACATTGACAAGGTGACGGGCTTCACCCTCTCTGACGAACTGGCTACCAACTACCTGATGGCAGAGACGGACGCGGAGCGGGCGGCGGCGTGGGACGCCATTACCACCTCCATTGCAGACCAGATCCCCAGCACGTTCCGAGAAAAGGCCAATTTCTGGCGGTACACCTCCATGCTGACCAACCCCACCACCCACATCCGCAACGTCATGGGCAACGCCATTCAGATGGGTGCACGGAAGATCAAAAACGGCATCGGAACCGCAATCGAGCGGGCGGTCATCAAGGATCCCTCTCAGCGGACAAAGGCCGTGAATGTTGACAAGGATCTGAAAGCCTTTGCCAAGGGCCAGTATGAGACAGACCAGAGCGCGGCCATGGGCAGCGGGAAGTATTCTGACGCCACGGCGGCAGGCATTGAGCGGGAGATCCAGAGCAAGCGGAAAATGTTCAAGGGGGAGGATGTTCTCTCCCGTGCCGTGCAGGGCATCGGAGACCTGAACAGCCGCGCCCTTGACTATGAGGACGTGATCTTCAACCGCGCGGCCTATGTGGACAGCTTCGCCCAAGCACTGCAAGCCAAGGGCGTGACGGCGGCAGAGGCCCACGCGGGCACCAGAGCCGCAGACGTGGAGGCGGCGCGGGCCTACGCCATTGAGGAAGCCCAGCGGGCCACCTACCGCAACACCACGGCACTTTCCGAGGCGCTGTCCAAGATGGGCCGGTATGACGAGAGCGGCAACATTGTTGAGCGTGGAAAGAGTTTTCTTGTGGATGCCTTGCTTCCCTTCCGTAAGACCCCGGCCAACATCCTGACCACGGGCCTGGACTACAGCCCTGTAGGACTTTTGAAAACCATTTTTTACGACGCAGGGCAGGTGCGCAAAGGGAACATGAGTTCTGCGGACATGGTGGATCATATTTCGTCTGGATTGACAGGCTCCGGCATTTTCGCACTGGGGGCTTATCTGGCGGCGGAGGGGCTGCTGCACGTCCGGGCCGGGGACGATGACAAGGAAGAAGATTTTGAGAAGTCCATGGGCGGGCAGGACTATGCCATTCAGATCGGAGATAAGTCCTACACGTTGGACTGGGCACTTCCGGCGGCAATGCCGCTGTTTGCTGGGGCCTCCGTCGAAAAGTCCTACGAGAAAGGCGGCGGGACATTTGACGCTTTCGCAGACGCTATTAAGAACATCAGCAGTGTTGTTTGGGAGACTTCCATGCTGTCCTCCCTGAATGATTTGGTTTCCTATTGGAGTTATGCGGATGATCCGGGGGCATATCTTGTCAGCAAAGCGGCCAGCAGCTACGCAGGACAGTACATCCCCACCGTCGGCAGCAAGGTTGCTTCCGCCTTGGACGACACGGTACGGAAAAGCTATGTGGAAAAGGGTTCCGGGCAGGTAGCCTCTGACGTGAACTATTTCTTGCAGGGGGCGGCGAAGAAGGTCCCCGGCGCACGGAATCAGTTACAGCCGTCTATCGATCTGTGGGGCAACGAGGTCTCCAACGGCTCTGCGCCGGAGCGGGTATTTCAGTCTTTCCTCTCCCCCGGCTTCCTGAAGGCGCAGGACAACAGCCCCGCCACGCAGGAGATCCGGCGGCTGGCAAAGGCCACCGGAGAAAGCGCCGTTTATCCGGCGGCGGCGGAAAAGTCCTTCATGGTCAACGGAGAGACCAAATACCTGACGGGTGAAGAATATACCAAGTACGCCAAGACTATGGGCAGCACCCGGAAACAAATCGTTGAGAACATGCTGAAAAGCAAGGGGTATCAGAAGCTCTCTGATGATGACAAAGCGAAGGCCATTTCCTATGCCTATGAATACGCCAAGGTCAAGGGGAGGCAGGCCGTCAGCAGCTACAAACCCAGCAACAGCAGCTTTTCCAAGGGTGCGCTTGCCAGTGTGCTACCGCCGGATATGTACATCATTTACAAGGTAACCGCTGACAAGGACAACAATGGCAGCGTAACCAGTGTGGAATCTGCACAGGCTTTGAAGAATCTGACCGGGCTGACAGACAGACAGCGCGGTAAGGCATGGGAAGAGAAAAACAGCACCACGAAGCCGGAAAAGAACCCCTTTACCGGGGCACTGGTGGAAGCTGGAGCCAGTGTGAGTACATCTATTTCGATTCTGGACAAGTACCGGAAACTGTACAACGCAGAGGGAATGAAGCCAAAGGAAAAGGCGGCAGATTTCCGGGCGTATGTATACGGACTTGGGCTGACACCCGCCCAAATTGCGGCGGCTCAAAGCACGTACACTTTCTTTGGCAGTTATCCCATCGAATGGTAAAAGAAATCCCCCGCCAGACGGCGGGGGATGTTCTTATGCATAAGGGTACAGGAGGCGGAAGGTCTCGCGGCCCTTGGGGGTGACCATGGTCTGAACGCCGCTCCACGCCGTTTTGTCATTGAAGCTCTCCTTGACCTCAAAAAGCCCATCGTTCTTATTCTCATAGGGCATGAGCTTTTCTTTCTTATCCCGGTAGATATACTTCTTATCCAACAGGAATTGGGTAAACTTCCGGGGCGGGATGCCAAGTTCCTTGGCGGTGTCGCGGAAGCTGGTGAGGGTGTTGCGCTCCACCAGTTCATCAAAGTAATCAGCCTTGGGGGACATGATGGCGTTTTGCACCTGCAAGGAGGAAATGCGGGCGTCCCGCTCCGCCAAGGTATGCTCCGCCACCTTGAGGGCCTTTGCCATGAGTTCCGCAGGGGAAAGGTCATTCTGTCCGGCGATATAGCCGCCGCTGCGGCGGATGGCGGGGAGGACTTCGGCGGTGACCCACTTGCGGAAGGGCTTTGCCTCCGGCTTATCGGAGCGGAGGATCACATTGTACAGGCCGCTTTCGCTGATAACGGTTGTTTCCTGCAATCTGCCGAGAGAATCGGTGAGGTGAGTCAGACTCACTTCATCTCCGTCGAGCCGTTCTGCAACTCTGGACGGTGTACCGAGGTTAAGCACCCCGCACACATCCTTCAGGACGAACCAAGGAGCACCGTCTTTCTTCACCGTGCGGACTTCCGCGCCGCTATAAACAAAGGTCTGCATCTCGTTCATACCCACACCCCCTTAACGCACCGCGCTTCCCACGCGGTCTGAGAGGGCGGCGAGGGCGTCGCAAATCAGGTCAAGGGCAGGGGCGTAAACGGTGTTGGTTCGTCGGCAGGCGCTTAGAGACAGGAGTTTTTCATTTTCACCAGTGCTGTTCCCGACTGCGGTAAAATCCCCGCACATCCCCTCCAAGGTAAGCTGCAAGCTGGCTTCGATCTGTTCCAGCTTGATCTGAACTTCATCCATTGTAATTTTTTCCATGGTACTTCCTCCATCATTTTACTTGACAGAGGCTCCCGGACGGCATAGAATAGATTTACCGTGAGGGAAACCTCCGTGTGGATAAGAAGTAGGCCGCTTGTGGAATGGTGGGCCTGCTTCTTATTTTATTTGACCCGGTTATAGACCTCCCGAATACCTTGCCGAATGACGTCTGCTTTGCTCATGCCTGTTTTTTCACAACATATCTGCAAGAGCCGTAAATCTTCGTCTGACATTCTGATTCGTGTTTCGTGAATTTTGGGGTCTGTAGTGGGCCTTCCGGTTCTCGGAGACATCTCGTCACCCCTTTCGTGTCACCGTAATTCAAATTATACTTACGGTGATACAAAAGTCAAGAGGAAAATTCACAGAAAACCATGAAACCGTTGCGGCTGTAAGAGAAAAAAATAATATTTTGATAAAAATATCCCCCCTGCACGCAGCAGGGGGGTACGTTTTTGCCGCCTCACATCATGGACAGGAGCGTTTTCACATGGGCGGTGCGGTCCAGCATCCGCTCGTGCTCCCAGTCCCAGACGGCCTGCATGGCCTCCGTGGGATGGAGACCGGCGTCTTTCGCCTTTTCGATGTGGCGAACGGCCATTTCGTGGAGCCGATTGGCGTGGCCCAGCTCCTGACGGCTGAGGTCGGCGTAGGTGCTGGCGTCCTCCGGGTCCTCCCCGGCGTGCTTGACGGCCTCACGGGCGTACTTCTCGGCATCGTCCAGTTCTTCCCGGATCCCTTCGGCCAAGTGTTTGATCTCGTGCATAAGAGCCTCCTAACTCTGCTTGATAAGGGTGTAGAGCTTGTCCACATCCGTTTCATTCAGCGTGACGTTCCCAATCAGGGGGATATTGGTGGTGACGGGGCCTTTGGCAGCTTCAGTTTTCAGGCAGGTGTAGATCTTGTCCAGATCGACGTTCCCCGCCTCGTCAAAGACGCCGAGGGCCTTCACGGCGGGATGCTCCCGGAGGGCGGAAAGGCTGGCGTCCAGATTGCCCAGGGCCATAGCAGCCCCGGCACCGACCGCCCATTTCTGCCAGCCGGTGAGCTTGCCGGTAAATTCCTCATCTACATAGCGGGCAGCGCCCTGCTTGATCTGATCCAATGTTACCATAGATTCCTCCAATGACGGGAGAGAGGGGCGCTATGCCCCTCTCTTCTTCCCTCTGCGCCTCTTAGCAGCCGCAGCCGTGGCCGCAGGTAGAGACGGGGAGGGGGTTATAGGTGGACTGGGGCGTGGTGCCGGTGCCGGTGGTGATGTCCGCAACCATTTTGGGATAAAAGGTGGCGTTGGTGTAGGTGACAATGGTGTTGTCAGCGCACTTCCGCTCGTCCCGCTCCCGGTCAATGGCTCCGCACAGCTCGTTCTTGCAGCAGTCCACGCGCTCCTGCAACAGCTGGAAGCTGTCCTTGGTGGCCTGATTGTTGACCGCCTGAGAAGCCAGCACGCCCTGTACCTCGCCCAGCTTGCCGTCAATGTACTTGTACATCTCCAGCATCTTCTGGTCCTGGTAGGTGTTGGCATCCCGCAGGGCAATGTCGCTGCGGAGCTTGGCGTTCTCCTGCACCATGGACAGCTCATAGCGGTTCACCGTGTGGTTTTCGCTGCATCCGGCCTCCGCCGCCATACCAGCGGCAAAGGGGACAGCGCGATTGCCCAGCAGGATCCCGCCGAGACCGCCCAGAGAGTTCAGGACGCCCAGAGACAGACCGGCAATGCCGGTACCGAGACCAGCGCCCGCGACGCCCTTGCTTGCAAATTCAGCCATAGAGAGATTCCTCCTTCTCTAAAAATACACCCCCTGTTTCCGCGCGTAAAACAAGCGGTGCTCTATGGTTACCGTACCACAGGGCACCGCTTGTCATGGCTTAGAGGCGTCTTTTGTTTGGGCGGGATATGCCTGCTTTATCCCGGATGGAGCGCAGGCAGGCGTTCACGGAGGAACGGGACAGGTACAGTTCTGCCGCCGCATCCTCGATCGCCCAGCCACGGCGGCAAACCAGATTGAACACGCGCCGCTCCCGGTCGGTGAGATAGCGGCACTGCTCCATCTTTTGGAGCTGCTGGACGGTGTATCGGTATTTCATATTGGGCCTCCTTTATGAAGTGCCCCTCCCCTTTGACCTACCGATGCAGGTGGTCAGGACCCCTGCGCGTCTATCATGGCTAACAGCTTTTCCAGATCGTAAAAATTCCGTGGGTTCAGCCCGGTTTCCCTCTGGATGAGCTGAAAGCGGTAGCGGATGGAGTTGTAGTGCAGGTAAACCACATTACTGGTCTTTATCATGTTCATGTCGTTCTCCGCATAGGCTTTCAGCAGTTTTTTGTCCCGATCCTCCATAGCTTACCTCCTTTTTCTGCGCGGGGCGGCCGGCGATCAGCCGTCCCCGCCATCCTTTCTCTCGCCGAAGCCGCAAAAAAATGTCCTTGTGTCCTTCTCAAACGGCAAAAACACGATGTTTGTTTTGGGGCAAAATGCGTATATATCTTTTCGGTTCCACACGCACAAGTGCTTGCAGTCCTTGCACCGCGTCACGACCACGGCATCCACGGTGGGGGCGTCCTCCACCTTCTTTTTTAGCAAGGCATAAGCCATTTCCAGAGATTTCCCGCTTCCCAGAACAAGCGCTTTATCGGAATTTTCGTCTGCTTTCAGGATTGCGTCAGCATCAATCGTCCGCATGGTCAGCACCTCCATCCATCTTGGCCCCGCATTCGCAAAAACTGTCTGGGAATGTCTGATGCGGCGGCATCAGGGCGGTTCCACCGCAAACCCAACCATCTGATTGCGAAAACGCACAGTCCTTACACCGTACTACCGGGGCCACGTCGGCGGCTGGGATTGAGTTGATTCCGCTTTTGATGGCGCCTCGGCTAAAGCCAAAATCGCAACCATCCCCGTAGTCCTCAATTACGTCTGCATCGCCCCACTCAAATGCCTCAATGGCGGCTTCTTTTGTGATGTATTCAGCCATTGTCAGCCCTCCTAAAACAGTCGAATGTACTTTAGGCCCTTCTCAAGGTCACAGTTATCGTCGAACCGTTTCGCATCGTCCACCGTGTAAACGTTCGCCAAGTCCTCACGCGCTTTTGCGATGCGATCGCTTAGTGTTTGAATCTCGGCATCCAATTCTGCGAGAATCACAAACATTTCAGCCCTTCTCTTTTCAACATCCATCCTTCATCGCCTCCAATACTTTCTCCGCCTCCTCGCGGGTCAGGAATACGGTCTTACCGAGTTGCGGAATATCGTCCCACCACAGTTCTGTCTCTCCTACAACATCAGCCCCATCAAATGTTCGGCGTAGTATATACACCGTATCGCCCACCTTGCACGGCAGTACCACCAGCCGGCCGGCTCTGTCGGCCTCCATCAGTGCGACAATGCGCTTAAATGTCACGCCCTTACTAATAGCCTCATCCTCAAACGTCTTGTAATTGGCGCACATCGCAGGTTCCAGCCCCG
>ERZ1034878.304-NODE-304-length-25905-cov-10.937563_pt1 | contig 25905 bp, 31 predicted proteins | sample MGYA00520593_ERZ1034878 | MGnify/ENA primary metagenome ERZ1034878 (study PRJEB33766, sample SAMN09781724) | gut metagenome | biome: gut microbiome | host: Homo sapiens | place: Madagascar | study: EMG produced TPA metagenomics assembly of the PRJNA485056 data...
CACCATTCACTACTCACAAAAAATATTGTTTCCTTTCCCTTTTTCCCAGACTAACGACATGTTGGTCTTTTTTATTGCGAAAATTATCGTTTACCCACTCTCTTTCTCTCCCTAATAGAGGGAGAGAAGCCTTACCTTGCAACTATCTTTATTAATAATTCAGTATAGTAGCTATTTTGAATATTTATTTATGTGAAACATAAGTCTTCCCTAATCAGGGAAGATTTAGATGGGTAGAAGGTAGGTCGGCATTGCCATGCCGACAATCAAATTAACAATTTTCACCCCTACAAGTATCAATCAACTCAAGTTTCGCTTTGCGGGAAAGGTGTTTTATTCTAATCTCTTCTTTCATCGCCTCTGACTTCGTACTAAATTCTCGCTGATAAACAATTCTTACAGGTCTATGGCTTTTAGTATATTTTGCCCCTCTACCTTCAATATGTGCTTGAAAACGTTTCTCAACATCATCTGTATAACCGCAATACAACGTATTTTGCTCTGTCAAAAGAATATATGTATAATATTTTTTGTCCATGCCAGCCAACAAACCTTATCATCTATAAAGACTACTTTCATTTATAAATAAAAATGACGGCTTTTGTAACCGTCAAATAATGTATTTCTTTTTCTTATTTTCAATCCTTTTTACAACTTATTAACACATTGAGGTAAATCCACCTGAAGAACCGCAAGAAGAAGTACTTGCGCCACCAGAAAAACCTCCGTCGCTTCCTCCTGAACAAGATGCGCTATCAGACCCTATTGAAGCTGAAAGTGTTGAATATGCGCTTGAAAAACCACCTAAGAAACCACTTGTTGATGCTACAGTATCACCGCAATCAGAATATTGAGAATAATCAACTGCGAAAGGATTGCTTGATGAAAATACATCATAAACCTTTGTAGCAAAAAGGCTTGTCGGCTGGTTCATTGCCAAAGAGCCTGACGTCTCAACAGAGTTTGTAGGTTTTATGCTTCTAATATTATTCATTCTAGCTTCTTGTTGTGAAGTTTTTGTTAACATATCACTCATTTCGTACTCCTTTTAATCTCTCGTGTGTACATTAATATAAACAATTTTCAAAATAACCAATTTCAGCATGTGCCCTCTTTGTTACAATACTTAACAAAATTATCAATCCATAGTTGTACATGCTTAGAACTCTCGGTTGATGTGAGTTTTCAAAATATCAAGTATTGTGTATGTGTAGAGGAATGGATATGTTAAAAAAGATATTACTTACATTAATTATTATTATGAGTGGTGTTAGTGCCTTAGCGGGAGAGAATTTTTTAAACTCTTTAATAATCGACAATAATGATGGCACAACATCTATTGTTTTGCGTTCGGATAATGTTGCAAAACTTAAACGAGATATCGAATCTCCTGACAAAATAGTCATTAATTTAAAAGGCATTAAACAATCACCTGACATAACAACTTTGTACAAAAACACTACAAGAGTAAAGGGGCTTGCAATACAGTCAGAAAAAAACAATGAACTAAAAATCTATATTGAAGCTCCTGGAATTGCCAAGGCGAATGTTGTTTTTGAAACTCCAAACTCTGCTCCAATTACTGTTAGCAGTGTTGTTGGAGAAGGAAGAATAGCTTGGTGTATAATATCAATTGCACTATTGCTTATGGTAATGCGCACTGCCAAGCATTCAAAACCTAAAAAAATTGTTAAACCTGACATTAATGAAATAATTAAAGAGCGTGAAAAAGCAATGTATCGCAACTTCCAAAAAGAAGTTAAAACGTTACCGAGCATGAATTACCGTTTAAAAAGTTATTCAAAACACGTTCTTAAAGGCGAAACTATAAGAAGTTACGAAAACAGAATGTCTACAAGGGTTTAGGTTGTTAACCTCCAAAATAGAAGCGATTTACGTCATTGTGAGCGACTAGCGAAACAATCCAGAGTAGAAATTCGAAAACATAGGCAACTGTACATAATACGAATTTACTTACGCTTTTGTATCTACGTGTTTTACCTCTGTATTTCCTGATGCAACTTGATTTTGTTGAAGTTGAGCATTTTCGGCTTTAGGTTTCTTTTCTTCTAGCCCTAAAAATCTAAGTGCTGGGTGAATAAACGCATGGCTGACTTGTGGTGCCAAAATTGCCAAACCGAGAACCGATCCGATTGTACTACCAAGTTCAATTGCACCTTTAATATGTGGATACATATTTGGTTTTTCTTGAGTCATTAAAGCTTCACGCAAACCATCATGTTCAAACTTATAAATTGAATGATCTTTCTTTAAAGATGCTGATCTGTTTGTCAATGATTTATCTGCAAGTTTATGATATGCAAGATATTCATTCAAGCCTTTAAACTTGTCAAAGCCTTCTGCACCTTTATAAACATATTTTTTAGCTAACTTGAAAGCTCCATTCTTAAATACAGGACCAACAAGTGCCATATAAATTGCCAAACAAGTTGCCTGATATAAAAATTCTTTAGCAGCGGCGTATTTTTTAGTTGCCGGATCAATATCTTTATCAATTAGAATAAAACCAGGTCTGCCAACTGATTTCAAAACCGTTTCACTTGCAACTGATGCGTTTGTGTTTTGAGCAACACTGACAAGCGTAGGATTTGTAATTACCTTAGAAATTGCAGTTATCATAAGCCACCTACTTTCATGCCTGATGCAGAACCGTTAAACAAGGTTTGCATTTGTGGCTTTTCAATTGTTTTTACGGGTTGTTGAAGTGCTTGAGGAGCTTGAACTTTTTGAACAGCTTGTGCAACATTCACAGGTTGCTCCTGTTTTACACCTTCTGTAATATCCAACTTTTTATCGCCTGATTTAGCTTTTTTATTATCATCTGGTGCCTTGAGACCTATTGCATTCATAATAGGTTTAATAACAGCGGAACATACAGCCGGAATTACAAACAAAGCAGCTGTACAAACACCAATAAACATCAAACCTGTTTGACCTTTTTTGATTGAAGCATTTTTCATAGCTTCTTTAACTTCAGGAGTATATTTTTCCCCTTTCGCCTCAAACTCTGCAAGTTTTTTATCCATGCCTTTTGAAACTACATATTTACCGAACTTAGCTGCAATCTCTCCACAACCCCAGTAAACAGGAATAGCAATTACTTCTGTCAAACCTTCTCTTAAAGCTGTATATTTTTTCGTTTCGGGCTTTTCTTTTTTATCCATCATAGTGAATGTCGGTCTGCAAATACCTTTTACTGCCGCAATTGACATTACAACATACGTCGGTTTATTATTTTCGCCCAATTTTTTACATATATTTTTTATTGTATTAAAATTAGCCATTTATTATTTTTTCCCAAGCTAGTAAAAACTGTAAATAAAAATTTTTGCTAGTATATTAACCATTTGTAATAATAAAATGAAAAAACTTTTTTCGCAAATGAACTTTTTTATTTTTCTATCGTTCTATAAGTATAGAGGTTAATAAAATGACAGACAGATGCAAAAAATATGAAGCTGTATTTACATTTGGAAATGAAGAAATGCTTAAAAAGCACATTGCAGAATGCGAAGATTGCCACAGAGAACAAGAACAGATGGATAAAGTTTCAAACCTTTTAAAAGAGGTAAAACCATATTACACAAAAAAACGCAAAGCAGCTGCAAAATTAAGAATGGCATGTGCCGTATTTGCAATTCTGTTTAGCGGAACAGTTTTGGGAGTTGTAAACCTTAATTCCAATGTTTCTGATATCATTAAATACGGAACAACGTTAAGTGCCGATGATTTCGGTTTTCCTGTTGATTCGTATGGTTTATTAATGGTGGAATAATTAATGAATTTCAAAGAGATTATAAAAAATAATCAAAATAATGTAAGAAGTATTATAAGACTGATTACAAAAGAAACAAATGAAGATTTAGAGCAAGAGGTATTTGTAAAAGTTTGGAAAAACTCTGAAAGATATAATGAACAAGGGAGTTTTAAGAGCTGGATAAATACTATTGCCAAAAATGTGTCAAAGGATTACCTAAAATCGGTTCAAAAACGTAATCAAGACGCACTAACAAGCGACGATGAAATTTTAAACACAATCAAAGACAAGAAATCGACTCCTGAGCTCAGAGTAATTTCAAACGACAGACAAAGACAAATAACAGAGGCTATAGACTCGCTCAAGCCAAAGTTTAGAGAGGTTATAATGCTTTGTGAAATCTACGGTTACACGTATGAGGAAGCTGCATTTAAACTAAAATGTCCTGTCGGCACAATAAAATCAAGATTGTATAATGCAAAAAAAGAATTAGCAAACTTGTTAAAAGATTTATTATAAAAAAAGAAAGGATATTACATGTTAAAAAAATCATTAGTTATGGCAGCACTGTTGGTTTTTGCAACAGCAACTGCATCATTCGCAGAAGATTCAAAAGCTCCTTGCAACTGCGGGAAACCAAATTGTAATTGTGGCAAACAAGCACCAGGCAACTGCCAAAAACCACCCAAAGGACCTGATTTTGCAAAACGCAATGCAGAATTTGAAAAACGTCTAAAATTAACTGACGAGCAAAAAGCAAAAGCTGAAGCAATTCGCAAAAAAGGGTTTGAGCAAATGCAACCGCTTATGGCAAAACTTAAAGAGAAAAAGGGCGAGATTGAAGGGATTAAAAGATCTAAATTGTTAGAACGCGACAAACAAGCTCAAATCGAACAATTGCATAAAGAAATCGGAGCCCTTAAACGAGGTATTCATGAACTTAGAATGCAGAATATGAAAGAATTTGAATCAATTCTAACATCAAAACAGTTGAAAGAATTGAAAAAAATGAAAGATGAAGGCCGCAAAAAGTTTGAAAAAGAACATAAAAAAGGCGGGCACCCTGCTTTTGGACCAAACGGTCCAAGACATGAAGGACCTTGTCCCCCACCGAAAGATTAATAATTTTTTAATTTAATTAAGTGAATAGGTGAATAAGACAATAAGAGAATAAGTCTTTTCAGGTGCTTTGCACCAAAGGAATTTTTGAACGAAATGAACTTATTAACTTAGCTCTTATTCACTTATTTACTTTTTATTTATATGCTATAATTTCACCCAAAGAGGTGAATATAATGGAAATAAAAAACAATATATTGGAGCTAATCGGTAACACTCCGCTTGTAAAGATAAATAAACTTAACAAGTCTAAAAAAGGGCAAATTGTTGCCAAAGTAGAAAGTTTCAATCCTGCCGGTTCTATCAAAGACAGACCGGCACTTAATATGATTGAAGCTGCAGAAAAACAAGGACTTATCAATAAAGATACAGTTATAATAGAACCTACAAGCGGCAATATGGGGGTTGGATTGGCACTTGCATGCGCTGTTAAAGGGTATAGGGTGATTTTTACAATGCCTGAAACGATGAGCGTTGAACGTCGTAAACTTATGAGTGCTTACGGTGCAGAACTTGTTTTGACAGAAGGCACAAAAGGCATGAAAGGTGCTGTTGATAAAGCCGTTGAATTGAGCAAAGAAATCGCAAATTCATTTGTTCCGATGCAATTTGACAACCCTGCAAATCCTGAAATCCATGAGAAAACAACTGCAGAAGAGATTTGGAAAGATACAGACGGCAAAGTTGACGTAGTTATTGCCGGAGTCGGCACCGGCGGAACTATTTCCGGAATCGGGCGAAATTTAAAAAAGAAAAATCCGAATATAAAAATTATTGCTGTTGAACCGTACAAGTCGCAAGTTTTAGCGGGGAAGCAAGCTTCCGGACACGGAATTCAAGGAATTGGCGCAAACTTTGTACCTAAAAACTTTGATAAAAACGTAGTTGATGAGATTATTCCCGTAAAAGACGAAGATGCAATAGATACAGCACGACTTCTTGCTAAAAAAGAAGGGATTTTATGTGGAATTTCATCTGGTGCCTCAATGTTTGCAGCACTTGAAGAAGGTAAAAAAGAAGAAAACAAAGGTAAATTGATAGTTGCCATTTTGCCGGACACAGGTGAAAGATACCTTTCAAGTATATTGTTTGCAGAATAAAAAATTTGCAATAAAGGACAACTTTTTGTAAACTTTTGTAAAGCTCTAAAAGCAACTCTTTCCCTTGCGTAGTATAAGTTTGAGGCATTGCCCCCCCCCCGAAGAGCAATTTCGCCTTTTGAAATTCTTACTTCACAAATGTTTTTATTTATATATAAGAGAAGCATATGAGGAGAGCGAGATGTCAACACAAATAACCATTGGCAGAGGTCAGGGAATTACACAAGCAATTGTACAAAAGCTTGGACTAACAAACCAATCAAAAAAAATTAGTACTGATATCTGGTCACAGGTTTTAACGGCTGTAAAAGACTCACAAGGGAATAATCCAACCTATAAAAAGGCTAGTGTTGAATATAATGATAAAACTAAAAACTTTGATGGCTGGAACCTTAAAGAAGGTACAAGAGTTACTATTTCGGAATCCAAGTTTAATGAAATTAAGAATTTGATTTTAAATAAACTTAATTCGTCTACTCCTACTACTTCTTCGGCGACTACTGCCCCTATTGAAGTTCCTAAAAAAACAATAAAAGAAGAAGCTGATAGTGTTGAAATAAGACCTTTATCTCCTGATGCTACTACCGTTAAAGCTCCTGAAGAACAACCGCTTTTTGCGACCGGGAAACAGCTTACACGCTACGTTGACGGTCAAAAACAAACGATTGAAATCGGGCAAAATGATAATGGGCAAAAAACTCGCTATCTTGTAAACAAAGATGGAACAAGAGGCGAAGAACTTGTTACTATGACAACGGTAGGCAAAAACACATATCAAACCAAAAGCAAATTTGAAGCAGAAGTAAAAAGCGTTCTTGGGCTTGGAGAAAAAGAAGAAATTCCGGCAGACCTAAAACCTTTTTATGTTGAAATTGGCGGAGAAGCACAACTTATGTTTAAATCTCCACAAGGAACTTTGGCTCCTAAGCAAGCTTGGGCATTGGTTAAGCAAAACAAATCAACAACCGCTACACAAACTCCAAGTCCAACCCAGACACCTACTTCAACAAGCACACCGACAACTACAATTCAAGAAAGTACTACAGACATTTTAAATGAAGAACAGGCAAATACCGTAAGAAATGCTAGAGGATACTCTACGACTGACGCGCCTACTCAACCAACACCACAAACACAACCTAAAGCAGCACCACAAACAAGTGAACATACTCAAAACACAGTTCAAAACAACGCTCAAGATGTCGAATACAATGACTTGAGCAGCATGCGAAACGGTCAAAACGTAACAATCAATGGAACAACCTTCTCCGCGAGATATGGTTCAAATGGACTTGTTTTTGATGGACCAAATGGTGCATCATATTCACTAGATGAAATGCATAAATTCTTTGAATAAAAAAGATAACAAAAACACCGCAATCTATAAAGATTGCGGCGTTTTTAATGTTTCGTCATTCTGAGCGTTTAATGAAGAATCTTATCAAAGAACCCATGTATTTCTCAGAATGTTATTTTTCGGATTAAAATCCGCCCATTCCGCCCATACCTTGTGGCATAGCCGGCATTTCAGGTTTTTCTTCCGGAATATCAATTACAGCAGCTTCTGTTGTTAACAACATAGAACCTACTGATGCTGCATTTTCCAAAGCTGAACGAGTAACTTTGGCAGGGTCTACAATACCTGATTTGAACATATCAACATATTCATTATTCAATGCATCGTAACCATAAGCTGCATCATGTGACATTACTGTATCGATTACAACATCAGCCTTAGCACCTGAGTTATAAGCAATTGATCTTAAAGGTACATCAAGAGCTGCTGTCAAGATTTTGAACCCAATTTTTTCATCATCAGAATCAAAATGAGTTGTTTCAATCATCTTAGACAATTTTTGTTGAACTCTAACAAGTGCAACGCCACCACCAGGAACAATACCTTCTTCGTTAGCGGCACGAGTTGCGTTCAACGCATCTTCAATTCTCAATTTTCTTTCTTTCAATTCAACTTCTGAAGCAGCACCAACTTCGATTACAGCTACGCCGCCAGAAAGTTTTGCAACACGTTCTTGAAGTTTTTCTCTATCGTATTCAGAATCAGAAGCTTCAATTTGTTTTCTGATTAATCTTACTCTGTCTTGAACAGCGTCTTTTGTTTCATCTCCTACAACAATTGTAGTTTCGTCTTTTGTAACTGTTACACGTTTTGCTTTACCAAGCATTTGAGTTGTTACGTTTTCAAGTTTGATGCCAAGTTCTTCTGTGAACATTTCGCCACCTGTCAAGATTGCGATATCTTCAAGCATAGCTTTTCTTCTGTCGCCAAATCCAGGAGCTTTTACAGCAACTGCTCTCAAAACTTTTCTCATTGTATTTACAACCAATGTAGCAAGAGCTTCACCTTCAACATCTTCTGCTATCAACAACAAAGATTTGCCATCACGAGCAACTTGTTCCAACAATGGAACCATATCTGAAATCAAGTTAATTTTCTTGTTGCAACAGAATACGTAAGCGTCTTCCAAAACAGCTTCCATTCTTTCAGGGTCAGTTACAAAGTATGGTGACAAATAACCTTTGTCAAATTGCATACCTTCAACAACTTTCAAGTTTGTTCCGAAAGATTTACTTTCTTCAACAGTAATAACGCCGTCGTGTCCAACTTTTTCCATTGCTTCTGCTATAAGTTCACCGATTTCTTTGTTGTTACCGGCAGAAATTGCAGCTACTTGTGCGATTTCTTCTTTTGTATTAACTGGTCTTGACATATCTTTAATCTCTTTTACAGAAATTTCAACAGCTTTATCAATACCACGTTTCATAGACATAGGGTTTGCTCCTGCTGTCAAGTTTTTCAAGCCTTCTCTAACGATTGCTTGTGCCAATACAGAAGCGGTTGTTGTACCGTCACCTGCAACATCATTTGTTTTAGATGAAACTTCTTTTAGAAGTTGAGCTCCCGCATTTTCAAGACCGTCTTTAAGTTCAATTTCTTTTGCAATAGTAACACCATCGTTAACGATTTGAGGTGCACCGTATTTCTTTTCAAGAATAACGTTTCTGCCTTTTGGTCCAAGTGTAACCTTAACAGCATCTGCTACTGCATCTATACCATTCAAAAGAGCCTTTCTGGCTTCTTCATTAAATACTATACGTTTTGCCATTTTATTTCTCCTTACTTATGTGAGTAGTGAATTGTGAATAGTGAATAGTTCGTTACAAAAAATAAAAAATGAAATGGTCTATTCACCACTCACCAATCACTATTCACTAATTTATTCAATCACTGCCAATGCGTCTTTTACAGACAAGATTTTATATTCAACACCGTCCATTTTGATGTCAGTTCCAGCGTATTTTGCATAAAGAACTACATCACCAACTTTAACGTCCATAGGTTCTCTTTCACCTTTTTCGTTCATTTTACCAACGCCAACAGCAACAACTTCACCTTTTTGAGGTTTTTCTTTTGCACTGTCAGGAATAAAAATACCGCCTGATGTTTGTTCTGTATCTTCAACAACTTTAATAACAATTCTGTCACCTAATGGTTTTAACATAATTTTCTCTCCTTTTCTCCTAATTAGTCTACATGTATATTTATATAACGGATTTCGAAAAAAATTAATTTTCTTAAGGAAAAATTAATTATCTTATAATAACTAAGTAATCGCCATTCTAAAAAAACTCTTCATTGAACTGAAACCCTAAAACCGACTTTTTACTTTGTCTAGTTTTTAGGGAACAGTTCACATTACACCGCATTTTTACATATTCGCCAACTCAGGGCCTCTATATTTTTTATATAAACCCATTATCTCATTATCAAATTTTTTACCACCAATCATTTTTGCATAAACTTCTGCAACAAACTCTGCCGGTGATGTAGTTGCATAATCAGAAACTCGACGAGCAATACCTTGATATTTACTATTAAATTCATTTAAAATTGAAAAATCCGTAATGCCAGATCGTTTAAGCTCTTCCAATTTGCACATTTTTTCAAACATATTGGGGTCTTTCAAATCATGATAAACATGCCCTATTTCATGATAAACAACGTGAAAAGGAGATGTTTTTTCGACGGTTATATTAGTTCCTACCAGTTCTTGTAGTTTATTTAGGTCTCCATTATATTTTTCAAACAATTTAATATTCGCATCAGTCATATCATCAAGAAGGTGTAATAGCTCTACTTTTTCTTCAAGAGTACAGTTTCCTTGCAAATATTTAGTGATTTTATCTTCTGTTTCTTTTGCAATTGAAAAAGATCTGTTAAGAGGGTCAAAAGTATATCTGCCATTTATTTTGCTAATTGCACCTGCCGCAATATTGTCATTAATCGTATGGGCAATTTCCTTATCAATATTTTCAAAAAATTTAGGATTAAAACATATACCATAATATTTTTTATCTCCATCATATCTTAGGACTCTTGCCATTGCATCAGCATCTTCATTGATGAAAGATTTTGCAGAATATTCAATAAAATTAGCTGGTCTATACTTGCCCTTAGTTGCATTATTAAATTTTGTTAGTCCCTTATTAACAAAATTCATCATTTCTAATGACATATCATTTTGTGCCTTTGAATGATACTGCATTCCAAAATTATCTTTTACAAATTTAGCCGCTTCTTCCTTCGTTTTTGCAAGTTGAAAATCTACATGTTCTGAAAGATTAGCCGGTTTTATATTTTTCCCCTTAGTAAAAATTGCAGCAGCAACCAAACCCGCTGCAGCTAAAATACCGGCACCGATACCGACCTTTGCTCCTGTTGAAAGTTTTTTGTTTTCTTTTTCTTCTCCACCTTGTTTTACAAACTCATCAGGCTTTTGAGAAGGGATAGAAGCTACGCTATTGCCCCCCCCCCGACGGGACTTGTAACACCAAAATTCGGCTGAATTCCTGTGAATTTCACATTGTTGCCAATTGCTTCTACCATAAGTTTCCTTTCATAATTTTTCCCTATATTTTATTTAAGGACAAAATATAGAAAAAATTGCTAGTGAAGTTAAGATTTGTTAAAAGTTTCTTATTGTTTTAAATTTGTCGCAATTTAACAAGCACAACCTATAAATATGTTTTGAATTTCTGTTCTATACTGCTGTTGTGACATCTTTTTCCGGTTTTTGTGCAGAATTCGTGTAATCGGCAAACTCTGTAATTTGTTTACACCACTCATAAGTAATTTCTTCCGGACTTAATTTGTAAGAAATCGGTTTGCCAACGTGCAAGCGAACTTTTCGCCTTGTAAACGGTTTCAATTTCGGATAGCCCGTGAATTCTCCAATTGCAACAGGAACAATATCAGCCTTTGCGTTTTTTGCAATCACAATAAAACCTTTTTTCAAATCATTAATATCTGAGCCGTAAGGTCTAATGCCACCTTGCGGAAACACGCCTAGTGACCAGCTTGTAGACAAAATATCTTTTACTGTTTTAAAAGTTGCAATTTCAGGTTTGGTTCTGTCAACTGCAAATGCTCCAAGACGTTTTACAAGCCATTCAAACTTGTCACCTTTTTGGAATAATTCTTTTTTAGCCATATAAGCAATCGGTCTGCCACATGCCATTGTTACCATAGGCGGATCAAAGTGTGAAACATGGTTTGCGGTATAGATGAATTTTCCGCTTTTTGCCTTTGTTGGCAGGTTTTCACGTCCTGATATTTTACAATCATAAAAAATCTTCATGAACGGAATTACGACAAAATATAAAAACGCCATATAAAACATCGTTCTGAAAATATTATATTCGTTCGGATATCTTCTGTTATAGTTACGCTCTTTGTTCATCACCAGCTCCTACATTTTCTTGCGGTTCCACATATTCAAACCCTGTTAATTCCTGAATTTGTCTTATCCATTCTTGTCTGACGACTTCCGGATCTTTGTTATAAGGAATAGGTTTTCCGATTTTTACGACAACGTGTCCTGTAAACGGCAAATGTCTTGCCTCTTGCGTACCGACTATACCTATCGGTAAAACAGCACATTTTGTAATTTTAGCAAGTTTTGCAAAACCTTCTGTTACCCCTGTTATAGTTCCCGGAACACCTCTTGTACCTTGTGGAAAAATTCCGAAAACCCAATTACTTTTTTTAATTTCCATAACTGTTTTAATAGTAGAGGGTCCAAGGCTTTCTCTATTTACTGCAAAAGTTCCAAGCCAATCAATCCACCATCTGATAAACGGAATATCAAACAACTCTTTTTTTGCCATGAACGATACTCTTCTCGGTAAAATTCCTGCAATCATAGGTGGGTCAAGAGTTGACAAGTGATTTGGGCAAACAATATATGCGTTATCTTTCGGAACATTTTCCAACCCTTCAACCTTTAATCTATAAATTAGTTTACACCTGATCATGTAAAAAATTCTGCAAATAATAAATTGGAAAATAGTTCTCCAAACATTGTATTCATCTGCAGTTCTACGTGTGTAATTTTTATCTTTATCCCAGAACAAGTTTTCTCTCCTTTAAGTCTAATAACATCATTATATATATAAAATTTGCACATTACAAGTTTTTAATATATATTATAACTATTATTAAGGAGAGAAATATATGAAAACATCAAATGTAGAGTTGGAAAACGAACTATTCAAAAGTGTTTACGAAAAAACACCGGATTATATTAAAAACCTCAATCTTATGGATTTTTCACAAGATGGAGAATTTACTTTTACGTTAAAAAAAGAACATCTAAAACCTTATGACAAAGACAAAAATCCGGAAGGTTTGAATTTGGAAGAATGGTTTGCAAACTACGCAAAAGAAGCAAAAGTTTCAACAGCCGGAATTAGAGGACCTCAAAACATTTTATACCCGCAAGATACAAGATTTCCGATTAACTTAGTTGGAATTGTCTTGGCAACTCTTGCAAAAGCACTTGTTGCAAACGAAAAATACCAAGGGAAACAGATTGTAAAAGTTGCAGGTCGTGAAGTTCGCTATAACTCAGATTTATTCTTAGATGCAATTGCAAGAATTCAAGCTGCACAAGGAATTCGAACTCTTGTTCCGAAAGGCAGAAAAACTATTCCGATTTGGCTTGCTTCATTTTTAGCGTTTAAGCTTGACTTGCTCGGCGGAGAATATATTACATCAAGTCATGGAATTTCTGTTAAAAATGCGACAAAAGACTTGAACAGTCAAGGAAGTCAATATTTGCCTGAAGAATCAATGGAATTTGTGAACAAAATCCAAGAAATCTTTGACAAAACGAAAAAAAATGGCTCTTATGAAATAAAAATTGCAGCGAAAGACAATCCGCTTATTGACGAAAAAGTTCTTGCGAAAATTGATGATGGCGTCGATTTGTACGTGGACTACCTAAAATCTGGCGTTGCGCAAAAAATCAATTTAGATTTAATCAAAGAAATCAAAGACAAAATTGTTATTGAAAGTGTTGGTGGATCTGCTTACAGAACATTAAGCAGAGTTTTGAAAAAGCTTGATATTTCTGATAAATTCACATGGTTCGACACAGAAGAAGATCCTTTCTTCCATTCTATCGGAAAATATGACCACACGCCAAAGGGCGAAAAAGCTTTTTACGACTACTCAGTTGACGCAACTGTCGTTGCTAAAAGAAAAAATGGTGAAAAATTCTTCCCTGTAATTGAAACTATGCATTACGAAGAACGACTTACCAAACTTCCTGTTGGGACTGCTGTTCTAATTACAGATCCGGATCACGACAGATTGACAGTTGCTCAAACAGAATATGCGTGCACAATTCCAGAATTAGAAAAAGCCGGTATAGATTATGTCAAACTTAATGATGAGTTAATTTTGACGGTATTCACTGCAAATCAAGCATTTTTAATGTTAATGGATTTCTGGGCAAAACAATTGAAATCGCAAAATTTATGGGATAAACACCCGAGATTTATGATTAAAACAACTGCTTCCGCAATCTCTTGGGACGAATGGGCTAAAAAACAAGGGGTTAAGGTCGTTAACGTTCCTGTTGGGTTTAAAGAAATCGCAAACATAATGAAAAAAGTTGAACTTAAACTCAAAAAAGCTCAAACTGCCGAAGTTATTATAGATGACGTTCTCGGCAATCCTGTAAACCTTGGAATTAATCCGAGATTGCTTTTCGCAGGAGAAGAATCCGGCGGAATGATTATGGGCACAGAAGAACTCATCAAATCACAAAACGGAAGATTTGCAATTGCAATGAGAGAAAAAAGTGCAACAGAGGCAATTATTGTAGCATCTGCATTGATTGCAAAACTTCAAAAAGAACAAGTTTCATTGTCTGAATATCTTGTTCAAATCTTTGAAGAAAACGAGATTATCGGACGTTTTGACACTCGTGTAGATATCGCTTACTACAATGAATCTGAACCAGATATCAACAAGTTGAAAGAGGAAAAAGTCCTAGGCGAAGCAAAACGTACTAAAAACGATCTTTTCTACCTATCAATGGCAATGGGCGTAAAAGAAGGTAAAATGACTCTTGACGACGTCAAAGAAGTTTTGAATGATGCATTCAAAAGTCTGATTTTTGATAACCTTGTTTCTATAAAATTCGTGGGAGATGGCACATACCTTGAATTTTCTGACAAATATATTGAAATCAGACCGTCAGGCACAGATGCAAAGACTAAGGCTTATGGTGGCGGTTCTGACAAGGCTGTTCTTGAAACTTATGCAAACATAATGGGGAACTACTCAGGTGAAAGGACAGAATTACACAAAAAATTCATCGACGACAAATTCTACAACTCAACCAAAGATGAGGCAATGAAATATTACCTTGAATTTGTAGACAAAGACGCAAACAACGAGCCATTTGTCGTTCCCGAATACAAGTTTTAGTAATTCATAAATTAAAAAATCGCCACAATCCAATGTTGTGGCGATTTTTTATGTGTAATTTTTTGATTGAAGCTTAATTCAAATCTTCTTTTTCCATATAACCGATATACCGTAAATTTCTGTAATATCCATCATAATCAAGTCCGTAGCCGATTAAGAACTTGTCATCAACCTCAAACCCGTAGTAATCAGCATCAACATCTGCAACACGTGTAATTTTCTTATCCAAAAGAGAGCAAAATTTTGTCGATTTTGTGTGGAAATTACAGTTCAAAAAATCGAGTAAAAATTTTGCCGTTAAACCAGTATCAACAATATCTTCAATAATCAAAACATTTTTGCCGTTCAAATCAGGAAGCGAAATATCAACTGCATTAACCTTACCGGTCGTTGTCGTACCGCCGTTGTAGCTTGAAAGCCTGATAAATTCCATTTTTAAAGGCATATCCAGATGTTTTAACAAATCAACAGCAAACATAACAGCTCCCTTCAAAACACAGATTGCAACGACTTCTTCACCATTATAAAATTCGTTCATCTCATCAGCCATTTCCTTAATTTTCGACTGAATTTGAGCTTCCGTAAAAAGCACTTTCAACTTTGAAATATCAATAGTATTATTCATAACCTAACCTTCTTTCAATTTAATAACATGTGTCGGCTTGTCAACAACCTTAATCTTGTCGCTCAAACCAATTCCTGCCACCCACAAAACCTCACTATCACTACACAAAAGCACTAGTTTGTCTTTTTCATGTTGTGGAATTTTCTTTTCATTCAAATATTTTTTCAATTTTTGAGAACCAATTGAGCCGAGAGGTTGAATTCTGTCACCGTCTTTTCTATGACGTAAGACAAAATCGATTTTATCAGCTTGAATATAAGCCTCAAACTCAGTGTCTTTTGGATATTTGGGAACATCACCTTCAAACTTTTCTATTGAAAAAATACAATTTTCAAATTTGTATTCCCCACATTTTGTAATTTCAATTTCGTCTAAATTTTTATCTTCACGAGAAATAACTTTTACCTCTTTTTCACTCACGAAAAGCCACAAATCAGTAGTCAAAGAAAGCGTCTTACCTGATTTTGAGTTCAAATTTTGTTGGACAAAATTTTGAATATTTTCTATTTTTTCTCGATCATAATCTATTTTATTTTCAGTCAAAAGTTTGTAAATCAAAAACTTTTGTTCAACATCAGACGCCTCATAAAATTGTGACGGCAAATACTTATCCACAAGTTCATTTTCTTCTTTTGCAAGTGCAGAGAGCGAATTCAGTGCTGACACAACACAAGGATTAATCTCTTTCAAAAGTGGTAAAACCTCATGACGGATAAAATTTCTTTTATATTTAGGATTAGAATTTGAACTGTCAACATTCGGCGTCAAGCCATTTTGTGTAATATAAGCTTCAATTTCTTTTCGCGATGTTGTCAAAAGCGGACGATAAAAAATTTCACGCTTTTCTGCAATCCCTTCTAACCCTGCAATTCCCGTACCTTTCACAATACGATATAAAACAGTTTCCGCATTATCATCAAAATTATGTGCCGTAAAAATAACACTTGAACAAAACTTTTCGGCACATCTTTTAAAAAACTCATAGCGAGCAACCCTTGCGGCAGTTTCAGTCTTTTCAACGCTATCAGGTAATGTTTCAGTGTAGAATTTTACTCCAATTTTTTTTGCAAAATTTTCACAATTTTCTGCTTCTTTAAGACTTTCCTCTCCACGCCAATTGTGATTTAGGTGAACAGCAACGATATCATCAGAAATTTTGCTCAAAATATCTAAAAGGCACATTGAATCATATCCGCCCGAAAATGCAACGATAAATGTGCCTGATAAATCATATTTTTTAATAAAATTTTGAATTCTTTCCTTAATCAACTATGCACCTTGGAATTTCTTGACTCCTTCTTTAATCTCAACCGCATCGACACCTAATTGTTCAAGTGCCTTCATAGCAAGTGAAGTCGGTTCTGTCGTCAAAGCCAAAAGCATGTGAGCAGATTCAATCTTTTCCTTATGATCTTTTTTGGCAAGTTCCCAAGCTTTTTCCAAAACCCTCTTAGCTCGTTCAGTGAACACAATTTCACGATCATAATACTCGTTTCCAAAACCGATTAAACCTTCAACAACTGCTCTTGCATCACGCATTGTAATCTCAAGTTCTGCAAGCACCTGACCGCCAATTCCTGTTCCCTCACCAATAATTCCCAGAAGAAACATTTCAGTTCCAACGATATTGCGCCCTAAACGGCGTGCTTCTTCTTTTGCAAGACGAAGAATAGTAAGCGTTTCAGGCATTTGTTTTTCAATCGGTTTAATAATACTGTGTGCCAAATCATCTGCTGAAATATTAAATTCCTTCAAAATATCATAAGCAATACCATGTTTCGTTTTCAACATGCCAAGAACAATGTGTTCCGGTAAAACAACCGATGAACCAAGTTCACGAGCGGTTTCAGCCGCCATATTCATTGCCTTGAAAGCATTTGGCGTAAAAATAATCTGTCGCCCTTCGTATTCAGACTGTCTTGATTGAACATTAGCCAACTTATCTTCAAACTTTTCGCTAGTAATTCCATACTGTGCAAAGATTTTAGATAATTCAGACTCTTTATCTTCTAAAATAGAAGACAAAATCTGTTCAGTTCCCATAATTTCATAATTAGAGGTTGAAAGCTTTGCGGCAGCACGTTCAAAGACATTTGAAGCTGCTTCATTATCAAAAATATCGTCTGTCTGCTTGGCTTTATCATCAACAATCGTACGACGTTCTGTTTCTTCCGGGTGATAAATTTTCTTAATTTTCTTTTGAACAAGTTTTTCAAGAAGGGATTTAGACTTATAAATATCAAAGCCTAAATCCTCTAAAATTCTTGTGTCGACGGAATTCTTATTCGAAATTACGGCTAAAAACAAATGTTCATATAGAACAGTTTGATTTCCTGATTTGTTTGCCAAATCAAGAGTTCGCTTCAATATTTCCTTGTATTCCTCATCAAACGGTAATGGAAGCATCTTTATTGAGTCAATATGCTTGTCTTTTCTATATTTATTGATTTCTTCCATCAAATTTTCATGAGTAATACCATAAGATTTAAAAATCTTTAAAGAAATACCTTTAGCCTCATCAAACAGAGCTAGCAACAAATCTTCCGGAGTTACTTTTGAAATTCCGGCAGCTTGTGCTAACCTTTGTGATGCACTAACTACATTAATTGCTTTTTCCGTAAACTTTTCAAACAAAACTATTCCTCGTCTTCATCTTCATCTTGCATGTTTTCAACATAAGTTGCAACTTTGTCGAATTCTTCATCGTCGTCAATAGTTTCAAATAAGTATTCATCACCATCTTTTGACAATTTCATAAGAACAACTTCGTCGCCTTCTTCCTCTTCAACAGGTAAAAGAAGAGCATATTCTTGTTCATCAACTTCTACAATATCAAACAATTCAAATTTGATTACATTACCGTTCTCGTCAACGGTTTCAATGATTTGATCTTCATCTGCCATAATATATTTTCCTTTCTTTTATTTTTATAATTTATACACAAATTATCGAAGTTTTTTAACCTCTTGATAGGTACTGTTCCAGTATAATACAAGCACTTTCAATATCAACCAGCCCCTTGTTTTTTCTGAAATCTATTTTCTTTGCACGAAGATTTTCTTCCGCGGTATCAGATGTGAGTCTTTCGTCCTCAAAAATCACATCATAACCTGAAATCTTTGATGCAAAAGATCTACAATCCTCTGCCTGTCCGCCTTCTGTACCGTCCATATTTAAAGGCACACCAACAACAATTTTTTTAACATTATTTTCTTTTGCTATTTTTATGATTTCTTGCAAAGCTGCATGCTCAGGCTCTCTTGGTACACAGGAATGACCGTTTGCAAGCATCAAAAGATAATCGCTCAACGCAACTCCAATCCGCTTTGTCCCAATATCAAGTGCCATAACTTTGTACATCTATTTTACCCACATGCTTTCTATTTTTTGAACACGTTCTTTGTCATCTTTTGCAAAATAGTATTCGTAAACACTCTTTCGCAAAATATTTTTATAAAGTTCGCGTATCAATTTTTTATCATTATACAAAGAATATAAATTTTGTGCAGCCTTTTCTTCACCCGCAAGATGTTTTAAAAGCGCGCAATTCAAAATTCGATTTGTCCAAACAATATTTTCTTCGGGATAGAAAACTTTTTCAACATTTTGATCTATAAATTCATCGTACTTTTTGCAAGAAATCGTTTCAATTTCTCGCAAAAACTCTTCAAATTCGTCACTGTAAGTACTATTCAAAAACCAATAATCAGTGAAATCATACACCAAAATTTCTTCAAATTGCTTTTGAGAAAGTTGAGAAATTTTATAATTCAATTTCAACGGCTTTGGCTCGATATCAGCAAGAAGATTTCGCCAACAAACATACTCATAAGGCATTTTGTGTTTTGACAGTTTTTCTGCATTAATCAAAATCGACTTCAAAATTGCGGGTTCAATATCTAAAGCCCTCTGTCCACGATAAAATCGCTCTATAATCGTATTACATTCAAATCTTGTAATATTGTTGAAGCCAAAACAGTCTTTAATCCCATGATAATCATCAATTACAATAGCCACAAACTGCATATTTCCACCAGAAGTTGTGCGAGAAACAATTATTGCCTGATTTCCATGCCCGTCCGGATAAGTTATGCAAAATTTATACGGTTTAGAATTTTTCAAAAGTTTTTTATAAAATTCTAACGAATTATCTTCTCGAATTCCTGCAATTTTCAGAATAGACAAATTTCTTTTTACAGCAGGAACAAGTTTTTCATCAACAAAATCTAATGAAGAATTCAATGCGTGATACGCAAGCTGCGACTTGGAATTTCCCAAAATATCCAAAGCGACTTTCCCAACTTCTGTATCAGACATTGACATAAAAACAGGCACAAGCATATTTGCTAATTCATCTTTTGAATAATCGTTCCCAAGCGATTTCAACAACGTAACTTTGTCGCTATCAGAAAGAGAGGCGAGAAAATCTAAAAAGTCAATCTGCACCTCAGGATCTGCTATCGCATTATCCAAAATTCTTTTTGTGTCAGCATCAACGAGCTCTTCCGGATTATCTAAATACTGCTCACATTCATCATAAGACCAGTTAGAATCAATATCTCGCAACAAATCTAACGCAAATATTTTTGCCTGATTTGAAGTCATTGAGTTTTTTATAATACTCCAAAGCTTTTCTGAAAGCTCTTTTGCCGTACAATACCTCAAAAGCAAAAATTTCAATAAATTTTTATCACTATCAGAATTATTGATTTCTTTAAAGAGAAGCTTACATATAATCTTTTTGTCACTTTGAGAATCCAAAAGTCGATAATGGACTTCGTAATCTTCAAAATTCTTAACACCTTTCAATTCTTCAAAAAGATTTACTATCTCAGCCTTAATCTCAAACGGATTTAGCTCAATTCTATCAATCATTAACGAGCTTTCCCCCAAAATGCGTCTAAAATAGCTTGAGCTTCCGCAGACGGCATTCTGTCATTCAAAATAAGATACTGAACCGCAATCATAGCACATTCAGAGCAAATATTAACACCTGGACCTTGAACCATTTTCAAAACCTGAGTATTCGGACGTCCGCAAAAACTGCAATAAACTAAGTCTTCATGGTGATGATGTTCATCATGCTCTTTTTTATGTTCTGTATTGCGTTTTTCTCCTAATTTAATAACCTTTTCATCTGACATATTAACCTCACATCTCTTTATTTGTAACTATTATGTATAAAATTTGCCAAATTTACAAGCTTATCTTATAATAAATGTTATAAATAATTTTATGAGGTTGATTATAGCATGAAAAAAGCTTTTTTACTAGCAAGTATATTGTTTATTTCTGTAATTTCTACAGCATGCATAAACAATTTTGCAGTACAGGAACTTAACAATAAAGCCAAAACTTTTATGGATAATGGAGATTACACATCTGCAATTGAACGTTTGAAATCTAGCGTGGACTTGGATAGTAGCGTATTTGAAACTCAATACAATTTGGCTGTTGCATATACAAAAGCAGAAGATTATCCAAATGCTATCAAAACTTATGGCAACGCAATCAAGTTAAATCCAGACTTTGCAGATGCTTACTATTCTCTTGCTGTATGTGAAGAAAATTTAGCAAAAGACATAATTGCTGGCAGAGTTAAGGTTAATGATGACAACTCAATTGAGAAGGTTAATGAAACAGATGCAGAGTCTGACACAAAAGTGGTTTTGAGCGAAAATTCAAAGAAAATGCTTAATGATTTGTTAAACAATGCAATTTCAGATTACGGCTTGTATCAAGATAAAAACACTTCTCAAGACGACAAAACTTATATCGAAGAGAAAGTTAAAGAGTTGCAAATGCTTTTGGCACAGAATGTTGTGAAATAGCCATGTTTCAATCACCTGGAGACGTTGCATTCAAGCTTTTGGGGTACTCCGTTTATTACTACGGTATAATTTTGGCATGCGCCATTTTTGTTGGAATTTATTGTGCATATTTGCTTTACAAGAAATATTACAACTCCTCAAAAGCACAAAACATAATAGATTTTTCACCCTGGATTATCATTATAGGAATTCTTGGTGCAAGATTGTATTACTGTCTTGTAAATTTTTCTTATTACACAAGCCACCCGCTGGAAACTTTTTACATTAGACAAGGCGGTTTATCAATACACGGAATGATAATTGTCGGAATTTTAGCACTTTGGGGCTTTTCTAAAAAATACAAAATGTCATTTTTGCAACTCATTGACTCTTTTTTGTGTGGAACAGCTCTTGCGCAAAGCATCGGCAGATGGGGAAATTTCTTCAACTCAGAAGCCTTTGGAGTACCAACCGAGCTACCTTGGAAACTCTTTATTCCTATAACCCACAGACCCACAGAATTCATAAATTATGAATTCTTTCACCCGACATTTTTATATGAAAGTATTTTGGACATCTTAATATTTTTGCTTTTATTGTCACTATTCAGGCGCCTTTCGAAGACTCCTGGGCTCATCGCTTGCATTTATTTAATTTTATACTCTTTTGCAAGAATTTTAGTCGAATCGTACAGAGTCGACAGTGTCCTTAATATAGGCGGAATACCAATTGCTCAAATAATGTCACTTGCAATGATTATTTTTGCTTCTGTATTTGTTGTAATTTTAATCCGTAAGAAAAATTAATGATTAATTGATTTTTCGCCATAACTCGGATTAGAATAAAAGCATTATGAATACAGAAAACTTACCCCAAAAATCTTATAAAAAAGCTCTTGTGTGGCTTGGTGGCGGCCACTTTATAAATGATATTTACACAGGTGTTTTAAATCCGATTATGCCGTTTATTGCAGCTAAAATCGGCATAACAATGGCAATTGCTACAATTATATTAACGATTTCACATATTTTTTCATCACTATTGCAGCCGCTATTCGGCTACTTTGCAGACAATAATGTTAAACGCTCGTTTATATTTTGGGGCTTAATATTATCTTCAATATTTATCCCAATGTCAGCTCTTGCTCACAACATATTTTTGCTCATCTTATGCATAATAATCGGAAGTATCGGATCAAGCCTCTTCCACCCGCAAGCTCTCGGTTTTGCATCAAGGTTTGCGAAATACTCTGACGCCGGCAAAGCAATGGCTGTATTCGTTGCAATGGGAACTCTAGGTTATTCGTGTGGACCAATTGTATCTTCTGCAATTACACAGTTTTTAGGAATGCCCAAAATGCCGATTATGACTGTTGTTGGTTGCTGTTGGGCTATTTTGATGTTTTCTTTTGTTCCAAAGCTTTCTAACACAGAAGAAATCAAGCAAAAAATTGACTTTAAAACCGCATTCAAAAGAATTTTAACAAACCAAAAATTAAATATTCTAAATGTTATCGCAATGCTTAAAACAATGATTATGTCAGCATGCTTTATACTTCTTCCGTTTTTGTGGAAAAACATGGGCTACAAACCATTTTATATCGGCATGGCCTTGTTCTTATTCATTTTTGCCGGCGGAATAGGATCTTTGCTCAGCAGCAACATTGAGAAAAAAATCGGTTCTGCAAATGTTTTTTATATCTCAATGATTTTCACTCTTCCTTTGATGTTAGCATTTGTCAGCACATACAGAACACACCCGACAATTTCACTAATAATCTTTGTCATAATGGGCTTTGTTACAATGATGGCAACTCCTGTTGTTATGGTTATGGCACAAAATACTTTGCCTGAATACAAAAGCATTATTTCAGGATTTATCAACGGATTTTCGTGGGGAATTGTCGCAATTGTAATGTCAATGCTCGGTTTTGTAGCAGAAAACTTTGGAATTACAAACGTCTTAATATTTGTTGCGATAATTCCGGCTGTATGTTCTGTTCTTGTAAAAAAATTGTTCAAAGACTAGCAAAAAAATTTTTTAGAGTTTTTTATAATCTCAAAAGGATTTACTATGCAAGTTCAAAACATCAACTATCAAAATACAAAATCATATACCCCACAATTTAAAGGCAATATGGCAAAGCTTTGGCTAACACCTATAAAGGACACAAAAGTTGGCAAAGATTTAACAGAATTAGACAAATATGCATTTCAGACTTATGTTAACAGCAAACAATTTCATGTTGGAATTACTCAGGAAGAAATAAACAAACTTTCAAAGTTTGATGGCAAAGAGTTTTTTACAGCTTCGTTTGATTATTTAACCCAAAAACTTGGAATAAAAAAATCGATACAGCCAACTCTTGTTTTTACACAACTTCCAGACGGCAGCAGAATGGCATATACGCCTATAAACAATAGTATCATGGTTAATTTAGAAAAATGTAGTGCTGAAAACAAAGCTCATCAATTTGCAGGAATTCGTCATGAATTACAGCATTTTTTACAAAGTTCAATGATATTGAGACATGAAGAACTTGGTCCCAAAGCAATTGATTCAATGGTTGCGTCACATGAAAATTCTTTAATTAATATGTTTAAACATCTGTTAGTTGACGCATCAGAAGAAGAAATATCAGCAGTAGCTCAAACCACAAGCAATCCAGAAGAGTTTGTCGAAATGATTCTTGAAGCTCTGAATGGCAACAGCGATAAAATCGTTGAAGAAATTCATACCTCTTCAACCGAATTTGAAAAATCATTAAATGCTTTTAGAGAGTCTTTAATCAAAGATATGGGGGAAATTAAAAAAGACAGTGCACTTACACCAAAAATAGAAGAATATTACAATGGATTTTCTAACTCATATCATAATACAGACGGCTCTGTCGACATGGAAAAATATGTAAATACTTCAACAGAAGAAGAAGCAATGCTTGCCGAAACTTGTGCCGGAAAAGAATTTGAAAACCCAAAAGCCTGTCTTTTAAAGCAAATTAAAGACGAGTTACTTAACGAAATAAAAATTCAAGATGCAAACTCCTAGCCTAAAACATTTAAAGATTTTTTAATTTCCCCAGCTTGATGTTTTGATGCAAATTTTTCTTGAAGATAAGCAATTTTATAAAGAAGCTTGTTTGAAAGTAAATCTAGACTAAGTTTCTTATCCATCTTACTTATCATACTCAAGTCATGTTCACCACCAAAAGTGTGCGCATTATTGATTCCTGAAATCATATTGTTTGACGCAGTCATTGCCGCAAAAGAGGCGTTATTCATAGTGTTTATTGCGTCGAAACGAGCGATGGAAGAAACTAACATTCCTTAACTCCTACTTCTTATCTCCTACATGATTAATTATAAACCACCCATAGAAAAATGCAAGTATTAATTTTTGTAACGAATTGGGCTATTTGTGAAATTAGATATTGTTTATATACTTTATATATACGAGAGCATTAAATAACACGAGATATTAAGAGAGAACGTTTAAATAAAAGAGAGTATAAAATTCCTATTCCTTCCTAAAAACAAAATTTAACCTCCTTAAAAAAGGAGGTTTTTCTTTTACTATTTTGTTTCAATGAAATTTGTATTCGGAATATATGAATCCTCTGAATTTATTTCAATTTTATTGATAATTTTTGCACGTTTTTTACGGAAAAGCATATCAACAAATGCTTCCAAACGAGTGATAAAGCCGGCTTCTCCAGTCTGTTCATCAATCGTTAAGTTTAAAAGCGGCTTGTTAAAACGTTTCGCTTTACGGGTAATTCTTTCAACCATAAGAGAATCAGGACCACAACCAAACGCAGTAACTGTAATCATGCCGTCAATTTTATTATCTTTCATAAAATGTCCAGCAGCACCTGTCATCTCACGTTCATTTGCCCAATACATGTCCTGTCCGAGAGCCTTAATTCCGTCGTCCATCTGTTCTTTTGATAATTGAAGGGAAGAATAGACTTTAACGTCCATTTTTTCTAACTTATCAAAAATCTTCATAGAAGCGCGTTCATCAAAAATATTATACCCATGAGCTATCAAAGCAATTGAAATCGGATATTCTTTTGTTTGATTTTCGATAAACACTTTGCCTTGAAGAGCGTAATTCATAGCTTTTTTATAGCTCATACCTGATTTTGACATCACGTGGAAATTGTTATAAGTTCTCCAACCGGCTTTTGACGCCTTTTTAATTCTGTCCAAATCAGTAATTCCAAACGGTTTTGTCATTTCCAAAAGGAAATCGTACAAACCTTGATTTTTCTCAGATTTATCAAGAGTTGCTTCAATCATCGTAAAATCTTTTTTGACAACATTTCGAACTAAATCCGGCAACCCACGAATTTTTGAGCAATTGTAAATTTTTGGAGCTATTGACTGAATAGATGGAACCAAAATTTTATCCACACCTTTGTCAATCAAATTCAAAATATGTCCGATGTAAATCTTAATTGGCAAACAAGTTTCTGTCACCACAAGCGAAGATCCGCTAGACATCGTTTGTTTAGTCGTTATATCTGATAACACAATATTTATACCTAAGTCGCTAAAAAAGCCGTAATAAAAAGGATAGTCGTTATAAAAAGACATTCCGCGAGGTATCCCTATTGTCATTTTATTTTCTTTAGAATTTTCCACAATAAATCCCCTTTGCTACTTTTATAATAC
>ERZ1034878.305-NODE-305-length-25856-cov-13.067207_pt1 | contig 25856 bp, 28 predicted proteins | sample MGYA00520593_ERZ1034878 | MGnify/ENA primary metagenome ERZ1034878 (study PRJEB33766, sample SAMN09781724) | gut metagenome | biome: gut microbiome | host: Homo sapiens | place: Madagascar | study: EMG produced TPA metagenomics assembly of the PRJNA485056 data...
GGATAAAATTCTAGTTTAAAAGGAGTTGCACTTTTCAAAGATCCTTTGGGAGTTATGATAAAAATAATAAGAAAAACAAAGACATATCCCACGTCTTTTTGATTCAATATAAAACACAAAAACATCAATATTAAAAATATGATGAACAATATTATTTCTGTTTTATTAAGTTTCATATATTAAACCTATGGATGTTTTCTTTCAACTTCGTCCAGAGTTTTGCCTTCGCTGTTTTTCCATTCCAACCATCCATTAGCTCTTCTGCCTAACACAATAGAAGCCGCAGAAGATACAGATGCAAAAAGTTTATTTTCTTGTAAAATGTAATGGTCGCCTTGTCTTTTCAATAATCCTGAAGCAATCAACTCATCACGTTGAGATAATTTATCAGTTCCTTGATGCAATTCTAGTTTACAAATGGAGCCTTTATATAATAAAAATCCTTCTTCTGTATATTCTCCTTTACCTATGTTGTTATATTTATCAGAGCATACGAAAATATCTTTTTCTGACTTCTCATGACTTTCTAAAGGTTGAAAACACTTTAATCCTAATGTTGATAAAAGAATTTCAATTGTTTGAATATAATAAGATAATTCAGAAAGAATTTCTTCTGTAAGATTAGGACATTTTGGTAACTGTTTATTTTCATTCATGATAGCTTGATTTAAATCATGTGCTTTCTTTACGAAATAATATTCAAGATAGCTGTTATGAGCATCATTGAATCCAGTTTCATCTTTTAGCCTAATTGCGAAAAGCATATTCCAAAAATCTTTTTTGTTGTCATGAGAATAAGTCCTGCTTTTGACATCACCTTTACCGATATAAATTTCAGGTTTTTCAACTTTGAGACTATCAACTAAAATGTAAACACCATTAAATGCTAGTAATTTGTTGTTTTCAGAAAGAGAAGCTCTTGGTATTTGAATTATTTCAACTTTATCAGTAGTTATTGACGCTTTTTTTACACCTTTAGGATTTCCATCTGGTAAAAATATTTGAATTGTTTTTCCAGGCATTATTAGTTCCTTTGATTTATATTATGTATAAGCACATATTAACTTGAAAATTTTTCGATGCAACTAAAATCATGGTTCTTTTTAACAAAAATGCCCATGGGCGGCTGGATATAATTAAAACTCAAGTATTTGATTTTTTAAGGAAATTCATTGCAAAAAGTTCGAAGATTGTCTGGTGTATGGCGTATTTTACATCAAACATTCGAACTTGCTGAACATCTTGGAAACAAAAGAAAAAAGGACAAAAAATCGTCCTTTGTAATCTGTGGCTGCCCTCGCTGCACAATCTTCGAACTTGAAACGCTGCGTAAATTGCGCGACCACCGCGCCGAAGTTTTGGCTATCAGGGAACAACTTTCTTATGTTCGCCAGAAATTCGCCGCATAACTTTTTCTTCTGAAAAATATTTTCGCTCTTTAAACTCCGACTTTTTCCCTTTGTTGAACTCTGACACGGGGCGACAATACCCCATGACGCGCGTCCATATTTCGCACTTCTGCCGTTCGTTTTCGTTCAACTCAACGTCATTGTCCGCCATTTTGCCCCTGCCTTTCATCAAGTTTGATCATACATTCCACAACATCGCCGTATGTTACAACAAACTGTCGGCAGTTTTCCCGCCACAAAGGCAACGGCTTATTTGCCGCGCACCCTTGCAACAATGGCAGGATCAACAGCAGAATTATAACAATCACAAGGACTTTTAACGGTCTTAACAACCGTTTTAATGTCGCAAATTGTTTTGTCTGCCCGTTCGTTTGCTTTGAAATAGACTTCCATTTCATTTTTGCACCTCTTTAAATCTTGTTTAAGTTCGTTTTTTTCGGCCTGCAAGCGTTCAATCTTCGCGCCCCTATATCCGGCCAAAAAATAAAAAAAGCCGCACAGCGCGGCCACAACAACAAAGATAATCAACTTTATTTTTCCAAACATCAGTCAATCCCCTTAAAAAACAAGTGATGTCCGATTTTGGCGCAAGGTTCTTTGTCTTTTGCCCAAGCCGGTTTTTTGCAAATATTTGGGTTGTAGTAGTGCGTCGCGCCGTTTGTTATATCTTTTGTCTTGGCCTTCTCAATAATATGAAAATATTTTGAATAGGTCGGATAAGTCAAAGACGCCAACACTTGCGCGTTAGGATCGTTCTTGTTCCAACAAGAAAACTGCCAAGGCTTCAAACAGGTTTCTGCTATATTCCGGCCGGCAAACCATTTATTCGACTTCTGCCGGTTAAGAATACAGCAAGCGACAGCAATCTGCCCTTGTTCGCCTTCGCCGCGCGCTTCTCCGAAAATTGTTTTTGCCAATATTTCAAGATCATATTCCGTCATAATCAGCCCCCAATATGAACAATGTTTGCCAATTCAGAGATTGATCCGCCACCGACGATGATTGTAAAAACGACAAGCCAAAACCAAAACCATTTGTTTTTGATAAGATCAGAAAGCAAAATTGCAATGTTGCGTTGCTGCTTTACATAATCTTCAACAAGCTTTGATAACTGTTCAACGCTGACTTGCAAAGCGTCAACCTTCTTTTCAACGCAATCGACTTTCTTGTCTAAATTTGTAATTCTTTCTTCCATTTTTCCTATGTCCTCTACAATGGTTGAAAACACCAATTTTTCAGATTTAGGAATGTCTTTCCCGTTAACGGTCGTTACTGCTTTCCACACTCCTTTTGTTTTCATTTGTCTTCCCCTTCGCCGATGATATAATTATATTCATTGAGGGTAATTGTGCCTTTTTCCACGCGTTCGGTCAGCTGTTCGCCGGTAATACGCCCTTGCTCATACAGCCGTTTAAGGCTCTCTACAATTTTTCTCATCTTAAAGCACTCCCTCTTCAATCAGTTGTAAGGTGTAGTCGTCCACGATTTCAGCCTCGCGCCGTTGCTCTGCGTTTTGGACAGCCAAATATGCGGCATATTCCGCGGTGGTCGCGACTGCCTCATCATACACCCATAAATCAAAAGCCGCTCCGGTTGTGTCCGTGCGGCTTTCCTGTTTGATATTCCGGCGGATCAGATAACGATCACCGGAAATTTGTTGCGTGCTTTCAGGTTGCACGCGGCTTTCGGTTTTCCTGTATAGCATTGTTTGCCCTTTCTTTTGCAAGTTTTGCCAATTTTTTATAATGCCGTGAAACGCGTTTGCGCAATTCGCGGATATTCACATACGGGCTTATTAGTCGCTGAAACGCCGCATAAGTGTCGGCGTGCTTAAATCTGCCCATATAGCTTAACACTCTCAAGCAGTCGTGTATTGTCAGCTTTGCCGTCGTTGTTTTGACAGCCACACGGCGCACGCACAATCCCTTTTATCAGTATATACTTATAAAAGTTAATATTGCCTTTAATTATAATTTTAAAGATTCGGCTTACGCCGAGATACAAAGCTAAAGGGGGAGTAATCCCCCTTTGCAACCCCCTTAAAGGTGGTGATAAGAGGGCGACGCGCCGAAGTGCCAAGACGAAGACGTGGGTAGGATGTTCACAATAATGCAGAACGCCCCACATATTGCACCGTCAGCAACGGAACCGCCTATAATAAGTTGGTCAAGTTGTCCATTATTTGTCCACATTCCGTCACAGTAATAAGTGGACGAACTGCCGGCTACCGCCCAAGGGAACATTCCATATTTACCCATAGGCATATAACGACTAATGTAGCTTGCATTTGCCGCCGGCGGAACAAAGCCGGTCGTGATATATCCCTCACCGGAGCGGTTAAAACCGGTTACGGTTGAGCCGTCAATCTGCGAGTGCGTCATCTTAACCTTGATGTTGCCGTTAGCGTTCATTAAGCCGTTAGGTCGCCGCCAACGATGACCCCACCAGTTGTGCAAGCCGAGGAAAGTAACACCGGCGGCATTGCCGGTCTGCGTGCCATACATTAAGCCGCGCGTCAATGCGCCGTCGCAATAGCTCGTCAAGCCGTTGGTAGAGGTCGGCGCACCAAAGCCAAGCGTGCCTTGGCTGTCGGTGGATTTGAACAGCAACGGGAATAGCAACATCATCAGCATTTCATCAGCCCACAAGGTGGTATTCCAACCAGTGCCGTTGGCGGTTGCATAGGTTGCCTCGGTTTCGGCATTGGTGTTTGCTAGAGCAACCGTATGCGAGCCGATAGAGCGCAATTTGCCGTCAACATTGATTCCCTCAAACATCGGCAAATAGAAGTTTTTAGCATAAGTGCCGTCGGACTTCTTTGTTGCCCAACACTCAAACCCGTCATCAACCTTGGCGTTAGAAAACAGAACATAGATAAAATTGTTTTCTTTCCAACATTTCACAAAGATTTGCGGAAATTCACACATAAAGTTGCCACCAAATGCCGAATTTGCCACATCAGAGGCAGAACCGTCTTCTTTAAGCGTGAAGTTGTCAGGGTTAAGATAATAAGCAACCGTGCCGTCATATTTCAGGGCGCAGGGGCGAGGGATAAAGAAAGCCTTGCGCCAACTTCCCCAACTGAATTGATCCGCCCCGAAGTCCATAACGCAAGGGTCATAAAAGTAGTTATCGCAATATGGCAGATATTCAACCCTCGTTGACGGCACAGGGTCAACCTCGTTAATACGGTAGCCGAATATAACCACACCGAAACAGTTGCGCTTATCAAGGCTATAAACGCCATTAACGGACAGCGGAAACGCCCGATAATACCAATTCGCCGCGTCGGCTTGAGTATCGGTCAACGGATTGTCGGCATACTGGTCGCGAGCGGTTACAATAGCCACAACCTCGCCGTCGTCAATATCTTCAGGATAAGAACCTTGCTTTTTGACAATGGTTGTCGATTTCCAACTTGCCAATGTATAGCCGTCAATAATTGTATCGCGCGGATCACGCCAATAAAGTTTAACGGTCGAACCGTCTTTTTCAATTCGTCTTTGTTCAATTATGCTCATAGGAATCCCCTCACTTCTGACACGCTCGGCGTATGCCGCCGCTTTCAATTCACTTTGCTTTGCCGCGGTCTTGCTGTTCGCCGCGTCCGTTTGACTATTCGCTGCCGCCGTCGCCGAACTTGCCGCATTCGCCGCCGAGGTATTGACTGCAGCCAATTTTTCGGCAGCGTTATCGTTAAAAGCCGTCGTTTTCGCGGCTGCATTGGTATTAAACGTATCAGTTTTGGCTGTTGCATTACTGTTAAAGGTATTGATTGCCGTTGTTTCGATTTCGGACAATGTTTCTGCTGCGGCTGCGGCTGATTGAGCTGCTGCACTTGCCGAACCGGCGGCGTTCGTAACATAGGTTTGAAGTTGTGGCTTGATTGTGCCGTCAACATAAGCGTTAACATTAGCCTTTGCCGTGTTTGTTGCTTCGGTTGCGGCGGTGGCAATAGCTTTTTCGGCTTCATCTGCGGCAATTTGCCGGACTTCAGCTTCGGCGTCTGAAACATATTGTTCAATAGTTGCGTTTGCTGCCGAAACTGTGGCGTTGATGTCAACTTTGGCCGCGTCAACGTAGGCTGTAACTTCGGCCAACGTCTGTTCGGCACTTTCTACCGCTGCCGTGGCGTTATTGGCCGCAGTAGTTGCCTTGTCGGCTGCTGTAATTGCTTCGGCCGCAATCTCTGTTGCGCTGTCTAATTTATTGTAAACCTCGTCAAGCAATTCTTGCGGTGTCTGATTGCCGGTAATATCTACTTTAACGCAGCGGTCAAGCTGTTCTTGGTGGTCTTGCAATATCATTGTAACTTTATCAAGTCCCTGTTCCAAGGTTTCGGCAGGAAGTCCGTCAAAATCATTATAGTCGGATTCCTGCGTTTCATCATATGCACGATAAATAACAATCGTCCAACCGGAGTTTTTAGGATCGACAACCGTTACTTTTCCGCCTTTGCGGTTAGGGTTAAGAACGACGGAATAATCCGTTCCATAAACGAGCGTTTTTTCCGTTGTCCCGTCGCTAATTGAACATTTAATCGCTTTTTTAGCGGCTTCTTCTGTCGGATCTTTCAACAAGATGTCAAAAGAAAAGTCATAGGTTTTCGCGCCCATGACTTGTTTTCCGGTTTTTGAAATAGTATTTTCAACCGTCATTTAAGTTTTTCCTTTCGCTAATCGTTAAACTTGTTTCTGATTTCTTCCGTCTTTTTATTGGCGGCGCGTGCAATTTCCGTTATTTTTCTTTCAAGATCAGTAACGGCCTTTGTTTTATCGGCGGCCGACATTTTCGGATCGTCATAGATCCGGTTTAGTTCTTTATTAACCTTTTGAATTTGCTTTTTACTTCCTTTGATAGAATTATATGCTTCAAGTTCAAAAGCGTGGTTTCGCCGATATTCTGCCTTATCAGCTCCGGATCTTTGACTATAAGCCGTGTGGATTTGCAAAAAGTTTTGATAATCGTTTGCAAATTGCTGATAAGACTTGCTTCGCGTTCCGTCCGGAAGACGTCCGATAAGTGCGCCGACTAACGGAATATCTTTTTTAATAATAATGTCTTCCGGCACTTCTTCGCCGTTCCAACGCTTGAATTGATCTAACATACTTTCGCTTGCACGGATCGTTTGCTTGCCAACGGTTGAGGTCAAACCGAAGATTGTATTGTCAACGATTGCCGGAGAAAAACCTAAACTTTCGCCAATAGCAATGCCAAGCTGCGACGTTGTTTTGTTTTTGCGTTCTTCCGGCGGCAGTCCTTCAAGCCATTTCGGATAAATAGGCCGTCCCATAAAGAAATTATAATTTGTTGTTGCTTCAACGGCTACTTGGCCGACCGGCGACAAAAGCGAACCATACGTTTGAACCGGCGACATCGAACCGATCATTCCGATTAGAAGCTCCCAGAACTCTCTTGCTTCCGGTTTTTCGCCCTGATAACCCCAAATCATAAAATCTTCAAAGGCTGTTCCCATATAACCGACGGTAAACGGCTTTGGGAAAGTAACCAATTCGCCGTTGACAAAGAAACACCAGTTGTTGTCGCGGACGTAGTCCGGAATTTCTAGCCACCGTTTACGTTCTTCTTCCGGCGCGCCATAAAGGTAATAACCGGTAATTGCTATTGACGGGAAGGCAATCGTCGCCATTGAATTAAAGAAAAAGGCTTTCGGGTTGTTCTTTATCGTTCGCGCCAGCTTGTCGGCAGATTGTAGGCCAACATTGAAGAACGGCACAAGCCGGTTGACAATACGGCTTATTTCGCCACCACGGCCAAAATCAACGGTCGCTTCGCGGCTTTTGTTTGCGGCCATAAGATCAGACAATCCGGCTTGCTTTGCTTTGGCATACGCTCCAAGACGCGTCGCTTCTTCAATAGCTTGCGAAGGCTTGCCAATTAACTTATTCCACCCTTTAACAAGTGCGGACACCGGCGAAGCAAGAATATTGACATATCGCCGCCAATCTGTCCAACCGATGTCTTCCATAATCTTTAACGTATTGAAGAAACGTCCTTTCGGGTTTTGCAATTCGTTAAGGTATTGTGTCGCGCCTTTTTCGCTCCAATCATAGAATCCGCCACCTGCGCCGCCGGAACGCTCCCATTCATTATAAAGTTTTCCTTTGCCAATAATCTGACATAACGATTTAATCGTTTGCAGTGGCGTTGTTTTCATTCCTTTATCGGTTTGAATAAAAGCGGTAAACTGATCTTTTACGAAGTTTCGCAAAATAAAATTCGGCGTTGTCGTTGCGCCCCAACGAAGCAACGTTGCCGGTTGGCTCATAATCTTCAAAAACTTTGACACAAAACCAAGCTGTATCGGGCTTAATTTGTGCATAGCTTCATAAACCGGCTTTGACACTTCGACAAACTTTCTTTTGCCGTCTTCGTAATATTCAATCACGTTGCCATAAGGTTTTTGCTTTGAAGGTATAAAAACATCCGTTTCGATTTCTTCGGTTGCCGAAGCGGAAGACGGTCGAATATCCTTCAAAAAGCGAAGGTGTGGCGTATTAAACAAATTTTCAATAAATTTGTATGTTTCCGGCGCGGCCTTCTTCATATAGGCTTTAGATGAAAAATAAAGATCAAAGGCGTTTGCGATTGCTTCACGAGGGCTTTTAACATATTCAACGTAAGCGTCCGGAAGGTTTGCCGTCTTTTCTGTAAATTTGACTTGTCCTTTTTCGGAAGTCAAACCAACAATAGGAAAAAAGCGGTCTTCCGCAAGTTTACTTATTTCGTTTAATATAACGTCGTTGTTTTTGATCTTTTCGCTAACACCAAGAACAAAATCTATCATGTGGCCGAACTCATGTGACAAAGTCCTGTCTTGTGATCCAAGGCGTTTCCGAATAGAGTTTTCTTGCGAATTGTAAAGGCCAAGGATAAGGCCTTCGCCTTTCGCTTTGCCAATAGACTTGACGTGTTCGACCGTGCCGCCGAAAAAGTCGATTGCTTTTTCTAACTGCTGCCGGAAACGCGGATCGTATGCGACCTTTGTTTTGGCTGTTCCGTGTTCGAATGTAGGCTTTTTGGCTTGCACATATTCCGGCATAAAATCTTTAAGATCTGCAACCGAACGCGCAATTCTGTTTCTATAAGCCAAGTCAAGCGTCTTTGCGGCATTGTTAGCAATAGAAATAAAGATGTCTTTAACGTCGCGTTCAGAACCTTTAATGCGTTTAACAACCTTGCTTGTCTTTGTTTCGTCAAAAACACCGCGGCCGCCAATACCTGAAATTTGTTTGTCTTCAATAACACGCTTAAACGGCACATAATGCTTGTGTCGGCTTGTTATATCATCAAACTGTTCTTGGCTCAAGTTGCCGGAACGAACAAGGTTTTCAAGTATGCGCTGTTGAAAGCCGTAGATCCTGTTTCCAAAATCAACAAACATTTCCAAGTCTTCGCCGTATTTGTCGCTTAACCGCAACAAATTTTCGGCCGACTGTTTCTTTTGTTCGTCCGTAACTTCCACGTCTTCCATTTCGTCCAAGTCTTCAAGATAACGGCGCGCAACAAGAAAGTCGTTCAAATCCTGACGGGCTTTTGCTTTGTTCGGCTCAATGCCGTTCATCGTGGCGAAAAAGTCCTTCAAAATCGGTGTCAAGCCTTCGCCGGTAATAACTTCGTTGCCCATTTCGTTAATGTAATAGGTTTGATCCGAAATGTTTTTTTCAACCATTCTTGCCGAATATTGATAAGCACGCGCCAACAGATCAGGCCTTTGTCCGTCTTTGAGTTCAGCGCGTTCGTCTTCTGCCAGTTTTTGAAGTGGCCGGACGTCATCAAGCCATTTTCTGTAATAGTGATCGAAGGTTGTTTCGCTGTCGTCTATTTTTATTTCGGCAGCTTCTTCGATTGACTTTTGCTTGTTTTCCTGCGTTTCGGCCGTTTGTTTTGTTTCGCTGCTTTCTTCCGCAAAAAAGTTTTCCGGAACGGCGTCGGGCAGCACATCAAAAACACTTTCGCTTTGGCCTGCCAATAAGCCGCGGTAATGCTTCATTAACTTTTCATCGGTGTAGAAATTATCCAACTGCTGTCTTTGGAACAGCAATTTTTTAACTTCGTTGCCGATTGCTTCCGGTGTGGCCTTAAAAGAAAGCCCCATTTTTTTGGCAAGCTCCGGATTTTTCAAAGCTCCGCGAACGGCCGAAATTTTGGCGTCAATGTCTTTCTTGTCCTTTGCAACAAGTTTTGCGATCTTTTCGGCTTCCTTGACTGCGCTGTCATCAAATCCGAACAAGTCGCCGCCGTTTTCTTCGGCAGGCTTCATCTGCGACAATAAGGCCGTGTATGACTGCAATTCTTCGGCATTCATTTTATCGGCCGCCTTAATACCTGCCGCCTGCGCCGCTTCGTTATTCGGTGCGCCGTTGGCGATTGCTTCGGCTTTCATGTCCGATATTTTGCCGTCAATAAACAAAGAATAAAGGCCGCTTTCGGCTTTGCTTGCAATATTGAAGGCGTGGCCGCCTTTGCGCTGCAAAAGTCCCTTGCTTTCGGCTTCTTCCTTTGTCATTTTCTTGTTTTTGAAATACCGGACATAGTCGCGGATCGTGCCTTTTTCGTCCTTTATGTTCTGTTCAACATCAAACATTCGGGCTTGTTCGGCCGTGAAGCCGTCGGCTTCCCTGACAACCTGCGCCGGAATAGTGGCTTCGCCGGTTCTTCGTGCAAGGTCAAGCCGGTGTCTTCCGGTTATAACTTCCATTCTGCCGTTGTTTCTTTCCCAAACGACAATCGGGGCAGTTCCCAAGCGGTCATAAGATCCTTGCAATTCTTCGCCGGTTACAACGCCGTTTTCGTTTGCGCCTTCCTTGAAGTTCGGAATATCCGGCGAAAGAAAAATCTGTTCAACAGGCAATTCCTGAATAGCAACCGGCGGATTGATTGCACCGACTTCCTTATTTACTTCGCGATTAACGACTTTGTCTTGTTCGGTGGTGGATAATCCTTTCATCACGGCAGGATTAAACCCTTTTGCGTAAAGATAATTCAAGCCGGAACGTGCGCCGCCTGCGATACTGATAACGCCCGCTTCAACAAGAAACTGATCCCACCCCGGAAGAAGCGCGTTGCCGATACTGTCAAAATAGCTGTCGCCCTGCGGATTTAATCCGGTAACAGCCCCGAGTAAACCTTCAAGGCGTTCCTCGCCGATTTCGCCTAAAACGTTGCTATAACCACCGGCAGAAAACATTTTTGAAATAGGGGTGTCTTTGTATTTTTCCGTCTGCCGTGCAAGTTTGACAATTCCGTTACGGACTTTTGCGGGCAAACGGTTATAAATAGGGCTGACACCTTTCTTTACAAGGCCGGTAATAGCTTCGCCGGATTCTTCGGACAACGCCGTAATGGTCGTTAATCCAAAGGCTTTTAATACCATTGTCGCCGGTTTATCCTGATTTTCATTAAAAAGGATTTGCCCGTTTTCGCTCAAACTGTATGCAGAATTAAGCCGAATATCATTATAATTATTATAAACTTGCCCCGGCATAAACAACGCACGTCCGGCAGCACTTCCGACAACCTGACTTGTTTTGACGGCAGCTGCGCCAACTTTTCCGCTTGCTGTAATTTTGGCCGCCGTTTCGGCGATTTTCTTTCCTGCGATGGTCGTTCCGGCTTTCTTGGCTGCAACACCGACAAGCCCTTTTGCGGTGGCATACTCAATCATAAACGCGGGCATTTGTGCCAGTCCGTCAACAATCCTGCCGCCGATAGAGTGGCCGCGCACCGTCTGTTCAATACCGTCCAAAATGTATTCTTTGACGCTTTCGTCTTCGCCTTCGCTTAATGTTTCGCCAGCTTTTATCTTTTCCATAATGTTGGAAATTTTGCCTTTTTCGTAACCTTCAACAAAAGATCCGACAAATGGCGCATTTCCCCACTTAACATTACGTTTTGCGCTTTCATAAATACCGATTGCACCTTTGGCCTTAAATTCTTCAAACTGTTCGGCCGTAATAAGGTTTGACACCATATTTTTATTTTGTTCGAGAAAATTCAAACGATCATCAACAGTTTTGCGATAAGCTGAAATTCCTGATCCAACCCAACTAATCGGATTATACCATTGAAAGTTTGTGTCGCCGTTTTCGTCCCGTGACAGCTGCGAAATAGCTTCCAAAGGGCTGTTTTGCCATTCTTGCCGCTTCTTTGACACAAAACTGTTGATGTCGATTGTGGCGTTGTCAAAAACGTTTTTATTCGTTTCTGCTGCTGACGGTGCAACACCGCCGAACAAATCGTCCGGATCGTCGGCCGTTCCGTTAGGTGTGATATTCATAAGTTCGAATAAATCGTCGTTGTCCTGCATATCTTACATTCCTCTTGATAGCTGTTGCAATACCTGTTCGCGCGTCATACCGTATTTTTTAGCAGTATTGTTAATTTTGCGGTTAAGGTCTGTTTCGCTTAATTTGAGTTTTGCAGCTAAAGTCGGGACGAAGTCGTCGGCGGCTTTAACTTGCGTATCTTCAAGCACTTTTTGTGCGGCAAGCCGGTTGTCTGACTTAATCTTATCAACGACGGCAACCGCTTTTTCGTTATAAACGCGCTGTTTTTCCTTTTCGGAAAGGTTGTCGTCAATATTCTGCGTCTGATAAAACAACTCACGGATCGCGTCGTTGCGGTATTCCGGCGGTAATTGTTCTTTGAACATATCAACGGATTTTCCGAACTGATAACTAATGAAGTTTGTTTCTTGGCTGACACGCTTCCTTGTGGCTTGATTAAGCTGATTATTAAGCGAAACACCGTCTTTATAAGAGATGTCGCCATTGTTGACGGCTTCGGTAATTTCCGAACGCAACGCGCGAATACCGTTCAAATATTCGGTGCTGTCAAAACCGCCTTCGTTTAAGTCATAAGCACGTTGCAAAACATCGGCAATATTTTGTGCCTGCGACATTGTTTTGCCGCCGTCCGGCTTAAATTGCTTGATTGCGCGACGCGCCTTTTGTGCATAACTGCTACTTATGTTTCCGGAAAATTCGGCGTCGTTAATGTATTTGAGTTTATCGGCATAAGAAGCGTTGCTATAAATGTAGTCCATAGCGTCGCTTTCGCCTTTGTTTTGCGTCGCCGTTTCCTGATAAGCGCGCATAAGTTCATCGTTCGTTTTGATCGAATTAAGATTTTTCAAAACGTCATTATAATCTTCCGGCTTAATTTTGTAATTTCCGGCCTTCAAATTATCAATAACGCCTTGCGGATCGCTTTCGGCTTGGCGGTAAATATGCAGCTTGTCCCATTCGTCGGTTTTAAGTTTGGCGTTTGTATAGGCCGCTTTGTCGATAAAACCGTTTTTATAAGACAATTCAAGATCGGCAATGTATGACTGTTTGAAGCCTTTGTCGCCCGTCTGAATAAAGTTTTCGCGGTTTCTTTCGGCCGAAACAATAAGGTTTGCTTCGTTGTTGTCAATATACTTCTTTCTAAACACCCCCTTCAACGTGGCTTCGGTTTCGCTGATGTCCATTTCGGTATCACGCACAAAATCGTTAGCGTTGGTTTCGGTATTGAAGCCGGAAACAATATCCGGCACAAGTTTATGCAGCCGGTCAAGTATTTCGTTTTGCTTGGTTTCAATATCCTTAGGGGTGTTGTAGTCGTTATATTCAGAAGCCTCGGTTAAAAGATCCTGAATACTTGCAGCCATTTTGTTTTTGCCGTCAAGACTTTCAGCGGCATTTTGCGTTTTTTGCCATTGAACGGCCATTTCCGCACCGGCACGACCAATATTACTCATACTTTCCGCAACGCCGCTTGATGTCCTTCGGACAACCTGTGACGTGTCAATATGGCTGTTTCTTGTATAAATAGGCAATTGCGGCATATTATCCCCCAAGTTTATTATTTGTTTTTGCGTTAGATCCCCAATAGCGGTCATAAGTAGAATAACCGCTCAATGCAGTAGATCCGGCGTTCAAAAATCCGTTAAGATAGGCGTATTTTTTAGTCCGTTGCGCGTTTTTTTGCTGCGCGTTGACTGTCTGTAATTCCATACGCTTATTATAGTCGTTTTGCGCTTCCTCAATATTCATCTGCGTTAAGCTCTGATTAAGAGAATTTGCAACGCTTCCCCTGACGCGAACACCGGCACGGCCGGACATTTGATTGACAGATCCGATTAACTGCGTTCGGTTGTCAACGTATTGATCGGCCATATTTGCCCGTTCAAGCTGTATTTGCTGTTTTTGCAACTCTTGTTGCTTAATCTCCGACTTCGCCGCCTGCCTGTTTTCATAGGCGGACAAAATAGAAGATCCGGCCTGCATTGCCGTTGAAGCAATAAAGGCCATTGCTGCGACTGGTAAAACCATATTATCCCCCTTATTTATCCACTTCGTTGACGATAGGCGCAAGGCTCAAGACGTTTAACGGCAGCGGCCGCGACTGTTCAAGCGTTATGTCCGCTTCAACCGTCCAACCTTGGTTATACCGAATATTGTCGATTACGCCGTCCAACAACGGGCGAGCTGTCCCCATAGGAACGCGCGGTTCGCGATAACTCATTTCTTCAAGATTGTTCAAATCACGGCCAACACGTCCGCCGAGTGAACGCCAAACACGCACGGCCATTTCGTTAATACGCTTACGTTTGCCGACAGCCGTTCCGTTCATTGCGCCTTCTTCGATGTTCATTGTTGTCATGTAGCTTGTATAACCCAAACCGGCCAAAACAACCCAAGCGTCAAGATCCAAGTCAAAAGATCCGGCAGCAACAATCTTGTCGGCCTGTATGCAGCCGTCGGCCAAGATCTGTATCGTCCGGCCGTTCAAGTGTTCAAATCCCGACATTGTGTTGACGGAAACGCCCCAACTGCCGCCGCCATAGCTTACCGCCGTAAACTCCTTGTTGACAGTTGCTTTAACGGTTTTTGCGTTGACAACCTCGGTAATGGTCGCTTGTCCTAAAATTCCGAAATTTTCGTCAACCGCACGAATACGCCGGCCAAAATGTTTCGCGGCGAAAATATCTTTTGCAGCCGTAACGGTTATATTTCCGGTTTTAGCCGACAAGGTCAAAGCGTTGTCTTCGGTTTGTGCAAAGGCCGAAAAGCGCAATCCGGCGCGAACATACCAACAGTTGATCACGTTTTCCGGTGTAACCGGATCTTGCATTCGCTCAATTTGCCGAACAATGCTTCCGTTAATGTTGCGCTTAACAATCAAATAAACTTCGTCATATAACCCGTTGTATGACGGTATTGTTTCAATACTTTCAACAATATCGTTCCCATAATCTATCAAACTCCATGCTTGGACGTTTTGATCTGCTTCAACAGTTAAGGACGCAAGTTTTCCGTCTTCACGTAAACACCACATAATGCTATCAGGGTTCTTTTGATAACAAACGTCTTTGATCGGACTTTCCAAAAGGTGTTCGGAATAAATAGATACATCAACCGCTTTGTAGCTGTCTAAATAATAGTCATATTCAAAACGACGGACTTTTCTTCCGGTTCTTTGAATAAAATAAACTTGGCTGCCGATTGTGGCCGGCTGTATGTTTTCCGATCCCCAATTCGAACGGGCGCGCGCTGTCGGAACGCTTGCGCTGTCAATGCCGCTATCGCCTGATCCCTTCACGACAAATTCGCTGCCGTATGTTCCGGCCAAAAGAAAACTTGTTCCGACAATCCATTTTATGTCTGATCCGTCGCCGTCGATGTTGGTCGCAAGTTCAATGTCAACCGCTGCGCCGCTTTCGTTAGACACAGCCGGTGTAAAATCTTCGTATTTATAAGGCTTTGACGCATAAACGTTGCGCGGCTGCGTCGGTGTGCGCGCATAATATAAGCGGCCATCCAAAAGGCCGATGATAGACGGAAAGCCCCTGTATTTGCTCCAAGCGCCTTCGCCCCAAACTTTTGTTGCTTCCGTAGTAGATAATTCCCATTGCACTTTTGCATTTGCAGTTTTGGCGTTTGTAACGGCGGTAATCTTTACAAAACCTTGTTTTTTCACGCCGTCAACGGTTGTTGCGTCGCCAATCCAAAAGAAAGCTCCAACGTGTCCGGCGTTGAAAGTATCGGCACTTGCTATCAATGTAACGTCGCCGGTTTTGGCTGAAGCCTTGATTGTGTTGTCAGTTAGGTTTTCGGTCAAATACGGCGTGCAGATAAACGAAACGTCGCGAAACTCCCAGTTATCTGCCGCCTTGCGGATTAACTCTTTCGGTGTATTGTCTTTCGTGCCGTCGCGACGATAAACGATTTTGATAATATCGTCTATCTGAACATATTGTATTGTTTCAAGATCCGCTTCGGTAAAGCTGTTTGCAATTTCGTAAACATTATTGTCCTTATAAACCGGCGCACCGTTATAATAAAAACGAAAATATCCTGCGCCGCACTCAATAATATAGCTGTCGGTCGGACTGAAAACAAAGCGCAAAAGCCTTGCTTTAGCCTTGGCGTTGGCGATGTATTCCGTGCCGATTGCACGGCTAACCAAACCATAAGGCCGAACAACCATATTGCGGCAGGCCTTCAAGCAAGAAGAATAAGGTTCGATGTCGTTGCGGCCATACATCAACGGGCTGACTTCGCCGCGCCCGAAAGTCGGCAATAAAGGCGCTACTCTAGCCATGACAACCCCTTCCAAAAGCTGCGTTAATCCATTCGTCGTCTTTAACGGTTGTTTCGCCTTGGCGGCTTGCGTCATAATGCAGCGCGCGCGGCAGATACTCGCCTTCATAGAGTGAAATAAGTTCTTGTGTCCGACTTGCCGAATTTGTGATGTCATAACACATATTTGCAGCCAAAAGACAGGAAAGGGCGTCGCAAAACTTCGGCGAATAAAAGGTGTCGTCTTCGTTGAAATAGGTATAAACCACGCCAAGCGTCGGATCTAAACTCCATATCTTTTCGCCTTCCGGCCGCCAAGTGTTCGCGGTGGTGTCAAATATCTCTATACAATCAGAAGGGCGTTGGAAGTAATAACCGCCGCCAACGGCCGGCACTTCTTCCAAACGGTTAAGTAAAGCGCGTTTTGCGGCAAAGCTCCAACAAGTTTCCGACAATATGGAACGCAAAGACTGATCATAGACGGCGTTTGCCGCTTTGGCTTCTCTTGTGTCGTCCGATAACGACGTTATTCTATTTGCGCCTAACATCGTCAAGGCTTTATTTACAATACTAACCTTACTCATTTAATTAAATCCATATAGAAAAGGGGCTGCGCCTTTTGCAGCACAACCCCCAAGGTTTACGAAAATTAAGCAACTGTTTCGTCGCAAAGAACTTTAACAACTTTACCTTCTTCCAAACGGGCAGCACCGCAAGAAATCTCGTAGTAAACCTGTTTAGAATAAGAGAGGTCGGAACGTTCTGAAACGCGCATAAACAATTCTTCAAGCATTGCAAAGCATACGCCGGTTTTGTGGAAGGCATAATAAGTTGCAACGCCTGCTTCTGTTGTGTTAATAATGCCGTCCGGCAAGAACACGAACTTGAAGCCGATCCAAGAATCAATTTCGCCGGATACAAGGGCTTTGACGTTGTTGTAGTCAGAAGATGTCGCTTCGGTATTGCCGAGCAACTGTTCTTGTCCGGTTGCAGACGCAACGAAGGTTCTGTCCATTGTGGACACGCCTTTTGCAGTCAGCATTTTAGAAGCACGACGGATTTTGGCCGGTGTCAAGCCGGTGTTGGCAGCAGTTCCGGAAGTAACAATTCCGCCGAAGTTTGCGGCAATCGTCTGTGAAGTCGGGAATGTAACGGAAGTTGCGCCGGTTTCGCCACGCAGCGCAGTTGCACCCAAAGCGTTATAAATGATTTTGTCAATCTGCACGCCGACGGCGGACTGCATAGAGATAGAAGCAACGCTCATCGGATCAGAGAAAGACTGTAAATCCAAAGAGCGGTCAAAAATACGCGCGTCATTATAGGTTTTAATGTCAACACGAGTTCTTGACAAGTTCGGGTCGTTCTGCGGTGTTGCAGAGTTCGGAGCGGTTTTTTCCTTCATTTCCCAAGTTCCGATCTGATCCTGATAAAAAGATTTTCCTGTAAAATCAGACTTTACGAAAACTCTATCGTAAAGCATAGATCTTTCTTGACGAGCCAAGGGAAGAATAATCTTCGAATACTCTTGGCCGCGAATATCTAACTGTGTTTCGTTAGCCATTTTATTTCCTTTCAGTTAATTAAAAAAATTAAACAAACCGAGTGTTCGCCTTATCCTTTCGGGGGCGTTAAATAGAAAAATTTAGAGGTCTTGAAAAAGATTATCCCTGCATTCTCATTAAAGACTGCACATACTGCACTCTAGCTTTTCTCTCATCTTCAGAAACATACGTTGCGTTGTGTTCTTTGCACCAACGAACATCGTTTCTTTTGTTGCGAGATCCTGCCCAGTAGGCGTCGTCCGGATCGTTCATAATCCGCTCAAATTCGGCCTTTGCTTCAGAAGGGGTTTTCGTAAAGCCGGAAACTTGTCCTTCGAAGCCGCCCAAATTACCTTCAGTTGTGAGCGATCCAATTTTGTTTAAGAACTTAATACAAGCGGCGTCATTGCCGACAACGTTTAAAATATGGTCGTAGTCCTCTTTGTTTTCGCAGAGTTTGACAAGCGTATTGTTTGCAAGTTCCATATTTTGATTGTATTTTGCGCCCCATTCAGCTTTCAAGGTCGAAATGGTCGCGTTCTTTTGCTGTTCAACGGCGGCAGCTTCTGACTGTCCTATTCCTTCCATTGTTTCAGAAAAAGCGTTCAAAATGTTTTGTGCCGCGGTTGGCGAAACGTGATTGTCGCGCATTAGCTTTGCAAACGCGGTTTTATCATATTCAAAGCCTTCTTTGACGTTCAAATTATAGTCCTGATCTTTAGCAGGAACGCCGAAAGCCTTGTCGTATGCTTCCCAAGCGACCGCGTCGTTGCTGTCTTTCGGAATAGCAAGGCGACTTTGCCCCATAAGCTGTTCAAGCGACAAATAGCTTTTTGCTAAGTTGTTGACATCGCCGTTAAACTTTTGGATTGACGGGTGGCTTGAATATTCAGCATTCAAAGCACTATTAAAATTAAAACCGCCATTTCCGGCGGTTTCGTTTGCGTTTGGACTGCCGCCGTTTACGTCCGGCTGGCCTTGATTGTCAGTTGTCGGATCCATTGATATTTCCTTCGTTAAATAAAGCTGCAACATCTTCCGGCAAAATGTCGTCGCGGCTTATGGTTTTAATTGTTAAAATAACGTCACGCTTTCCGGCCGAATAACAAATTTCGTTCGGATCGCTTGACATAACCGGAAAATAAAAACCGCAATATTGCTCCAAAAAATCCATAAAAACCGGATAATCTCTTGCAATATCTTTGATTGCTGTTCGCAAATCTGCGATTGCGTTCTTATCATTAAGCTTCAGCGTCTTTGACATTTCTATCCCCCTCGGCCGCGGCCTTATAGGTTTGTGCTTCGGTTAGGGCTTGCGCGGCCTGTTGCTGTTGCATAGCCATTTCGGCGCGTGCTTGGCGCATTTTATCGACTTGCTGCTGATCCAAGATAATTTCAGGATCAACACCTATGACGTTAAATACTTTATCAATAGCCTTGTCGCCGTCCACTTTGTCCAAGACTTCCGGCTTCATTTGTGCAATCTGTCCGACATATCCCAAAGCCGTTGATAAGTTTTGAACTTCAACTTGTCGCTGCGACTGAACAAGACGAGATGTAAACCGGACTTCAAAGCCGGGGTTATTAGCCATAACGTCAGGAACGCGCGGCAATCTGCCGTCTTCATAAAGCGAAATAACGCTTTTTTCACAAAGCGGCTGCAAAACATCGTGGACATAGCGACCTACTGCGGGACCGAGAAGCGACATCTTTTCGTTAATACGCTCCATAACTTCCGGAACAGTCATTTGCTTTGTCAATTCGGAAAACTGTTGGAAGGTGTCATTGAAGAATATTTTACGAATTTGCTGCCGCTGCCCCTCAAGTTCAGCTTCCCCGACATTGATATTTCCGGCGGACACAAGCGGAAAGATCTCGTCGCGCGGGCTTAAACTTGATCGCCGGTAATAGTTTATTTGCCGCGGATTAAAGTTCGGACGGCCGATAAAAGCATTATCCGGAATAGCCCACGCCGGATCTGTTTGTTTCATAGCCGAACGCAAAACCGTGTCCGTCATGACGTTAAGAAGCCTTGCGTGTGGTAAAGCCTTCATTGCCGGCGAATATCCGTAAGCTTCTTGAGCGACCTTATAAAACCGGTGCGAAACACAAGGCATTGAACGAAAGCCGTCTTCTTTCAAAATCTTTTTGTTGGCAATATCAATCCAACACATGCGAATTGGCATATTGAGTTTGTCCAATTTATCCGGATCGTAAACGTTCCTTTGTCCGATATAGCAAAGATATTTGAACTTTTTGTTTTCGTTTGCGCCCGACTGATAAGCTTCTATAACATCACGGCCGACAGCGTCACCAAAACGCGAATAGGCCTGTTCTGCCGTGTATTCATATTGAATATAATAAGCGTTTGGCCGTTCGCGTGCGTCTTCGGTTAGCCAGTGTTTATTTATAGGCAGGTTATAGAAGCGCAAATTGTCGTGCGGATCTCTTTCAGTAACTAGCGAAGCCGTGCCATAAACCAAAGACGACTTATAAAAGATCGGCATTTGATTGTAAAAGTTCGACCGTGCGAAGGTATAAAGCAATTCGTCGGCCGTGTCGTGCATCCAGTTTTGGACTTCTTTGTTGTCGCGCAATTCAGGGTTAGGGTGTTCCAAAAACAACCATTTTGAACTTTCCGGCGTCAAATAATTAGACAAACCGGCCGCCGCAATATCTGCCGCGTCTAGCGAAGTTGTATCTAAAAGTTTTGTAATTTCGCTTCCGCGCGCCTTTTTAGTCGTAACATTATCACTTTCAACATAATAGTAATTATGCAAATCCTGATAAAGATTGTCAAAATTGACACGATCAGACTGCAACCGTTGTTGATTTTTAACTATTTTTTCCGCCGATAATTCCATATTAACCACCTAAAACAGTTTTTTTCTTGGTTTTTCCGGCGGCGGTGTTGGCCACATCGCCAAGCGCGGAAGTGTAAATTGTTTGTGTATCACCTGTCAAATCAGCTCTGCGGCGTGAAATAGCGGCCGCCTTGGCTTCTGATTGCTGCTGTGCTAATGCTGCGGCTGCTGTTTTTTCCTGTGCTGCCGCCGAAGCCTGTGCGTTGTCAATACTGTCTTTAAGTGCTGTTGTTCCTGTAAGGCCACCTACAACGCTTCCAACGGTGTCCTGAACATTAAACAAACCGCCACCCGACTTATCATAACTAATAGTTCCGGCCGACGCGCCTTTAGCTACTCCATTGATAACCTTATTAACATCGCCCTTGACAATACCGCTTGCCACATTAAACGGAGCTTCAATTGCGTTGCCGACAACTTTCGTTATCGCCTTAAACGGATTACCTTTTCCCATTATATTTCCTTTCTCATTTCACAAGTTTTGTAACCTTGGCGCGCCAAGTATTTAAGAAAACGATCTCCGAGGTGCGTTCCCTGTATGATGTTTTTTGCGCCACATTGCCGCGCCGTTTGTTCAATGTAGCGTTGAAGTTCGTTCAAATTAGCCAAAGTCCTGTATTCCGGCAGAAGATAAGAGGATTTAACGACAAGGCCTTTATTGCCCCACATATCCGCTTCAACCGTCATCACGGCGTAACCTTCGTTTGCAAAGGCAAAATACGAATAATCGCGTATTGTATAAAAAAATTGTCGGCATTCATTATTCTTTGCCGACAATCCAAATTCTTTATTTACGGTTTCAATCCACCGATCCAACTGATCGAAGGGGACATCGCCCGAATAAATTTTCATTCCTGTAATCATTTAATACCCCGAAATATCAAATAAACTTTCGCTTTCGTAACTTGTGCCGCCTTCGCGGTCATAGCGGCTTTGTGGCGCAGACGGACGATAATTAACCGGTGCAACCGCCACTTGATCCGTCATGGCGAAAGCGTCCACAAGGTCGATATATTCCGACTTAATAGCGTCCTTTGTTACTCCGGCAAGTTCTGTTTTGAACTCCGGCAGCCAATCCGCTTCGTCGGGGAAAAATACCGTGTGCGCCTTAAAACGCGGCTGTAAGGCCTTTATGCGCTCCAACTTCGTTCCAACGCGTCCGTGTTCAAGTGGTATAACGTTAAAAAATATGTTGCGACGACGCATTTCCTGTTCAATCAATGGTCGCGAAACCTGTTCCCACCAACCTTTTTCAATGTGAAATTCACGCAGGCCGTATTTAGCGACAATATTAAATATTTCGCTGATAATACCGAAAGTGTCCCAACGTCCGTAACGGCAATTAAGCAAAAACCAGTAGTTCTCTTGACTAACGCCGGTAACTGTAATTGCGCGAAAGCAGCTTTCAGGGTTCATACTTGAAGCCGGATCAAGACAAGCATATACATTGCAGCAGTTGACAAGCTCTTGTTGACGACTTGGCGAATAATAACGATAATCGTCTTCGCTAAACGTCCGGTTTTCTTCGGCGACGGCCTGACACATCTTTTCGGCCATCCAAATATCAAGTTTTCCAAGCGTTGCATAGTCCGCGCGTTCTTTCAAAATTCCTTCCACAGTATGTCGCGCCGGCCACGAAGGCTTATTATCAACCATAATCGGCACGCGAATAACTTTGAAATGCAGTTCCGCAGCGTTATTGATACACTTTTCGATACAACAGCGGTCGCCGAGGTTATTTCCAATAAAGAAAATGCGTGTATGTTCACCCAAGAAAACAATATCAGACAAAAACCAATCCCAGTCCGTCGCCGTTACAGTTTCAGAACGCGCGTCGTCTTTGTCCTGTATATCGTCAAGAATAATGATCTTCGGGCGTCTGTCTTGGCTGTTCAAGCCACGAATACCCGTTCCTTTACCGTATGCTTCAATCCGGACATTAACTGTTTCGCCGTTTTCGTCCTTGACATCAACCGAAAAGACTTTGGCATTTTCTTCGCGGATCTGCACAAGATTATGCTGCAAAAGCGGATTGCTCTTGTATTCCGAAATAATATCCTTCAATTTACTGGACGCGACATTCTGGTTTTGTTTGATAATGACGATAAAATCGCGTTCTTTTGACGGATAAGCCAAACAATGAAGCGGAAATGCGCGCAAAGCATACGACGATTTGCCACTTTCGCGAAACATCTCAATAGCAACGTGGCTTGTTTCGTTCATCAGCAAGTCAGATAAAGCAAAATGAAAGTCCCCCGGCGCAACTTCATATTTTGGATCGTTCATTAAAACAACATCACGAAAGCAAACTAAATCATTTTTTAGCCTTTTTTTGACTTCGCTTGATATTCTCATATTTCTTTGCCTTCTTTTCGACTGCTTCTTCAAACAGCGAATAATCCTTTATGTTGGTGTCAACTTCGGTTTTGTCCTTCCAACCGTGGTTTTTGAGCCAAAAAATTGCCCCTGTGGCACTTCCTTCGCCTAAAAGAAGCTGTAATTCGGCGTATTCCTCAATTCGGGTAATAGCCTTTTTTATTGTGCAAGAAAAAGCCGGTCGTTCCTTGTAGTCATAAATGCTTTGTCTATCTTCAAAACCAAGCCATAAGGCCAAACCGGCAACAGTCGGCGGCACAGCAGTTTCTTGTCTGCGCTTAAAATATTCGTCAATGGCCGCTTCAAGTTCCTGCACAGTCTTATATTTCAGCGGTCTTGTCATTGTTATTTTGCCTTTCGTATCTTAGCATATTCGGGAAAATGCGGTTTTCCGTTGATTGTTTCGCGCAAAGCGTCAATTTCAAGATTAGCGGTGTTCATAACCGAAATAATTTTGTCGTTGATTGGTTTATACGCTTTGAGAGCTTTCTCTGCTTCTTCGCGTGTATAAAAGACGATTGCGTCGTCCGGATCGAAAAACTGATCTTTCATCTGAACGGTATGTTTAATATATCCGTTGTCGCTGATGTCTGTTCCGATAAGTCTTCCGGCCATAACCGCATTGTCCTTAAAACGCAGGAAATAGACGGTTTTATACATATTTTCGTTATTAAGCATTTCCGGCCGCTCCGTCAGTTGGTGTCAAATTGTCATCAACCGGCTGCTGCGGTGCAGGGGCTCCGGTGGTATTTTCCATTTCGGAAACAACCACTTCGGGACTGATTCCGTCAACGGTATTTTCCGGCTCTTTTCCCTTGTTTTCCGCGGTGTCGGAAGTGATTCCGTCGGCCGGTTTTGCTTCGGCTTCGGCAATCTCGGAAAGCAGCCGCGCAATGCCTTTTATATGCCAGTTATCAATTTTCAAATTTTTGGCCTTCAGGCGAATATTCTTCATTTGTTCGGCTGAAAGCTCGGCAATTGAAATATCCTTTCCTTCCGGCTTTTTGTCCGGCTGCTGCGGTGCAGGGGCGTTGTTGCCGTTCTGTTCGCCGACAATCTCAAATTCGCCGCAGTTTTCAAAATCGTGTTCAAAAACAAACTCATCGCCTTCGTGAACGGTTTTTCCATTCGGCAGAACGATTGTTTTTAATGCTTTTGCAATCGTGATTGTTTCCATTTCGTAAACCTTTCTTTTGTTGTTAGTCTTCCCACGTTCTCGCTTTGACAGACCACATCTGCGCTGTCTGGATCTGCGTTATCGCCACCGAACAAAGTCTTTTTTGCTCGGCCGACGTGCTTTCGCTGCGAATATAATCCATTTTATCAATCACATCAGCGAATTTCTTTTTCATAACGTCAATGTCTGTTAAGCAAGACGGGTTAAAATCAATACCGACGGCTTTTTCGCCGTATGTTTGCTTTGTAGCGTCTTTTCCTTCTTTGTTTTCCATTTCGTAAACCTCATAAAAAAAAGCCGCTCCAGTAAGAGAACGGCTGAAAATTTCAAAATTTAAAAAAGAAAACCGCCAAGGGTGGCGAAACCGACTTGACGGCGGACGGAAGAAGCATTTAACACACTTTCTTCCAATCCTAGCAAAAATATAGGGTGAAAATCTGAAAAATGCAACATACTATTTTCGTAAGTCTTCAAATTTTAATCTTTGTTCAATAAAATCAAATACTTAATATGTATTACTATTTTCGCAAGTGCTGTTTTTTAACCTTTTTTAGCAAAAAAGCAAGCATAGAGCACCACTTGTTTTTTGCTGTATTGCGGTGGCAATGAAATTCTTTGGCTACGGCGCGCCACGGACGAATACGCGACCAAGTGTAAACTTCGCGGCCGTCTTTGATAATCGGCGCGCCGCAGCGGTATTTAATCAGTTCCAACATTTCCGGATCGGGAAAATCGGAAAGAAGCGGCCACCACAGATCGCAAACTTCCATAGCTAAATCAAAATCACGGCCGCACACAACCGGCTTTATGTCTTCCGTATTGATTATTTCCGGCCGCATATTCAAAAAAATATTAAAATATCCTTGGGGCTTTACCGGCGGAAGGCAGCGCATGATCTCAAAAGCGTGATAAAGTCTGCCTTCAACATCGGCAGGACAACAAACTTCTTTTGTTTCCTTAACTTCAATCATATATTTTCCCCTTGGCGAAAACTTTTACCTGCAAGCTCAAAAACAGCCGCGCCCCCAGTCAGCCGGTCAAATATTCGTTGCCCTAGAATACGCAGCAATGCGTCTTTGTCGTGGTTTGATATAGCAATAATCGGCAGTTCATCTTCATAGCGGCGGTTAAATACTTCGTAAAGTTCGGTTCGTTCGTTTTCCGTTCCGTATTGCACGCCTATTTCGTCGATAATCAACACCGGACAAGTGCAATATGCGTTCATTTCGGCAGATTCCGGATCTTTCCATGCGGCACGAATATTGTCGATAATGCTTTTAATCGGACGATAAATTACTTTTTCTTCGGAATAATACCGATAACCGGAACTTGCCGTTTTCTTTTTGGCCAAAGCATTAACCACCGCATAAGCAAGGTGTGTTTTTCCCGTTCCGACGCCACCAATAATCAAAATATTTTTATCAAAACCCTTTTCAATTCCGTCCTTCAGCGTTTCAACAAGTTTTTTTTGTTCGTTTGTTGTGGCCGTGTAGTTGTCAAGACTGACGTTTTCAAAGCGTTTGCAAATTCTCATAGCGGTGCGTCCTTTCCGTATGTTCCAGATGTAACGCCGGTTTTAAGTAAGCTGCGCGCAGCGTCAATCGTGCGTTTGCGTCTGTCCCGTTCGTCCCAAGTGATAAGTTTTTGCTTCCAGTTTTTAACCGGCTTCCCCTCGCTGTCCTTCCAGTTTCCGGCAGTGAAGTAGTCAAGGAAAACTTGACCATTCACAATCAAACCTTTTTCGGCAATGTAGGCGTTAATGTCGTCGAGTTTCGGCGGTACAAAGCGTTTTTTCGTCGGTGTGGCCGCAATCAATTCTTCAATATCCATCATTCCGCTGTCGTCTTTTTCCGGCAAGGGGGAGTAAACACCGTTAGGTGTTACAGGGGGATATATATTTT
>ERZ1034878.308-NODE-308-length-25649-cov-6.693522_pt1 | contig 25649 bp, 23 predicted proteins | sample MGYA00520593_ERZ1034878 | MGnify/ENA primary metagenome ERZ1034878 (study PRJEB33766, sample SAMN09781724) | gut metagenome | biome: gut microbiome | host: Homo sapiens | place: Madagascar | study: EMG produced TPA metagenomics assembly of the PRJNA485056 data set...
CTTATAATGCATATTGATATAGTTACAAAGAATGTAATTCTTTGCTTTTCACCATAATAAGTAAATTATACAACTTATAGTGAAGCTGAAATAATCTTTATTGTACGTAGTTTGATAAAAGCAAACAATTTAAAAATAATAATATTATTCCAAAATATTATTCCAAAAAATGCAAAAAAAATTTGAGATAAGCTTTAAAAGGTGTTTTTATTCTTCCTTTGGGTTTATCACCTTGCATTCACGATTTCATGGTATTACTGTCCATCAATTAGTTTATTCGTAACAACTGTTGCTGCGGTTGCAGTTGCGGTAACAGCACATTTCTGAACAGTATCACCTATAAATTTCAAAGCAGCTCCACCTAATGTTTGAGCTTTTTCTTTTAAAGCATCCCAAGTTGATGGTTTAAGCGTACTAAAATAGAAGTTTTGACCTTCTATAGTAACAGCATCAACACGAAACAGCATACGTTTATGATTCAATGGTTTGAATATCAAAATAATATAATGCATATCCGATAAGTAACACAATGATAAATAGATATCTGCTTTAGAATACTGTGATAGTTTATCAGCTTTATAAATTTCAGCAACATCAAGAGGTTTAGTCTCATTTGTTTCGTTATCTATACTTATATTCTCATTTATAAAGTGCAACGTATCTTTAAAGCAGTCAAAATTCAAAACCATAATATTAACCTCCTACTATTAGAAAGGACTGATGAAATGAAAACAAACGAAGTCTATAAGGAAGCATTTAAAAAAGCATTTAGTGCTTCTCTCAAGGAACTATCCAAGTATAATTGCAATAATTTTGCGGATATTATGTTGTTCTCAGAATATATGCTAAATCGTACTTGTTCTCTCGGAGACGATAGAATTATGTCTCAAAGAAAATTTTATAATTCAGTAGATGAATTACCAGAAGAATGCAAAGCAGATTACAACGCATATCAGAAAACGGTAAAAATTATTGCTGAGCATCTGTTTGACTAAACATTTTTACCACTTATAACCACAATTTTTGCATTCCTTAGTCTTACCGATCTTATCACTGGCTAATCCAAATGCTCCAACCGAAACCATTCTATTGAGCGTAGAGATATCTTTAATATCGGTCGAGCCACAGGTGGGGCACTTGGGGATATTGCTGGGCTGAGGTTTATTTTTATCTTTTCCATACGGCTTTTGTATATCGTATAAAGCAGATGCTTGTGCGCAATTACTTTTTATTCGAGCCTCCTCTGCCTTTTTGGGATCATAATATGGATTGAGCTTTAGATCTTGCTCAAATTGTTTATTATTTTCAACACAATCATCATCAGAATAACAATATTTATGAAACAAAAAGTATTTGTCATTTCCACACCATATACAAACCGGATTTTCATATCTTTGTATTAGTCTTTTAATATAAGGAGTCATTTCTTTATATTCAGGTTCACTCAGCACGCCTACCGTGCAGACCATACAAACTTTATCTTTGAAAACTTTCATTGTGCCACCTCTTTTTCATATACTATAACACCTTTTTTATTTATTGTCAATATATATAGGTATTATTTCCTCATAATGATATTTATTGATAACAGATTGGTTTTAACTCCATTTACAATGTGGAAGAACAATAATGCAAAAAGGAAAAACATATATCAACTTCAAGTCGTACCAGAGATTGACAATGATGAATTGAAAAAGTTTAATACGCAAATCCTGAATGGACTTGATGCAAATGGATATAAAAAATACGACGATATATCCAAAAATATTGGGAAAGCTAAAACATCGCTTGATGAGTATTATGCTGAATGTGTGAAGGTTAACAGATATGCAACAAAGGACGAATACAGTGCATTTGTTAATGAGAAAATCGCTTCAAGGGTTTATGATAAATCTGGAATAGATACGACTTTAAAAGAGTTGAACGAACTTCGTGCCGATGTCACAAAAACTCAAAATGCTTTTAATACTGCTCAAACCGCCTTTAACACAGCATTGACCACGACATACAAAGACGAATACAATGCAGGTATGTCAGTAACCGGCGCAACCCATGAAGATGTCATCGGCATTCTTGCAGCCAATCATGAAGATTTTAAGGTTCTTAATGATGATCTCAACAATACAAACGCTGCCTATAAGCAAGCGTCCAGCGCAGCAGAAACATATACTACAGTTGTAGCAAGCAATAAGCAAGCCCTCGGACAATATATACGTTCAAATCAAGAGGCAACCTTATCTGTTAAAGAATTCAACAAGCAAAACAGAGCCGCAAAGCTGAGCAACTTCTTCAAAGGTGCAGGCAGTATGCTTCTTAACGGCGCTGTCTCTATGGGAATTGGCATCATCTTATCTATGCTTGTATCAGGCATCCAGTCACTTATTACTGCCGAAAAAGATCGCCGCAAAGAAGCTATTCAATCAGCCGAAGCTCTCGACGAAGAAAACCAGTCACTTAAAGAGCATGAAGAGCGTATCAAGAAGCTTCGTGAAGAACTTGCAGCGGGAACGCTTAGTGAAGAAGAAGCTTATAATGCCCGTAAGGAGCTTATTGAAATTCAGGATCAGCTCAGAGAATCATATGGCAATGAAGCCGACGGCATAGATCTTGTTAACGGCGGACTTGAAGAGCAGCTTGGGCTTTTAAAAAATATAAGTAAAGAAAAAGCCAAAAAGTTTGTTGTTGATAATGCTGAAGCAATTGATGAAGCTCGTGAGAAATTGCAGACAAGCAAGATTCAAGATATATATTGGGGGCTTGTGACACCGGGTACTGATGATAGAGAAACAAAAATAGGTATCCAAGAAGCACTTTATGATTACTTTGATAAATATGCTAAAGATACCGGTAAAATAACATTAGCCGGCGATGACAAAACAGATTATAATATCAAAGGAACAATTAAGGATTTAATTAACGCATGGGAATCCGCTTATGATTACATTGAAGAATATGGTAAAAAGACCGGAACAGATGTTACCGAAGCCTTATCTAACATTTCTGAGAATTATATAAACAAACTCAATAAAAAATACGGCGAAGCCTATGACCTCCTTTACACTAATGCTGCTCCACAGGAAATAGCAGTAGATGACAGCCTCAGTGCTTATTATAAAGAACTCACAAATGCAATAACCGAATATAACGAAGCAGTGGCATCAGGCACATCTCCCGATACAGCAATTGATAAAATATTCGCACTCAGGGAAAAGCTTCTAAATGACGAAGTAAAAGATCAATACGGTGAAAACATTGAAGACGAAGTGCTTAAATATTTCGCCGATATGTTTACCAAATATCTTGACAGCGTAAATGTAAGCAACTTTGAATCATACATTAAGAAAATGTCACAGACCGAAAAGGATAAGTTTTCTGGTGCATTTGACACAATGACTGACCTTGATGTCAAGAATATGGACAATAACACCAAGGCTACTCAGGAACAGCTCAATGCATATAAGGAGCTTGAGAATTATGCCGAGGAGTATGATATCAGTATTGATGAAGCTATCGACGCAATGACTTCACTCGGTCTTATCACCGGAGATGTTGCAAATCAAGCAGAAAGAACAGCTACAGCTTTTGAAAAGATGGCTGAAGAAACTTCCGATACACAGACGGGTCTCGAAAAATTCAATTCCGCTTATAATAAAGCTCTTACAAATGAGCCTTTGACGGCGGACGAAGTTAATGAGCTTCTTAAACTTGATCCTACATTGGCCGATAAAATCACGCAGACCGCTGATGGATACATTATTGCTCTTAATGACTTAACCAAATCCAGAAGAGAATATGTAACTGCCGCAGTCAGCTCACAGCTGGATGAAGTGAATGCGCTTCTAACGGAAATAAATGGCTACGAAGATAAAATAAAAGAAGAGAAGGATAAGAAAGACCGGTTTAATAAAGAACTTGCTGAATTAAGCAAAGAATATGCTCAACAGGCCTCGGATTTTAATAAAAAGGGCACAGCATATGTAGATGTAACATATGGACCTTACAGACCGGGAGAAGAACCTCAGCTTAACGAAGCGGGAAAGCAGCTTAAGGAATATTATAAGCTTTATACCGGCTATTACAAAAAGCTTGCAAATGGTAAAATACAGCTTTTAAACTACGGTCACGATCCTGATGCGCATTATGTTAAAGATATGCGTATTAATACCGATACCAGCATAGAGGAATTCAAATCGGACGTAAGTGAAACGACTAACAGAATGAATTCGCTGACTGCCGGTATACAGAATTGTTCAAGTCGTGAGTCGGAGTATGCACAGAAAATCAAAGACGCCAATGAGGAACTCAAACAGAGAAATATTCTTATTCAGCAATTAATAGCTTCGGCTTCGAGAGACTGGAAGAGCGACTTTAACACCGTATATGATAAGTATTCGGCAATGGATCAGAGAGGTCGGACAGCTCAACAGGAAATGGAATCTCAAGGTTTCCTGTCTGCCGATACTATAAAAGATATTGTTGACAATACAAAAGATTGGTCTAAATGTCTTACAGAAGTCAATGGCAAAATGGTATTCAATGCGGAAAAATACCGTGAGATCACAGAAGAGGAATCGGGATATAACCAAATCATTGAAGATGCAGAAAAGTATAAAGATAAACTTGGCAATAAAGTATTAGCACTGAAGGCACTGGCAAAAGGCTATCATGTTGTATATGATGAATCCAAGTCATATCTTGAAAACCTTGAAGCAGTAAGAGCCGCAGCTGCCAAAAACAACGCAGCAGACAGCAGTGTTATGAAAAATCTTGACAATCTTGAAGCCGAATATCTCGGTCTGGAGACAAGCGTTGACGACTGTAACAGTGCTTTATTTATATTCTTACAATTGTTGGGTCAGATTGCCGAAGATAACAAGATCGATAAGGTTCTGACTGATTTTGAAGATAAAATATCTGAGATGAACCATAAACTCAACATGGGTCAGATAACACAGGATGAATATGACAGCTGGTACAATAGCACTTGGTCCTCAAAGAGAAGCCAGCTTGATCGTGATAATCTCAACGAAGCAAGCAAAGACAAGTACGATCAGTTCGATGAAGAGGATTACTCTCAACGTATCGCAGCACAAGAAAGAGCTTACGACACAGAAAAGACAAAGCTTGATAATTTGCTCGAAGACAAGTATATCTCTTACAAGGATTATTATGATAAACTTCAAGCCTTGAATGAGAAATATTATGGAAACGGTTCTCTGCTCGGAAGCACCGAAGACGGCAAAAAGACATATGAATCTAATTCCCGTGCATTGGCTGATTCAGCAAAGAATACATACGATGATCTGATGACCAGAATAGATCGAGCAATTGACAAGAATGTTATTGATGATAAGCTGTTTGCAGAGATCAAGGCTGTGTTCGGAAATGATATTCCTACCGAAGTTGTTAATGCGATCAATGAAGCAATTTCAACCGGTAAGATAACATATGAACAGTCCGCTGTATTCTCCAAGTATTTGTCAGAAGAAATCATGGGATCTATCCCCGCTCTTGCCGATGAACTCCAAGATGCTATGGACGATATTGCTGACAGGATGAAGTCCGAATTTGACAAACAAATCAGTGATTTGGATACTGAAAAATCCTTAACCAATATGTCCGCTGAAGAATACTGGTCAAGATATGAAAACATCAGAAATAATCTTCTTGAAAACGATATTCGCTTAACAACAGAGAACGAAGAAGCCAAAAAGAACATCCAACTGAATGCGGATAAAGAGATTTACGACGAGAAGCTTAATCGACTCGAACAAGAAAAACAAAAGGGAAACATAAATACTGAGGAATACTGGAAACAGCGTAAAGCGCTTGCTGAAAAGTATTTAAAAAATAATGCCGCCCTTACCGAAGATTGGATCGACGAAGAAATATCTTATGCTATTGACGCACAGAAAGATATGTATGAAGAGGCTACTTCCCTGCTTGAACGTCAGCTAAAAAACGGCGAAATTGCTTGGAGCAAGTATATTGATGGTCTCTGGGATAACTGGAAGAAATTCTATGCCGGTAAAAAAGGTCTTGAAGAAGAATCGAATACTGCTTTGAATGGCATTCTTGAAGCAGAAAAGGAAGCCGCTCAAGATCAGATTGATGCGCTGGAAAATGAAAAGGATCGCGTATCTGAACCTTATGAAAACCAGATTCAAGCTATTGAAGATGCTACCGAGAAAATGGATAAGCAGTATGATGACCAAATCAATGCCCTGCAAGATAAACTTGATTTACTTGAAAAAGAAGAAGAGACAAACGAAAAGAATCTTGAAATCGAAGAAAAGAGAAAGGCTCTGCTTGATGCACAACGTAACGTATATAAATCACTGCGACTTGTATATGACGGAAACGGCAACTGGGTAACTAAACCCACACAAGAATCTCTTGATGCAGTCGATGAAGCACAAAAAGCTCTTGATGAAGTAGAAAAAGAAGCTGCCGGCGAAGCATTAAAGCGCAAGATTGAAGCTTATATCGATAGTGTACAGCAAGAAAAGGACAACTTCGATTCAGAACAGCAGAAAAAGATTGACGATCTCAACCAAGAACTTGCTGATATTCAGAAACCTTTGGACGATCTGATTGCTATTCTCACGCTCATTGCTGCCGATCAAAAGAATGTTGACCCCGAAATGCTTGAGCAGCTCTTAAAGAGTGATAAGGGTAAGGAAGCTCTGGAACGCTATAATGGCAAAAACGCTGAATATCAGGAAACGTATAATGCGGTAATTAATAGTGACCTGACAGATAAAGCTCTGCAGGCAGCAATAGACGCCGAATTGAAAAAGGCATTGCCCAAGGCAGACACATCAAACATGACTCCAGAAGAGAAGAAAGCCCTGCAAAAGCGCCAGACATACTTTAAAGACAGCGTTGACAGAATGAGCACCGCCGATGAAAAGGATATTGATCCAACGACTGTTGAATCAGCAAAAGCAATTGTTGATGAGCTCGCTAAGGGTAATAAAACTCTTATTCAGCAGCTTATTGATATTGGTTATGATATAGACGGATACTTTAAAGATTATTTTACAAATCTGCTCGGAATATCTGACTCTGACGACGCAACATCTATAATCAATAAAATGATTGCATATCTCAACGAAGCTTCAGATTCTGACAAGACAAGCTTCTATTCTATATTCGATGCTGTTGGCAGTTCTATATTTGGAGACAACTGGGACAATATTAACAAAGTTATATCTGACCTCAAAACAGCTCAGACTGAAAATGTAGCTACCGGCTCGATGGAGAAAAGTGCTCCCGAACAGCCGATTACTGAAAGCAAACAATCGTCAGAAATAATTTCAGAGCAAGAAACATTTACAAGCAATTTAAAAGATGCCAATGCCGAACTGGAACAGTTGAATCAAAAAATGCAAAGCGAGTTTGGACTTGGCAATGTTGATTTAACGAAACGCCCTAAAGTCGATTCAGCTAAGATGCAAGAAGCTGGTTATGATGTAGAAGACGGTTCAACTTCAACAGTGTTTTCAAGTACCGATTTTATCTGGCAAGGTGATGAGGAAAATGGACAATACGTTGCTATTCATTATACGCCTATCCTTCCAGACGGAACTGTTTTAGATGAAAATTCCATTAAAGACTATATCTATAATGTACTTGAAGGTTCAGATGATGTCTTAAAAGCAGATTCAAAAGGCATTATTCTCAAAATTGACAGTGATTTCGGCATTACAGAAGAAGATATGAAGAGTCTTGAAACTGGAAATTACACTCCTCATATCAGCGCTATAATTGAAGCTTGTGATGCTTGGGATATTGCATTACATGATATACAAGAGAAATGGATGAATCTCTCTGAATATGTTGATTCATTGAATGTGAATGATACTACAAATAACAATTCGCCTAAATATATCCCGTTGTCTGAATATAGCGCAAATGAAAGCACCTCTGATACTATTAAAAATTTGATGAACTTTATTGACGGTGCGATTTCAGCTACGCCGATTCTTGCCAACCTCGCAAATAAGAATAATGTTGGCAAAGCAGCGAATACAGTCATAAACACAAACAATACGATCACCCCGACAATCAATACAAACATAACAGTCAACGCTTCGGGCGATGCAAATGAAATTGCTCAAGCTGTTGGAGATGTTGTCGATGCTAAGATTGTAAAGAGTTTTCAAGTCTTTTATGACGGATATTACAATGGTTCAAATAAAACCATGTATGGAAACAATTGATTTTATTTCAGAGGGCTGTCCAAATGGGCAGCTCTCTATTTTTATTTCTTTGCTTTTGCGTATCAGCTATGATACGTGAAATTTAGGAAATAAGAACGAGAGGTGAATTTATGGGAGCCAATGAAGATATTATACGTCAAATAGGAGCGAGAGTGCATGAAAGAGATGTGCGATCAACAAATCATATTATTGCCAAATCCAACTTTGACAAAACATACATCGGCAGAGTTGTCGGAAAGTTGACTAATTCTGCCGATACAGAAATTGCTCAATGGCTTGTATCAGCGAATGGCGCTACATATAAAATTGCTGTAGATGACAGCGACATCACGTGTGTTGGTCAACAAGTGCGATTATACATACCGAGCAACAAATATGAGAATAAATATGCGGAAGTAATTAGTCCTACCACCTGCCCCGATAGAATTGTATATAAAGATACGAACGAAAAGATTGACGGTATGGCGGTTTCCACGATTACAGAAACATGGCAACTTTGCAATGATACTGAGTTGGAACGTGAATACAAGCTTGTTATTAAGGATATCGGAGATGAAGAAAAGGAAGAGGTTGTGGCGATAATCTGCCCGAATAACCACATTATACATCTCGAAGGATTTATGATTTGGGGCAATCAAGGCGGCGATAATAATGGATAGAGCAGAGCTAAAAAAGCATTGGATAATGGGAACTATTTTCCTTGAATTGTTTTATTTGCTTTGGGGGCACAGAAAGGATTTGTGCAGAGTTTATATATATTGTAATGTTTACAGCATTGATGAAACTTATCCAGACCTTGAAACAGCCAAGCAAAACGGTGTCAGACCAAATCGGAATTACGGTTTTATAATATTTGACAAAAATTATAATATCGTTGCAAAAGACAGCTTTTGCGTTCCTTTGCCCGTGGGAATCTACTATGCCGTACAATATAGAGAATGTGGTTATATTCCGAGTTTAATATCATATGAGCCAAGAGTATTAATGTTTGAAGTAAAAAAAGACATGAAAGAGCTAATCATAGATATAGACGGAACAACAAGAGTTTATTACGTTCAAGCAAAATTCAAGCCTGAGACCTGTATTGAAACCAAAGTCCGAAACTGGGTTACTCAGAATGTATCGTATAATAGCGGATATGGCATGGTTTCCGAAACAAGAGTTGTTGACCTTGTAGAAGCTAATTTTACGGAAAATAAAAGAGAGCTTAATGATTATACAGAAACGAAATGTGAAATGATTCCAAGCTCGGAAATCCCATATGGTCAACTTGGTGACGTTACCAGTCAAAAGCCGTCTTATAATATATATAACAAAAGTTCATTTACATTATATCCAAATGTTATTAAACATCACACAGAAGAAACAAACAAAAGTAATAAGCTAAAAGTATATTTTGACATTTATGAAAAAAACGACAACTATGATTGTCTGGATTATACTTTTAATATCAGCTCGGACGTTAAATACAATCATTATTCAGTTAAAGATTATGAAAATAATACTGAAAATGAAAGCATTGATACCTTTAAGTCTCATATCAAAAATTACAGTGATAAAGATGAAAATAGTGTTACTGTAAACAGAGCATATAACAGCCAATTCGTTCCTGCCGATATTACATGGACTGTCAGAAACGGTTGGTTTGTTGATGAAGAAACAACTATTAATATAATGAAACAATCAAGGATCAATAGTTACAACGGTTTTGTTGCTTATCAAGATCAAAGTTGGTCTTTATTACCAATAAATACGACACTTGCCAGCAATACAAACATAGGTAAATATCACACGGTTATTGATGATTTAGATACATCAATATGGGGATATGTAGGATTATTGCCTGCCATTCGCTACGATGTTCCAGCAGGCGTGCAAGAGTTCTTGGCATATAGGTATGGTGTTCCAAGATATTATGTTTGTAAACATTTTGACTTTTATAATAATCCTACCGAAGACATGTTACCTGAAAACATAGACGAAACCTATAACGGAGATGAATTGACAGATCTATATGGCTATATCTCAGACGGAAAATCAATCAGTACAAATCTTTGGATAAATTTTCACAACAAGTATGATAAAAACACAACATTATCTGATGATAAAATTAACACCATTATTGAAAATGATGTAAGATACGATAATTACAAAAGTCAGAATAGTCTGAGTTATACTCAATATAGACAAGACGTGGAATACTATTATAAATATGGCTTATGTAATGGAACGGATTATAACAACACATATATACTTTGGGGCAATTTTTTCGTGTCGGGTGATGCGTTATATGATTATGGATATGTAACAAACAATATCACTATTGCTTGTAATCGTTGGATTATTTGCAAACAACGGAATATTATATTTGACACGGGTACATATAATTATGTGGAAATAGACCCTACGTATGTAGTTGTTCATTATAGTCCTATTTCACACTATAATTACATCGACGAAAATCACAAGTATCAATCACAGTTTAAAGTTTTTGAGCAAGCAGAAGTAGAAAAATACTTTGATAAAATCTATGACGGCAAAAGTCTTAAAACACTATATAATAATGGCAAAAGCACATTATATTTGCTTGACGGAGGCTATCATGATTTTGAGCTGGATCTGGATATTGATAAACAAGGCAACCGACTGATTTTGTTTGTTGATGAATCGGTGAACATAACGGAAGATGAATACTTGAATTACAAAAAAGGTGTATACTCAGAAAATATTGAGCAAATCGTCAAAAAAGAAAATGAATTTAAAGACAAGTTAAATTTATTACAACAGGAATATATCTTGAAATACAAGGAAGAATACGGAGAAGTACCTATTACAGAATTACCTAAAAAGGACGGTGATTAAATGGCAGATTCTGAAAAGATTTGGGGAATAAAAATCTGGGACGCTTCGGGGTATTATATGTCAGAAATTGATATCTCTCAAAAAGTACAACATAAAAGACCTACGGGAAGTACGGAATTGTTTAACGGCAAATATCCCAAACATACACACAACGGACTCCCCTCTTATTGGCTCGGCAGTTGTACCGCAAATTTCTCTGACAATAAGTCAGGCGAATGTCTGAGTGATTATAACTTCGGAGAAGGCAACGTAAAGTATGTTGCTGATTTTATCGAATGGTTACATAATGACCTCGTTAAGTATTTGCAGCTTAGCGAGGATTTTATTATACCTGTGGGAATATTGGAGACTATTTCATGGGACGTGGAAAACAAGTCAACGGTTGATGACGGGTTTTCAATCACAGTTTCTTTCGACTGGGAACAATTAGCTCCTGCTATCATAGGTGGTGTTGAACGTGCGTAAAATAGACAACAGCTATGCGTTAGATAAGCATCAGTCTATGAATAGGATTCGTTGGATAGTCGAATTGTACGAATACAATACGCTCATGAAATCGGATATGTGCCGTTATCTTTGTGATGTCTCAGATGATGTTATATCGGTATCATATGACTGCGATAGTTCCAGTCACATTAAGATGTCGGCAAGCCTGACGTTATTTGTTCCCGAAGAAAATAAAAAATGGTACATGAGAAAAGAGCATGAAATACCTATTTGTTTTAATGGGCAGAATGGTTCTCCTTTGCAGTGGAGAAATGTGTTATACCGTTTGCGTGAAGAATTTCAGTATGGCGGCGAACATGGATTAACACGAATCCGTGAATATGGATATTTTATTCCCGATAATAATTCCATGACGTTTGATACGACAACGAATCAAATGACATTACAGCTTCAGGGAATGGCTGCTGGATTTACGGCTGAATATGGTGGGTCAATTGTAGCCCCGATTCGTACTTTTGACTATGTTTTTTATAAAAACGGCGAATTTAGCAGTATGATAAAACATTATGAGGTCGAAGAAAAAAAGACGAGTACGGACATAACAGGCAGTGATACTTCATCTCAGGGTGGCACGGCTAACATAAACGAGAAAAAGACTAAAGTGAAACAAAAATCCTCGGTGACGACATTGACAGAAACGAGTGCTAACAAAGATAAAATCCGTGGGCAGGGTGGTAAAACTGGCACAGGAAGTAAATTGAATGTGCCAATTGGAGAAGAAAAAGAAATTAACGTGCCACTACCTATTACAATTGATAATGTCAAGGGTGATCCAGACCCATATACAGGTGAAGCTCAGATGATATACTATTATAATTATGCATTATTATATCAGATAGCAACTATGAGCTGTGACTGGCAACTTAATAAGTGGAAATATCCAATTAAAGGATTTTTCGATTCGGGGTATATGGATTCGCATATACTTACATCCCCATTAGAGTTTGACGAAAATGTAACAATTATGGATATACTTGAAAAGTTTTTAGAAGCAACATTAAAAGGCTATATGCTATGGGTTGACGAGGAGCGCAGATTACATATTGACTACCGTAAGCGCACTCGTGGAGAATGCAGAATGACATTTGCAAGCTATGGTGATTTGGTTGTTGATGAGGACACATCTTTCTCGGACGGTGATTTTTATACGGCAACTGAGGTTTACGGAAAAGATAATGAAAGCTACGGCTTTTTTGATGCTTCAAACATTTATAACATTGTAAGATTTGACAAAGAAATTCATCACTTTGCCAATCGCCGATTTGGAGAACAGAGAAAACAAATAATAACCGATGACAGCATCGAGACCGATGAAGAAGCTTACAAAAGAGCAATCTATGAAACTTATAAGTCCACTCGTGGTCATGAAACAGTCACTGTAAAACTTCGTGACGACTGGATTCCTGCAATGTGGCAACCCTCAATGACGGTTGGATATCCTGTTGAGTATCGTACAATGGAAGGCGAAACCAACATGATGATATTAGAAAAAGCTTCACTTTCCGATAATATGTGGACGTTTACAATGACCTATTTTCATGATGATGATTCGACTTTTGATGCGTTTTCGGAAGGAAAATATCTGCAACAGCCTACAATCTATAATTGCCAAATTATCAATGGCGATACGGCGAGATTATTTATTACTGGTACTGATGTTGGAAAAGCAAAATGCTGTAGAATATACAGTGGCAATTCTGCTGAAAGTGAAACTATTTACTATAATATAGCAGGATTTTTTGGAGAAACAGCTCATCGTCTTGATAATGGAGATTTTTATTTTGATTTCAAGATAAAAAATTCTGGCGTTTACAGTTTTATGGCCGTTTTATATACTCCTGAAATCGATGAATATAGAGGTAGTGACAGATTCACGGCATATTTATCCCCCACTGTTAAACCTATCGCTGACCCATACAAACCTAATGACAAACCTGAAGATGAACATAATCCTCATCTGGTTATACCTATCGGAATACACCTCACTGACGAAAGTGGTAATAGATTAACAATATGATAAAGGAAGGTGATTAAATGTCAACTGCGACAGACAAATCCGTACTTGATCTACCAATAGCTACGAGTATTACGGACGATGATTATATATTTTCTATCGTGTCTTCAAGAGCAACAAGGTTGAAGCGGTCAACCTTAATGCAAAATATGAATGCATGGGACGGAATATCCGATAAACCCTTCGACACTTATGATGATACATACTTTACAACAATAAACAATGAAGATGGAACGAAATCCATATCTCTTATGACGAGTGTGTACCAACAGTTACATACTCATAACAACGCTGACATACTTAATGCTTTAAATGTATACAAAAACGAATTATATTACGGCGATAACCAGATAATGCTTGATTTAACCTATGATACATTATCGGGTAAACCATATGACAATATGTCTGATGATTTTACAATTGCTGAGATTAATAGTGAGACATCTACAACCACAAAGCAGCTACAACTTGCATCAGCAGTACGAGACAAACTCCACGCTCATAACAATAAAGAAATCATTGATAAGTTCGGCGTTGATTCCGTGGGGAAACTGACTTGGGATAATAATGTAGTCGGCAGTGATTATGTATTACCCGTGGCAAGCACATCTGTATTAGGCGGGGTCAGAGTTGACGGAACTACTATTACTGTTGATTCTGACGGTACGATTCACGGGGCTTCTCAAGGTATCGATTTTAATGCATTAAGCACAATAATGACCACTGGTAATCTAATTGGTATTACTATCACTGCCGATGCAGATAACGAGAGATTCAACTTCGAGGTCACGGGCATACCGACTATTGCTATTGATAACGAAGGATATTGGACTATTAACGGTGAACGTGGAGACTCTCCTACTAAGGCACAGGGTGAAAAAGGTAATGACGGAATTAATGGTACAAACGGAAAAGATGGAGCTTCGCCAACTATTGACCCGACAACAAAGCATTGGATAGTGGGAACTGTTGATACTGGTGTTAAAGCCGAAGCTCAATCCAATTATTTTTATACAGGAACTCAATTCCCTACTTCTGATTTGATTGATGGAGATCTTTATTTATCTTTTGCGGAAGATACAAGAGGTAATGTTTATCAGTACAGTGCGACTTCATTCGATTGGTCATTGCAAGGTAATCTTTATGGCGGCGGTGCAGTAATTGATGATGCAAGTGCATCTGGTAACACAGTTACTTGGTCGGCGAATAAAATAAACACTGTACTTGGTGATATTAACATTGTGCTTGAAAGTATTACGGGAGGTGTTGAGTAATGGCAACAACTGCTGATTATCTTAACAAGCTTATTGAGCAGAAAAATACACTTGCTGATAATCTGGTTGCAAAAGGTGTTGAAGCAACACATGATGAAACTCTTGAAACACTTGTGCCAAAGGTACTGGATATTTCTTCGGGAGTAGCTGAAGAAGGTTTATATCCAATAAGTGATGACTGTAAATTATTAGGAGATATAGTTCTTCCAAACAATATAACTTCTATAAACGGGGATTCTTTGATACACGATAACAGCAATATAACTTCGGTTACTTGCAAAAATGGTTCTGTGACAGTCGGTGTATCTGCATTTAATAACTGTAAAAATATAGTATCATTGTCGGGCGTTTCTATTTCTGAAAGTGTGCCAAATAATGCTTTTCAATCATGTAGCAAATTAGAAACCATAGAAACAATGGGTATAATAAATGTGGTCGGTTCAAGCAGTTTTTATAATTGTTCATCGTTGAAAAAAATTAATTTTGGAGGACAAAACATAAAAATAAATTACAATGCATTCTATAATTGTAATAATTTAACCGATGTTACTATCGAAGAGGGATCTACTTTTTCAATTTTAAACAGTTATGGATTTTATGGAGTCCCACTTTCAGATGAGGTAGTATCAAAAATTTTGAACGGATGTACAGCACAAACATCATATGGGCAATACCTATTTTGCAGAAATAATGCACTTACATCAGTGACGATACCTGAAAATATGGGTAAACTTGTTTCAGATATGTTCTCAACGTGCGAAAATCTGGAAACTTTTATATACTCATCGAGCAATAATTCAAACTCATTAGCACCAGCAATGCTTGCAAATTGTCCAAAACTTAAAAATGTTATACTTCCGTCAAACGTAGATAATCTTGGATCATACGGCGGTAATGCATGGAATAATGGCAATAGAAACATTTTCTTTAATTCACCGAATATTAAAAATCTGACAATTGGTTCAGGGTGGAACGTAAGTTTTCATATGGAGAGTTTAATTAATCTGACTCACGATAGTTTGATTAATGTTTTAAATTCATTAAAAGATCTATCCGACACAACCGCAAAGACTCTTTATCTTGGAGAAACTAACCTCGCAAAACTGACAGAAGACGAGAAGGCTATTGCGACAAACAAAAACTGGGCGTTATCGTAAGATAAGGATTGTGGGATGATGAATAATAAAAATGAAAATAAACAAACAGTGAAAATGGAATTCAGCAAAAAGATATACATATTAAATATCATACTGGTTATTTTTGTTGTAATTTCTTCATTGACATTGATTGCATTAAGTGGGAAATTAGGTTTGACAGACCTGTCTCCCCTTTCTGTTATTTGCACCTCGGCTTTTGGACTTCTCAGTGTTGCGAATATTTTCTATTTTAGGAAAGCGCAAGCTGAGAATGTTATTAAAATCAGTAAACAAATAGGAAATATTGATAGTGAAAAGGTGGAACTTGCTAATCGGGTAATGAATAGCGAGTTTAACGGAAATGTGTAAAGGAGTGATAAATATGGCATTAAATATTAAACCTTGTTACAGTATGACCTCTTTGACTTATGTACCGAATAGGTCTATAGAATATATGGCATTACACTATACAGCAGGAACAACAAGCAAAGCTGGAACAGCTCTTGGTGTTGCAAAATGGTTTGCAAGTGGCGGTAATCCGTCCAATCCTGCTTCAAGTGACTTTATTGTTGATGATAGAGATGTAGTTCAATACAACAAAGACATTGAAAATCATTATGCTTGGTGTGTTGGTGGTGTTAAATATTCACCTACAACGTCACTTGGAGCAAGTTTATATGGTAAAGCAACAAATAAAAATACTATAAATATTGAAATATGCAGCAACAAAGTCAATAAAAAGTCATTGCTTGCAAGTGATACAGACTGGTATTTTACTGATGAAACATTAAACAATACGAGAGAACTTGTTAAGTATCTTATGAAGAAATACAATATACCTATTGAACGGGTCATAATGCACCATAGTGTAACGGGAAAAGCTTGTCCCGCAATGTGGACGCATAGTGAGTCTGAACTTAAAGGGTATTATGATTTTTTAAAGTCGCTTGATGAAAATTATAAGCCGATATCATCAGTTCCCACCACTTCTGCAACAGATAACAAATTCCCATATAAAGTCAGAGTAATTGATAAAACTGGATTAAACGTCCGCAAGCAAGCAGGCGTAAATAATCCCGTTGTAATGACTTTAAAATACGGTGAAGTTTATACTATTGTTGAAGAGGTTACATCTGGCGGCTCTACTTGGGGCAAGCTCAAGTCAGGTGTAGGCTGGATTAACGTGTCCGACAAATATGTTAAAAAGATATAACAGAAAGGAAGTTTTATTATGACAAACACAAATATAATGGATATTACCCCAATTCTTGAAATGGTAATAGGTCTTATCAGTATAGTTATTACATCTTTTGTAATCCCTTGGCTTCGTGCCAAAACAACGCAGGAGCAGTTCTGGGTTTTACAGGACATAGCCCGAATAGCTGTAAATGCTGCCGAAGTTCTTTATAAAGGAAGCGGTAAAGGTGAACAGAAGCTTTCATATGCTACTACATATATAAAGGAATTTTGCTTGGCTCATAATATAACCTTTGATGACAAGAGTATTCGTCAGGCAATTGAAAATGCTTGGAAAAATATGACAGAGGCTGATAACTCTAAGAGCGAGGTGTGATATGTCTGTAGAATTTACCGAGGGTTATCTCACGGCACTTACTCAAGTTGATGAGAGAAGCAAAAGCAATTCGCATCGCCTTGATACTGCTGAAGAAGATATTAAAGACCTTAAAGAGAAGAATAATGCTCTTTATGAGATGAATGCTAATATACGCACCTTATCCGAGGGGATACTTACAGTCAAAAATGACATACAAGAGGTTCGCACAGAGCAAGGTGAAATGAAATCCGATATCGCTGAACTGAAAAATGTACCAACACAGTCTAAAGCCAAGGCTTTTGATACAGTATGGAAATTTGTCGTTACTGCTGTAGCAACAGGGTTGGTATCGTTTATACTTGGTCAACTTGCACCAAGTATATTTAAGTAATTGATTAACTAACACATTGACTGCTGTACTTATTGTATGGCAGTCTTATTTTATTATGAAGGAAGTGATACAATGTTTGAAATCACTGAACGTAAAGGCATAACACACATAAGACTTAGCCGAGGTAATAGTTGTACTATTACGACAAATCCCTTGTATATCGACACAAATGAAAACAAGGTCTATGATACTGACGACATTCCTATCATCCTTGAAAATAATGATCGTGTGCTTTTCTGTGTTTGCAGTGGCAGTGGACGTAAATACTTAACTAAGATTTTAACCCCAAATGATTATAATGACCAAGACGTTCTTACACTCAAACTTGACGCAAAGGACACTCTTCTGGAACCGCATTGCTATGATTTTTCTTTTACATATTTTCCAAGCAATAAATCTGAGGCTTATACTTATGCGGAAGGAAAATTTGAAATTTTGCCAGTTTGCGGGGACATAACTGATTTGACAAAATCAGACGTTCCAGAAATTGATGGTGATGACAATGCCAACGATTAATGGTAATATAGCGCAAATTGGAGAAATGCGCGGCTCTATTAGTACTGGGCAAAATATCATCGGAGTTATAAATAAGACTATTTTATCGTCCGAAACGCTCATTTTTTCAGGAACTACGGCATATTGGAATTCTCAGACAGATCTGATAGGAAAATCTGGTGCAATTTATATATATGAGGATTACGCTAAAAATGGCGATATAAACATTCCAAATATCAAAATTGGCGATGGGAAAGCTTATTTAATTGATAATCCCTTTATCACAACCTCTGTAGAAGATCTCCTTGCTGTTCATATAGACGATACGGTTAAACACATCACGGAACAAGAACGAGAATCATGGAATAACAAAGTTAGATGTTATATAAACACAGAAGACGATGAAACCATTGTCTTCACAACGAATTAAGGAGTGATTACATGGCGGAAATTTCTAAAATCACACTTCCCAGCGGAAGTACATATGACATTAAAGATGCTACTGCAAGAGAACTTATTTCTTCCCTTGGCAGCCCTACAAACTACTTAGGCGTTACAACGACAGAAATTACAGATGGTTCTACAACCTCTTCCGTTACTATTGGAGGAGCATCTCATACTGCAAAATCGGGTGATATAGTTGCTTATGGGAACAGTGAATTTGTTTGGTCGGATGTTGAAAAGAAATGGAGAGAATTCGGTTCAACTGGCAGTTTGAAGGCGCTTGCGTTTAAGGATAACGCATCTGCTACTTACACCCCAGCAGGAACGATTGCACAGCCAACATTTACAGGCACTAAGACAACTTTAGAGGTAAAGACAACAGCTAAAGGAAATGTGGCTATTGCTTCAAGATTGTATGATCCCGATTTAGACGAAACTTTAGGAAGTTTGAATGGTTTGCCTGATGGATATTATAAACCCGAAGGAACAATTAGTGCTCCTACGGTAACAGTAACACCCAATACAGCATCTGTAAAGCCTTTTGGCAGTGCAGGCACGCTCCCTTCTTGTACATTACCTTCTATGTCCGCAACAGTAGCTAATGAAACATTGACATTAGGATGGACAGCGGGTTCATTTAGTGCAGGAACATTACCTACTGCTGGAACTGCTGTTACAGTAGCAACGGGAATTAAATCAGCAACTGTATCTACCCTTACCTTTAATGGAACTGCTGCGGTTCTTGAAACAAAATTTACAGGAGAAGAACAGACAACAAACGTTGATTATACTCCTGCTGGAACAATAAGCAAACCTACTTTTACGGGAACGAAAGCAACAATTACTGTAAAGTGATGGTGATTATATGGCAGATATTTCAAGCATAAAGCTTCCTAATAATTCAACATATGACATCAAAGCTAAGAAGATATATTACGCAGAATGTGCGACAGCAAGCACAGATATTGCAAAGGTAGTTGCTTGTGACGGATTCGTTTTGGAAAAAGGTGCTATTATTGCGATAAGATTCACCAATACTGGAACTACCAATCCTGCGTCTGGAAATATTTCGCTTAACATCAACGGTACTGGTGCTAAAAACATTGTGCCAAAGGGAAGCAATACCATATTAACCTATAGCTGGGGCTGGGCGTTCAGAGTAAATCAAACTTGGATATTTATGTATAACGGTACGTACTTTGTATGGTTAAATCAAGATAATAATACAACTTACAATCCAATGACACTTGGCTTTGGTTACGGAACCTGTACAACGGCTGAAGCAACTGTCGCAAAAGTAGCAACATTAGTATCGTATGCACTTGTCAAAAACGGTATAGTATCAATTAAGTTTACATATGCTGTACCAGCAAATGCCACTTTAAATATTAATAACAGAGGAGCAAAAGCCATTTATTATAGAGGAGCGAAGATTACCACAGATATTATTGATAGAGGAGACATTGCAACATTTGTTTATGATGGCGCTAACTATCAATTGCTTACTGTTGATTCTAAAATAATTGTAGATAGCACTTTATCTTCCACATCTACCAACCCAGTGCAAAATAAAGTTATTAATACGGCTCTTGCAAACAAAGCGAACAGTAGTCATACACATACTATCAGTGATATTACAGACCTTTCGGAACAAATCAGCAATATTGAGCTACTTTTTGATGGAATACTATCTAATGCAACCTCAACATCTAATCCAACAGAGGCTGTTTGTAGATATGATATATATAAAACCATATTGGTAGGCGTTGTATCAGCACAATCAGTATATTATGTAGGTACTTATGTTTTATCGAATTATACATTAAATCAAATGGACATAAATAGTTATACAAGTCTATATACCAGCCATGGTACGACAAATTCACAGCTCAGAATAGAAATATCACGCAATACAGATAATATAAATTTTAGTCTACGTCTTGGAGCAGGAACTTATCGAATACAGATTTGGGGTATAACATGAAAGGATAAAACTAATCGTAATGGAAATAATAATTGATAAAAGCAACAATATATTAGGTTATTCTTTAGTTGGAACTATAAAAAATGGCATTGAAATATCTGAAGATATTGTACCAGATAGCGATTTTTACGATGAACCTACAAAGTATTGCTACTCTAAAGAAGAGGGATTTTACATTAATCCCAATTATCAAAATGTAAAATTAAAAGAAGCCAAAGTAAATAAAATTACTGAATTGTCAGCATTGTGCGAACAAACTATAATAGATGGAGTAACAATAGAAGACAAGCACTACTCAATGGCTTTAACCGATCAACTTAATCTGGAGTCGCTCAAAACAACTATTATGGCAGGCGCCGAAGCTGTACCATATCATGCAGACGGCGAGAGCTGTCGTTTATATGCGGCTGAATCATATTTAGCAGTATATAATGCTTGTGCTTTACATAAAATAAGCCAAACAACATACTTCAATCAGCTCAGACAGTATGTCAATGATCTGACATCGGTTGATGAAGTACACACAGTCTCATACGGTCAAGAACTTACAGGTAAATATCTGGAAGCATATAATCAGATTATGGATAGCTTAGGAGCAAACTAATGAAATCAAACAACAAACTCAAAATATTATTAAAATATTTATTTCTCGGATGTATCGGTGGCAGTATTTATTGTATTTTAGAGTTAACGTGGAGATCATGGACTCATTGGACTATGTTCTTGCTCGGAGGTGTCTGTTTCATATGCCTTGGGCTTATTAACGAGATACTGAGTTGGGATACTCCCCTGCTTATCCAGATGCTGATTGGTGGGTGCATTATAACGACATTGGAGTTTGTGACTGGTTGTATCGTCAACCTGTGGCTCGGATGGGAAGTATGGAACTATACATGGGAACCGAATCTACTTGGACAGATATCGCTTTATAGCTCGATTGGGTGGGTAGCATTAAGTCTTGTGGGCATAATCCTTGATGACTATATAAGGTTTTGGTTCTTTGATGAAGATAAACCACAGTACAAAATAAAAAACGGATAATACAAATATTATCCGTTTACACAATAATCATTTAAAAAAAGCTAAAATTTTAGCTTTCAGACAATTTTATTAATAAATTTTCACAATAACCCTATATATGATTTCAAAGCAATGACAAATATTACAAAAAGACACAAGGATTATTGATAAAAATGGCAAAAAATGAGAAAACCTCTTGACAAAAGTATATCCTTATAGTATAATCTACAATAGAAAACAAACCCTTCAGAAACACAAAGGTAATAAAGTGAGAGTTTGTTTGTATTCAAAATAAATTAGAAGGAGGAATTATCATGAAAAACTTCATGAGAGTGCTTGTAAATAGCACTATTCGTGAAGCAACCAAAAAAGCTTGTAAAAGGCTTTTAAAGTCAGCTTCAAAAACAAAAAAGAGAAAAACCAAACTTAAAAAAAATTCAGCATCAAAATTTTTTGTTATTTATGTATGTGCATATGTATGTGCAATTGAAATCTTTTTTGCTTGCCTTTTGGGGAATCTTGTTAACCCTCTTACGTTGTCTTTTGACAACCAAAAGGTAGAAGCCACCGAATACTTTGCAACAAATAGATCTTAAACGGAAACTTATAAGCTTTTACTTTCCTCATTTACTTAATTTTTTTGACGGTATGCTATATAGTGTGCCGTCTTTTTATACTCACCTATATATAATTCAACATTATTTATTTCTGTTTTTGCCTTTAATCACTTTTCTAATATCATTTATAAGTATACACCATCAATACAGCTTTGTCAAGAGCATTTTTTCTTTTTTGTTAAACATCAACAATTTCGCTGATTGCTATCATCATCACATATATTAACTTTAAACAAATAAGATGGCAAATTTTGATTTTGTCATCTTATTTTTTACGCAATCCACTTGCGGTCAGTATAGAATTTAGCAATGTACATCGTAGACACGGGTTCACCTGTCACACGGTCTCGAATCGTCAACCATTTATTTTTACGCTGCAACTGTGGAATCAACTGCTCTGCTCTACTTTGCGCTGCTGAAACCGACGAAAAATATTCATCTATTGCATCATTCTCTGTAGTGATAATATACTTACCAATTTCGCCGTTATGCTTATCAAGGTAATCATTTAGAGCTGTTTCTATTAGCTCTGACATCTCATCGTGAGAAAGGGTTCTGTTAAAGCGTAATATGCTACTATCAAACACAGATCCTTTTTCGTAGAGTTGGTCTTTTGTTCCGTTAATTTCTGCAGAAAGAATTTCGGCAATATCCTTGTCAGTGAGTTTGGCAAAAGCCTTTTGTGCTTTATCGGTCATAATATTCATCTCCAAATAGATATTATTAGTATTATGATACAATATTTCTGTAATTCTGTCAAGAGTGATTGACAAAAATATAACAAATAATCTTGACATTATGTCAATATATTAGTATAATTAATATCATTTTTTAAAGAAAGGTGTATGCATGTATGAAAATTGCAATTTATTCACGTAAGTCAAAGTTTACCGGCAAAGGCGAAAGTGTTGAAAATCAGATTGAAATGTGTTATGACTATATCCACAAAAATATGCCTAATGTAAGTGACGATGATATTTTTGTCTATGAGGATGAGGGTTTTTCAGCTAAGAATCTCGATCGTCCACAATTTAAATTGATGATGACGGAATTGGATCAATATCGCTTTAATTATATTATCGTTTATAGACTTGATCGAATAAGCCGTAATGTGTCTGATTTTTCGGGATTGGTTGAAAATTTAAATAAGAAAAATGTTTCGTTTATTTGTATCAAAGAACAATTTGATACATCAACGCCCATGGGAAGAGCCATGATGTATATCGCATCTGTTTTTGCACAGCTTGAACGTGAAACAATAGCAGAACGTGTTCGTGACAACATGCATATGCTGGCAAAAACAGGTAGATGGCTGGGTGGCGTTGCTCCTTTGGGATATAAGTCTAAACGAATTACTTATAATGATGAAAATGGCAAACAGCGTTCTTATTGTGTTTTAGAACAAGACGAAAATGCCGAAACAGTCAGAATGATATTTAAAAAATATCTTGAATTACAATCTTCGAGTAAAGTGGTAAGTTATCTGGTGAACAATAATATACCGACTATTAATGGTGCTGAATATTCATTGGTTGCTATAAGAGATATTGTCGATAATCCTTGTTATTGTCAAGTTACAAAAGAGAGCTATGAATACTTCCAAAAATTAGGCTGTCAAATGTGTTTTGATTTATCTGACGTTGAGGGAAACTGTTCCTTTACAGTATATGGAAGATATCCCGTAACACAAGGAGGTAAACAGAACAGAAATAATAATCCCTCAGAATGGATTATCTCATTAGGTAAACATATTCCTATTATTTCAGCAAATGATTGGCTAAGAGTACAAAGTATTAGAAGTGTTAATAAACAAACTACTTTTCATAGAAAGGTTCATAATAAAGACTCGTTGCTCAGTGGAATATTGTACTGTGGTCAATGTGGTCATAAAATGCGACCTCGTATAAATTCTATAGTCAGAGCAGATGGTATGCGTACTTTTTATTACATGTGCGAATATAAAGAAAAAACAAAACGTTGTCAATGTCAAATGAAAAATGTTGATGGTCCTGTTTTAGATAAGCTTGTCTGTGATGCCGTTCTAAATTATGATGTTAATGGTTCTATGATAAATGAACAGTTGAAAGAATTGCAGGCAACATTATGCGTTGATAACAGGAAAGCAACCGAAATATCAAACTTAGACAAACAAATCCAAATAGTTCAATCTCAAATTAAGACCCTTATAAATAATTTAATGAAATCTAATGAAACCGATGCTATATATAACTATATTAAAGATGAAATAGCTGTTCAAGACGAAAAACTAAAACAACTACAATCTCAGAAAAAAAGCACAGTTGATGACAACAATATTGCCGAGCATTATCGAGAGCAATATGATTTTATAAAAGAAACTTTGTGCTCATTTAAACAATCATTTAAACAGCTTACAGTTCAACAAAAAAGAGAATATTTAAGACTCGTTATTTCTCGTGTTGAATGGAATGGAGAACAAGCCGATATTTTTCTTTATGGCACAGCCAATGAAAATGACGCAGAATAGGCGTTTGAAGGCTGTGTCAAACACTAAAGATCATACCAACTCAATGTTTCCGTTTGGTATGCATTTCATTGTCGATGCACACCAAACGGAAACAAATAAAAATAGCATATATAAGTTTAAATGTGCCTCTTTGCAAATTATGTGTTGTAAAAAGAATGTGTATAACATAGAATATAATGATTTATCAAAGCAAAAAACGTTGGGTGACAAAATTAGATTTGCACGACTTCATGCAGGATTGACAATAGAACAATTAGCTAAAAAAATTAATGTCGATAGAGTTACATTAATTAGGAATGAAACAAATCAAATTAGTGAGGACTTTGTAAAAAGTAAAATGCTATTAAAAATAGAAGAAGTCTGCAATGTTCCACGTTATAGTTTGTTTGATGATTATTTGTTGTATTATGAAACTCAGCAGCTAAAAGCAGATAGAGAATCTCTCGGTATAACGCAAGATACTCTTGGGAAATATTTAAATAAATCAAAAATAATTATTGATAGATGGGAGAAAAAAATAAATAGACCGTCACAACAAGTGTGGCGGTCTACGATAAAAATATTTCAAGAACTAAGAGAATTGGTAATTTCTGAAAGTAATTTTCTTTTATCATCAATT
>ERZ1034878.309-NODE-309-length-25554-cov-347.753912_pt1 | contig 25554 bp, 24 predicted proteins | sample MGYA00520593_ERZ1034878 | MGnify/ENA primary metagenome ERZ1034878 (study PRJEB33766, sample SAMN09781724) | gut metagenome | biome: gut microbiome | host: Homo sapiens | place: Madagascar | study: EMG produced TPA metagenomics assembly of the PRJNA485056 data...
GTCTTCTTCGACCGAAAAAGGCACCATTTCGCGCCCTCGGGACGCAAAGTACTGTATTTCACTCATTTGACGGGAAAATATTCATAAAAGAGTGTCTGTCTGCTGTGATTTCAACGGTTTCCGCTGTCGTTTTGGGCTTCAGCGCCCGCTTCAACAGAAGCCCCGGCCACCATGTCCCGGTCGTCCGGACGCGCCCGGCGGCCTTCTCCGGTGTCCTTTATCCAGCCATGACTGACGCTAACTTTGTGATATGAACGTATATGAAGCACTGGCCGAGATGAGGCGACTGTCCGAGGAAGACAGGAGCTTCAGTTTCTCGTTCATGTCCTACAATCCATCGAAAGGCACGTCCGACGGCATCGTCTACGTCCGCCGCGGGATCCTGCGGCACAGGGAGATGAAGGAACACAACAGGAACGCAGATCTCATCGAGGGGTACATGGATCTGGAGACCGGAGAGCTGCGGCGTTTCTACCAGCCGCTTCTGATGACATTCAACGGACAAAAACTGATACTAGTATGAGCAGAATCGAGAAGATATCCGACCACACGTCCGTCCTGCGGCTGAACGACGGACGGGCTTTCGCGCTTTCCAACAGGGTGGACAACAGCCTTGACTCCGTGTTCTGGATGGCACAGCAGAGGAACTGGGAGCAGCTGCCCCAGACCGTCTGCGGACAGAAGATCGTGCCGTTCGGCCACGACAACAACCTCCCCGTCCACCTTCGGGACATCCTTGACGAGAACAACCTCGGACCGGGAATCCTTGAGAGGCAGATGGGGCTCCTCTACGGGCAGGGGGTGTTCCTTAACCGGCTGGCTTACCAGGAGGGGAACATCGTGCATCACTGGGAGGAGGACAGGGAGATACAGGCATGGCTGGACAGCTGGGACTATGTCAGCTACATCAAGGGATGTATGACCGACTATCTGCACCTGAAAGGATTCTTCGACGCCAAGTACCTTGAGAAAGGCAGGAGAATAGGCAGGGAGCCACGGATCGCCTATCTTGAGCATATTCCATCCAAGAACGCAAGGCTGGAGTGGACGGACAGCCGGGAGATCAAGGATGTCAGGCACATCGTCGTGGGGGACTTCGAGCATTCCTGCGTCGGTACCGGCGTGAGGGTCTATCCGGTCTATGACAGGAGGAATCCGGGACGGTTCGGAGCGTCGGCATCGTACAATCACACATATTCATTCGCAAGGGATTTCTACGCCGTGCCTCAGTACTGGGGAGCGCTGCGCTGGATTGTCAAGGGTTCCGAGGTACCGACCATCTTCAAGTACGTCACGGACAACGGCATCAACCTCGCCTATCTGGTGAAGGCTCCTAAGGAGTACTGGGAGGAGAGGCGCGACCGTCTGAGGATGGCAAACCCGACGTGGGATGACACCAGAATCGAGAACGAGATAAGCACCCTGACTGATGAGCTCCTGCGCCAGATGCAGGACGTGCTGAGCGGAAAGGAGAACGCCGGAAAGTTCTTCTACTCGCTGGACATGCCTTCGGAGAGCGGAACAGGGCGGGTGTCCTGGTCCGTGGAGGCCATCGACCAGAAGATGAAGGATTTCGTGGAGGCGCAGCTGAAGATCTCGGAGGCCTCGGCATCGGCGATCACCTCGGGGATGGGTCTTCACCCGTCGTTGTCGAACGTGATGGTGAACGGCAAGCTGGCATCAGGATCGGAACTGTTGTACGCCTTCAAGCTGTTCCTGCTTTCGGACACGGAGATCGCCTCGCAGACGATTCTGGAGCCGGTCAACCAGGCGATAGCGTTCAATTTCCCGGGCAAGGGACTGAAACTTGGGTTCTTCCACAGGCAGTTGTCGGCGGAGGATGCCCTTACTTCCTCGGCCAGGATTAAAAATCAGTGATTATGACGGATTTGTTCAACAGAAATCGGGACGGTTCCAAGGAACTTGAGGATCTGACCGGCCAATGGTACGCTTCCTCTCCTTTCAGGCTGATCGAGACGGAGATCCGGTTCGCCACCGATGAGGTGGCGCGGCTTGTGAGTCAGGAGGTGGTCAAGGAGGCCGCTGAGGCTTATGATGAGGATGAGAAGCCGGAACTCGTGGCCGCTGTAAGGCTTCCTGTGGCGTGTCTTGCGTTGATGCGTTACGCCAAGCTTTCATCCGTGTCACACGAATCGACCGGACGGAAGGTCAAGATCGATGACAATGAGAGAAGCCCTTACGAATGGCAGATAGACAGGGATGACAGGGCAATGAGGGAGCGGTATTTCAGGGCTCTGGACGCTTTGTACACCTACTTGGAGACTTCCGGCAACGAGAACTGGAAAGCGTCGGCCAAGAGGACGATGACGGGCGAATCCATTGTCAGGAATATTCAGGAGTTCGAGGCTGTCTATCCCGTCGATGGAAGCTACTATGTCTATTATCTGCTCCAGGCGCTTGTGATCGAGCGGCAAAGGGCGGTGATAGGACCGTTCGCGGGGGATAAGTGGGCTTCCATAGCCGACGGCTCGGCTGACGAGAGGGTGCTCTCGCTGGCCAGAAGGGCGGCCATTCTCAGTGCGGTGATCGTGGCTGGGACGAGGTGGAGCCTTGAGGTGTTCCCTATCGAGATCGCAAGGCGGTTCTCCCCTACCTATCAGGGCAACAAGTCCAACCGTGTGGCCACGATGGATGAGATCGACTGGTACGTCGGCAATCTGAAAAGTGAGGTCAAGGACGCTTTGACGGATTTGTCGGCGCTGATCAGCGAGGAGAAGGTGGACCCTAAGCTTTTGCCTGTGAATGACAGGAGGAACAAATTCTTTACCACCGAGTGATGAACACGATTGAGGTTTTCGAGACCGGTAAGGTCGTGCAGGTGCCTGGCTCGTGGAGTGAGATGACTCCGAAACAGGTGCGTGAGGTGTTCAGGATCTTCGAGTGGTGCCTTAGGCACGGAAAGTCTCCGTTGGAATTCAATGTGAGGGTGCTTTGGATGCTGCTCGGGGTGCGGAGGACTGTCAAGGGATGGTTTGCCGACATATTCGCCGGCCACAGGCCTACTTTAAGGGACGAGAACGTCTATCTGATGTGCGAGAGGTTCCTCGGGTTCCTGTTCTCGGAGGAATCGGCGGCGCTGACGTTTGATTCGGTCGCGAATCCGATGCCGGTGGTCCGGTTGGGGCTTGTGAGGCTGTACGGTCCGGGGGAACTGCTTCAGGATCTGACTTTCGGGGAGTTCAGGCACGCATCCGCCGCAATCAACAGGTTTTTCAGGAGCCACGAGCCGGAGGATCTGGATGAATGCATCGCTTTCCTGTACAGAAGACGTTGCCGGAAGGCCAACAGGGCAGGTCGGATGGTGCCGGATGTGGACCAACGGAATGCACGTGGGCATATTCATAGAGCGTCGAGGTTGAAGGGGTGGCAGAAGAATCTTGTGATGATGTGGTTCGCGGCTTGCTTGAAGTACCTTCAGTCGGGTGTTCTGGAGATTAACGGGGAGGAGGTTGATTTGTCGAAGCTGTTCGCCGGGGATGAGAAAAGTTCGGGGATAATCTTCGGGTGGAATGATCTGTTGGTCGAGGTGGCTAAGGAGAACACGCTTGGCAACATTGACAGGGTGGATGAGGAGCCGTTGTTCTCGGTGCTGTCGATTATGTGGCATAACTATAAGGAGAGAAAGAGAAATGAGCAGATTATCAAGGCTTCAAAGGCTCACTGAGTACCTTGCGGGGTTGAAGATCCACTCCTGCCGGTGCTGTGGGCACATAGATCCGATTTGCACGACCGCGCAGTCGGACGCCACTTCCAAGCTGGCTCATCTTTCGGGTGTGCAGGTTCTCGTGGCGCGTCCGGAGGTGCATCAGCGCGGGGATTCTGACACGTTCCGGGAAGAGTTGGGGACGGTGATCTTCGTGTTGGAGAAGGGGCTTGGGCTGGACAAGACGGAGGAATCGGAGAATGAGCAGTATTCACGGCTTCTGGAGATTGCGGATCTGATTCTGGCCTATATCGCCGAGGAGACCTCAAGCCAGAACTGCCGTCTTGTGACGGGTTTGGCGTTGGCTTCGGTGGATGTGGTTCCGGAGGCAAGCGTCTTCGGCGGCTGGAGCGGGTACAGCATCGAACTATCATTTGAGTGATGAGTGATGGATGTCAGGGCGCGTTTCGTTAGTGAGATCCTTCAGGATGAGGGACAGAGGCTTCTGAGGAATCAGGGCAAGGCCATCGAGGCAAGGGTCAAGAAGCGTTCCGGGCGGCTGGAGTCGTCCAGGAGTGTTTCTGTGACCGGCGGGAGCGGCGCTTCGGGGACTTTGACGTTCGTCCACGTGGCCTACGAGCGTTTTCTGGATATGAAGCGTCTCCAGCGTGGCGGCAAGTCCGTCAAGAGCAACCGCAAGATCCACAATCGCTATGTCTTCGGTGCTTTCGCCTCCATCGCCGAACGTCTGATGTACGAGTTCACGGAGGATGTCATCGCCCGGATAAAGGCGGCGGATCAGGGCAAACAATAAACAATTATCTATATGGCTAAAAGAATTACGGATGAGGATCTTCGGCTGAACCTGATTGTCAACGGGGATGGCGGCAGGAAGGAGATGCTTGCGCTGGACAGGCAGATGAAGGATTTGCAGAGTTCGACCAAAAGGACCAGGGCTGAACTCAAGAATCTTGAGAAGGCTGGCAAGACCGGCTCACAGGAACACCAGAACCTGACGAAGACCCTGAAAGACCAGGAGAAGACCCTGACGGAATGCCGGGAAAAATACAACAAACTCAGGGATGCCATTTCCCTTGAGAACAAGACGCTGGCGGAACTCCGGAACCATCTGAAACTGACGCAGACGGCTCTTAGCAAGGCCGTTCCCGGGACGGAGAACTGGAAGAAGCTTAATGCCGAGGTCCAGCAGACCAAGGCAAGGCTTAAAGAGCTTACCTCACAGTCCGGGCAGACCAAGGGTGCGCTTGAGAAACTGTCAAGCGTCAAGGCCGGAGCTTTGGCGGCATTCGCAGCTATCGCCGGGGCAGTCAGAGGCGTGGCGAGGGCGTTCCATAAGATAGTGGACTTCGAGCAGGCCAACGTCAACCTCTCCACCATCATCGGCAAGAACGTCAAGGACATCGAGGCGCTGACATATTCGGCGATGGAGCTTGGACGGACCACTGAATACACCGCCTCGCAGGTCACGCTGCTCCAGACAGAACTCGCGAAGCTGGGTTTCAAGGAGGGTGCGATCATGCAGATGCAGGAGTCCGTCCTGCACTTCGCCACGGCCATCGGGACCACCCTCCCGGAAGCGGCGGCGATGGCGGGAGCGACACTGAGGATGTTCGGGCTTGATGCCAAAGACACCGCCGACACCCTCGGGGTGCTGGTGCAGGGAGCCAACAACAGCGCGCTGAGCTTCTCCTACTACCAGACAGCGATGGCCACGGTCGGACCGGTGGCGAAGACATTCGGTTTCTCGCTCAGGGACACGGTCGCCCTGCTCGGCACACTGGCCAATGCTGGGTTTGACGCTTCTTCCGCGGCCACTGCCACAAGGAACATCCTGCTTAACCTCGCGGACTCAAGCGGCAAGCTGGCGGTGGCCTTAGGCAAGCCTGTAAGCACATTCCCTGAACTGATGTCCGGGCTGAGACAGCTGAAGGCGCAGGGAGTTGACCTTAACACCACGTTGGAACTGACCGACAAAAGGTCTGTCTCCGCCTTCAATACGTTCCTTGACGGAGCGGACGCTGCCTTGGCTCTGAGGGATTCGCTTGAGGATGTCAACGGCGTGCTGAAGAATACAGCCGAGGAAAGGGTCAACACGGTCGAGGGTTCCGTCAAGCTGCTCCAGTCCGCATGGGAGGGGCTGATCCTCTCGTTCAAGGATTCGACAGGTCCGATCAAAGAGGTGATTGACTGGCTGACGAAACTGATCGAGGTAACCTCTGATCTGGTGTCATCTGGGTCAAAACAGAGTTTCTACAAGGATTTTTCCGAGGATTTTGCCAGAAAACTTGAAGATTTTCACGGCAATGAGGAGGTTATGAAATCCTACATCAAAGAAGCCCGCAAAATATACGAGAAAGGATTGTCCCAAGCTCAGGCGACTTACGACAATCAAAGCGGCTTCAGTCGTTGGTGGCACTACAGCGGTGATAAGTTGAACATAGCGAGGAACGCCCTCGAAGGATTCGACCTCGCCGCCGCCCAGTACCAGAATGCGTCCGGTGGCGGAGCCGCCTCCTCTTCCTCCCCGTCGGGATCAACACCGCCATCAAACCCACCAAGCCTCCAAAATCCGCAAAAAAACAAAGTCCTCTGGTCATTGAGCAATGACGAGGCGTTCCTGACGGCCAAGGCGGAGCTGACAAGGCGGTACAACGAGAAGGAGATCTCCTCACAGGAGGAATATAACGGAAGGCTCTATCAGCTGGAGGTGGCGACATTGACGGCACGGCTGGCTGCTCATAAGGAGAAGGGGGCGGAAAGAGCAAAGATTGAGAATGAGTTGCAGGATAAGATCAAGAAGCATTCGGAGGATGCGTTGAAGAAGCAGCAGGAGAACGAGAAGAAGGCTGCGGAACTGACCAAGGAGGGAGCCGCCATCATCACCGAGGTGGAGACGGACAAGACAAAGGCGGCGATGGATGGTGAAGAGGTTCGGTACCAGGCGGAATTGAAGAAGTTCAAGGAGACGCAGGTGCTGTACGAGAATCAGGCGGCAGTGCTGGAGGCCATTGAGAGGAAGCATCAAAATAATCTGATGAAGATTCGGATGGATGCTGAGGCTAAGGAAATGGCAAAGCTCAAGTCAGAACACGAGGTAAAGAAGTTGAAGATTCAGAACGATTATTCCGGACAAATGCTTGATTTGCCGGTAGGACCGTCTGTCGAGAAGTCTTCTTTGCAAAGGTCTATGAACTCAGCACTGGTGTCTTCTGATCTTGAGTACTTGGAGAACCTCAAAACAGAGCTGGAGAAGATCACGACAAGCAAAGAGTTTGACGGTGGGTTGATTCCAGAAGATGATATGAAGAAATACGAGTTGCAACTCCAGCAGATTATCGAGAAGATCACGGAACTCAAGAACAAACAGAAAGAGGACACAGCAGGGGCTTTCGCAGGTACAGGAAAAGGCAGCCTGTTCGGTGTGTCGCAGGAGCAATGGGATCAGTTCTTTGCGAATCTGTCTGATGGCAGGCTTAAAGCAGAAGATCTGGCAAATGCCTTGACCGGAATGGGAGGCCTAGCTCAAGAAGGCTTCCAGCTGGCAAGTAAGGCGATCGAGCTTACCAACGCCAAGGAAAACAAGGCGTTCAACGAGTACAAGAAGAACAACGAGAAGAAAAAGAAGGATCTGAAATCCAGATATGATGCCGGATTGGTGTCACAGGAGCAGTACAACGCGAGGGTCGAGGAGATGGAAGCAGAGGAAGAGGCAAAGCGCGAGGAGATGGAGATCAAACAAGCAAAGAGGACGAAAGCGCTCAATCTGGTGCAGTCCATCATCAACACGGCTTTGTCGGTCACCAAGACCTTGGCGCAATGGGGCTGGCCAGCCGGTGCGGCTCCTGCCGCTATCGTTGCCGCTTTCGGAGCGGCGCAGACTGCATTGATCGCGGCGCAACCGATAGGTGTGGAGGAGGGCGGCTTCGTGAACACTCGCCGGGCTCAGGACGGAAAGGCCTTCAAGGCGCGGCTCTCACCTGACAAGAGAGGCTTCGTCTCCTCCCCTACCGTGCTTGTGGGTGAGAACGGCGGTGAGTATGTGATACCGGCTGACGGACTGAGCAATCCGACATTGCTGCCGTTCGTGGCGACGATGGAGGAGGCTCGGAAGGCGGGAACGTTGAAGAGCCTGAACTTCGAGGCGGTCTATCCTGTGGGAGCCGCTATTGGTCGGGAAAGCGGTGGGTTCACTGGCACTTCGACAAGCCCGGTGACTGGAATCGGCTCTGGGGCTGGCGCCGTAGTTTCGGCAAGGTCAGCGACAGATGAAAGGTTGCTGGAGGCTATCGAGCTGCTGAACAAAAGGCTTTCCGTGCCTATCAAGGCGGATGTGTCGATGCTGGGGAAGAACGGGATCATCGAGCAGACGGAGAAGTACAATCGTGCCAAACGCCGGGGTACTTATGGCAGATAATGCGATTTTTTGCAAAAATTCCCGTAAAATTCTTGGAATTTGGAAAAAGATTCGCATCTTTGCCAGTGCGTACTACATACTTAGCATTCTCTTTACGGCTGAATAATTCCGTAGAAGATTGCTGACATATTATTAAAGGGAAATTTTGCCCTCCGTATGGTCGTTGCTGACGAAAGTCGCAACAGCATTATGCCGTAAGGCAGGTATGTGGTACGCAGACCTTAGCGGAGGGTTTTTTATATTCAATTAGTTATGCGTACTACTAATTCAAACAACGCGGCTGTTGCCGCAGAAAGCCACAAGATCGGGGCTGACTCTTTCATCATCGAGACCAGGATTGAACTGTTCCAGATTGCAGATCGATTCTCGGAGTGGGAAAAGCAGATGTACGAGAAGAAGGAGCTGTTGATGGACGGAAGGCTCGACAATGAGATCAAGACGATGAACACCGCCTTCTACCAGTTGGACGAGGCCCTGAGGAAGATCATGAACGAGGAGCTGGAGTTCGACATCCTCCGCCACGGCACCGTTACGGAGTGATTTTTGCAAGGATTTGTCTGACAATTAATTCTGAATGAGTATGAGAAAGGTTATTTTTGCTGCGATCATATTGCTGTCTTGCTTTGGGACTTGTTTCGGACAGGCGATAAAACCGGACACCCTTACAATCTATGGGACATTTCCCGTATACGGAAGGGAGGCAGAATGGATGGAGGATCAGTTGAACATCTGGAAGCCGAATCTTGCGGAAATCAGAGTTGTCAACGATTGGGAGATGGCCAGAAAAGGGGTTGTTGTTCTTGAAGGGCACGATGTCCGGTTCAATCACGGGAAAAAGCCTACTTCTTTCGGAGATCATCTGACGTTCAGAATGTATGTCAAGTGTATGCCGGATTCCTGCCGGTTCTGCATTTCCAACATAAATGTGTATTGTAATCATAAGCCTATGCGTTATATCGTAGGGTTATCCACCGGGGATGATCATCTGAACCAATCCAACGCTTGGCTTAGGAAAAACCGAGTGTTAGCGGATTCCGCAAGGGTATATTCTTTATCCCTTTTCCACGAGCTGAAAGGGTCTTTGGAGCAGCATTTGAACAGGCCGCTTGATGTCCAGATGAGACGAATAAAATGACAATTAATTCTGAACGAGTATGAGAAGGTTAATCATTGCTGTTGCTATAATGCTGATAGGGTTCGGCGGGACTTGCTTCGGAAGAAAGCTGGCGGATCCAGACACGCTTACATTCAAGAAGACATATTCGATGCCGGGAATGAGTGAAGATGATATTTACGTTTTCACGGCTGGATGGAAAGCCCCTTGGATGGAGTTCTATGGGATTCGTGACAAGTATGGAACTGGTGGTAAATGCTATGCTTGTCGGTTCTATGGGGAGAAGTTGGATAAGGTCACAGCTAATATATTCTCTAAAGTTTATCTGGTTTTCCGGGATGGGTCTTTCGATTTGATATTCTCCGATATTTCCGCAAGTTGGCGGCATAACTATATCGATTGCTTGTCTTCACGGGATGACAGATTCAACCGGAATGTGTTTTGGAGAATGTCGTATAGTATGAAGATCCTTGACCAGATAAGGGAGCGTTCCAAGGAGTTGTTCGAGATAGTCACCGCCTCGATGGATCATTACCTTGAGGTCGGCCCGCCGGTGGAACTGAAGAAACTCTGACAATCCCGCCGTCCCAGACAGCCGCCTCAGGGCGGCTGTCTTTGTGCCAAGAAGGACACAGAACGATGTGAAAATCAGCGGAAAGTGTTGGAATTTTGGTCTAAAGTTTGTTCCTTTGTAAACACAAATGACATGCAAACGAAATACACGGAAATCCATGAGGCTTGGGAAATATGACATATTTGTGATCAAGGCGGTTCTGCTCTACGTCCTTACGCATAGTGAGGATGGTAAGAGGGACATCTACAGCCTTGTCAATGCGGCTTACTATGCGCAGCAGAACCACCTTGCGCGGTATGGCACTCCCCTCTTCAAGGACTACATCTGCGCTTTGCCGTTCGGGCCGGTACTGTCCAACATCTACAATATTCTGAAAATGGCACGTGGCGATTCTCGTGTGCTCGACTACCATAAGGCAGATGACATGCATTTGGCTTCGGATGCCATAGCTTTCGAGAATGAGAGATTTTCAGCGAAAGAGAGACCCGACATGGATTTTCTTTCCCTGTCTGACATAGAATGTCTGAACTACGGAATCAGCAAAGTTGCCGGGATGTCCTTCAGTCAGATCATGGATGACACGCACGGGCAGGAGTGGAGCCGCGCTTTCAACAGTGGCACTTCCCTCAAGGAGATGGACATCATGAATATATCCACGGAAGGAAACGCCTCTGATGATGCGTTGCAGTACCTGAAGGACTTTCTTGATACTGAATGGTTTGCCAGATCATGATGGAACTGGGAGCATTTCCTGACAAACTCAGGAAGCAGGCGATTGGGATCGGTCAGGTTCTGGAAAGCGCTGAATATCTTGGACATATAAAGGAAGAAGACCTGAAAGAGTGTCTTGACCACGTCCGACAATCCCCGGCCATCAAGCCTTATGTGCTGAAAAAATTCAAATTAGAAGAGTAATCTTGTTGTCCTTTGTGGCCGCCTGAGGGCGGCTATTTTTGTGCCATAATGAGTTCGTTATGGTTAGGATATTGACTAAGGATTTCACGGAGCTGGATCTTACGAAGGGGTTCGAGTTCCAGATCGAGATGGAGAATCCGATGTTGGAGGAGGATCATATTCCTTCGGCTTTCAGCACGCAGATCTCGTTTCCGCCGTCGCCGGTGAACAGGAGGGTGTTCGAGTACACGCCGGCTATGTTCCTGGCGCCGAACGTGAAAAGACTGGAAGCTTCGGTGTGGATCGGGGGTGTGCCGTTTGTGAGCGGGACGCTGGTGTACGACGGGATCGAGGACGGGTGTCTGATGTACACGTTCACGGAGAAGGTGGTGGAACTGGAAGGGAAGATCTGGGACCAGGAGTTGCTTCGGTTCCCCATCACCTCACTTCCTACGGACAACACGATATTCAGGACTCCTTTATTAGTCAACAAACAGCACGTTGCTGATCATCCTTACGCAGAAACAAACTCATCAGAGGCTTGTGGTCTGAAATACTACAATTATCAGGACAGCAACAGGAACTTGACATATGACACTTTCATTCCTGTAATCTATGTCTCTGCAATTCTCAAAAAGCAACCAGTCGATTACCCCTCTGAAATTCTGGGATACGCGCCTTATGCCTATCCATTGGCGATTGCAGGCCAATACCACGGAATACTTTTCAACGACCTTCATAAGGATGGATCCACGACAAGGGGCGACTCCGGACGTGGGGCTCCCGCAAGAGTCAACTCCTACACTGATATAGCCAACTTCCTTCCAGACATCACATTTGCTGAGTTACTTAAAAATGTAGGGCAGATTTTCTGCTCATCCTTCTTTTCAGAAAACGGGAGGCTGGTGATGAAGTCAGCGGAGGCCATCCTTACATCGAGCAATCCGATGAACTTCGAGGAGTTGATTTCCGATGACTTTTCTTGCGAAGTCGAGACCGCGAAAAAGTACAAATTCGGTTACCAAGAGGACGAATCCGGGGACTACAATCTCGACAACCTTGAGAAAGACATAGCCAATGGAGAAATTGTCTCCCAAGAGGAATTCGACGTTTCGGGACTTCTCTCGAAATTCAAGGACGAGTACACCGTAGTATACTGTGACGAAACAAAAGATGTCTATTCCGGAAGGCGATACCAAGTTAAGACCGGGACCAAAACAGAAACCTACTATGAGGATGTACTGCAAGGTGAAACGTGGGTGACAGTCGAAAAGACCAGAGTTGTGGACGTTTTCACGGATTTCTATGATTCCGATGTCATCTATCAAGGAGCAAAGGCGGAAGAGGCACCGGCTGACGAAGACGCGGATGAGTTCGATAACGTTTCTGATTTTATGGCTGTGAGGTGCATTCCTGAAAAGACAATGGACTACACCAGAATGATGCCGATTGTCGAACCGGAAGGAGTGTCGGGAGACCGAAGTAAAAAAGCGTATATCGGGATAATCCACGCCGATGGTTCTCTTGTCAGCAACGGTTATTTCGCCGCTGTCAAAAGTTCCGATGAACAGTTCCAAGGCAAAAGTTCAATCACGCCATCGGGGCTTTGGGACAAGTACCACAAGGCGTTCGCGGAGTGGTTGGGGAAGACAAGGCAAAGGGTGTCGGTGGATGTGAACCTCTCCCCTATCGACCTGCATAATTTCAGACTGTACAGGCCGGTGTACTTCAAGGGGAGGAAATGGATTGTGGCAAAGCTTTCGGTGACGGTGGCGGCGGGGTCGGAGGCGGTCTCGACACGTGGGGAATTCATCGAAATCTGATGTCCTTTCCCAAGGATGTTACATGTGGTAAATTTGTCATAGACAAGGGGCTCTACGCCCCGGATAACAGAAGTAATGGAATTTACAGGTAACATACAGTTCGCTGACGAAAGCTCCTGGCTGACGCTGACAACGGAATCGGATGACACGGTTACGATCTCCGTCAGGCTCAACACCTTTGTCCCCAATCAGGAGGTCATGAGTTTTGAGGTGACTCCAAACTCTGGCATAGTACGGTTGCCGGCGGGGGAAATACTCAGGGTTCTGAAAGGCAACGGTGTCGGGATGATTACAGGAGTATTCGCAGCCACGCAAGGCACGTCGTCTTGCTCGTACAGTTTCAGTGTGCTGCCTTGCCGGAAGTTCGCCTACAAGTCGCTTGCCGCGACCATATTCACGACAAGGCCGGAAAAATCTCCTGTCTATGTCGGAGCCGAAGACAGACTCTGGTTCTACAGGATGGCGGGTGATGTCTCCACCTATGTCAGATTTAACTATCTTGCCGGAGGCTCATCCGGCAACTACGAGCTCAGTCCCACGTATAGCAGTAATCTGAAATATTATGACCTTGACATTTCCACAGACACGATGCTGGCGACCGCTTCCGCAAAGGGACTGGACGTGTCAAACATAGTGTCCTATGATGTTTGGATAGAGTGTTCCGGAAGCAAGTCAACGGTATATTCTTTCGTCATCAAGAGGATGCGGTTGCCACTGAAGACGTACAAGTTCCTGGGGCGGCGAGGGACGTATGAATATATTCACGCAACCGGGAAGTTCAGCCGCTCGATAGAGTCGGAGACGCAGGTGTTCGTGAATTCCGGGATAGAGCAGGAGCTGGAGAATGACTATTCGATGACATTCGAGCAGAACTCCGGGCACATCGACAGCGTCGGGATGAACGGGTACTGGCTGGAGTTTCTTGCGGCCAAGGAGAGGTACATCATCGAGAAGGATGGTTCGGAACGGGCTATTGTCGTGGACGAGTTCAAGACATCGCTGACGGATAGGACTGTCAGCAGCATGACGTTCAAATGGCATTACGCAAACCCTAACAACACTGTCATTGACAAAGTGGACATCGACATCACAGGACTTGGCATCCTCGGGCCGTCCACCGTGAACGACGTAAGCAACACGGCGCAGTTCCAGGTGACATATTCACCGTCGAACACGACACAGCGGAGCATAACCTGGAGTGTGGTGAGCGGTTCGGACTATGCGTCCATCGATGGCAACGGAATGCTTACGGTAAAGAGTAACGCAAAGGGGTCCGAGGTCAAGGTCAGGGCGACAAGTACAGACAAACCAAACATCTACGCCGAGAAGTCAGTGAACGTCACCTATTTTTCGGCTGAAGTCAGCATCAGCTTCCAGAAAGACAGCATAGAGGTCGAGGCAAAGGCCGGCACCGTGACAAACACGTTCACCACGACAGGACTCACCAACCTTCGGGTGTCCGCCTCTGGAGGGATGACCATAACCACGGGGCCGTCGATCACCGGTTACCTCATCGGGTTCGCCTATGCGGAGAACACGGGCAATTCGGCGAAAATGGCCACGGTCACCCTGACAGGAGACAGAACGGACGGCAAGGGAACCTTCTCGAAGTCGTATACGGTGACGCAGAAAGCAGCGGCGGCATCAGCCGAAGACCCATCGTGGGATCTTCCTTCTTCGTACCTCGGAGAATATCTGACCTTGAATCCTGCCGGCGGCACCTTTGACATAAACATAAGCGATCCTGCGAGAGCAGGCTGGAGAGTAGTGTTCGATAGTCCTCTGACGTTAGAGTCAGGCTCTGCGACCGGAACAGGCCAAGGGAAACTATCGGTCAGATACCCTGCGAACGACACCGGTTCTTCGCGCAGTTTCGAACTCATACTCAAAAGCGGCGCGAGTAATTTAACAATATGTGTCGCCAAACAAGCCGCCAAGGCTGAGACTCCGAAAGCCGACCCGTCCTGGAATTTGCCTTCAACCTGGATCATCAAAGCCGACGGAAGCAATGCTCCATCTATCCAGGTCACCGACAACGACAATGTTGGCTGGAAAGTGGAGTACCCTGACTGGATGGGAGCCAAAGGCGGAATCGATTCTGGAACAGGCAGCGGAGAGGTCTCGTTCCAAGTCGATGCCAACACCGGTGCGGAACGCGAGGGAAACATAACGCTGAAGAGCGCCGGCGGCAACACAACCTACGCCGTATGCAGCGTATCACAGAAAGCGGCGGCATCTCAGGAACCGTCAATCACATTCTCCATGAACAGTGCCACGGTTAAGGCCACGCTCACTGTTTTGACGAATCCGATGTCCTACCAAAACCTTACGGGTTTGAACGCGACGGTGTCCGGAGGACTCTCGGCGGCTGCGGCCTCCATCGAATCCTCCTCGGTTAAGGTTACCTTCGCGCAGAACACCACGGCCTCCGAGCGCGTCGGGACAGTCACGGTAACAGGAACCAGAACGGACGGCAAGGGAACATATTCGAAGTCGTTCACGATTGTGCAGTCGGCGGCAAGGGCCGCCACATGGTCCCTCCCGGCGACGCAAGCATTTGAGGCGGGTGGCGACGGAGCGATTTTCACGATAACGGACAAAGACAGCGCCGGCTGGAGACTGACGCTTCCGGACTGGTGCCTTGTCAGCGACGGGATTACCGAGGGATCCGGAGACCGCGACACCGACCTGGTGGCAAGGGCAAATGACACCGGCTCTTCAAGAACCGGCACTGTACAATTGGTAAGCACTGATGGGAATACTGTCTATGCTACTTGTACCGTAACTCAGGAATCCAAGATCCTGCTTTCTTGGGATGTTCCTTCTACATTCCGCTTTGACAGTCTGGGGCAATCAGAATCGAGTCCCGCTGGGTTGGAGTTCACCCTTAACAACCCGGACAACTTAGGTTGGACGATTGATGGGCCATCCTATGTCACCTTTACCTATTCTGAAGACGGAACATCTAAAACTGCAAATTTACCATTCAGTAGAGGTGATCGTAACATAACTCCTATGTACATACAGCCAGATGTTAATGGCACTGCTGAGAGAACCTTTGATTTGAGTTTGTTGACAAGTTCAGGGGCTGTTATTGCAACTTGTGAATGTACACAGGAGGCAGATAATTCCATGAATTTCGCCATCGCGCTGACGCTCGACCCCTCGGAGGAACGATAACCAAGAACTCAAGCATTAGATATTAATGAATATGAATTGCGCATACAACGAAAAAAACGACATTTTCCATGTCGTCAGGGGGAATGATTTCCCTATCAGGATCTGTCTTTGGTCGAAAGGACTGACGTTCGGCCAAGACAGAGCCTACGAATTGGAGGACTGCTCAGAAATAATGGCGAAGGTGGTAGGTTCCGACAGGAAAGTCGCCGTCAAAGCACGGTTTGTCACGACCAACGAGATCAGAGGACTCGTTGAAACCGGCTCTCTCCCGATAGGCGACTATGGGGTGGAAGTCATTTTCGTCAATGGCTCCGGCATCAAGAAGAGGATACTTCAGCACGGAGTCATAAGGGTTGCCTCATGCAACGATGCTTCCGGGGTTCAGGAAGACAGTTGTATTGTCAATCTCTATGTGGATAAAGAGACATCGGGCGGTGGAGATGTCCCTGATCCCACACCAGGTGAATCCTGCAAGCCTGACTCCGAACTTTCTGAGACCAGTGAGAATTGCGTGCAGAACAGAGTCGTGACAGGAGCCATAAGGGAGTTGCAGGACTACTGCTTCCCGACTTCACTTGAGGCTTCCATCTCGCCGTCTTCGGCAGAATGGACAGGTAACTCAGTAGAGGTCAGTGTATCTTTCAGGGTTCTCAGAAACTCTAAGCCAGTAGTAGCTGACACTGTCCAGATCCAGTTCAACGGCGAGACTAAGACCCTGGAGAATGTAGCGGAGGGCTCAGAGAAATTCACTCTCTCTACTCAGGGCTACAAATCTGGCTCAGTCACTGCTAAGAAGGGTTCTACTACTATAAAGAACTCACCAAGGTCTATCAGTGCTAATCTCTATCTCCCAGTATACTATGGATTCTCTAAGGCCACCACAGGAAATGAGTTGACTATCACTTCACTGACTAAGGGAGGCTCTTCTCTCAATGGTACCAAGACTCTCACCAACGATGATGCTACTAAGTACCTGTGGCTCTGCGTTCCTAACACCATGTCAATCAACAAGGTTACATCTAGTGGTTTCGATGTTCCGTTCTTGGCTCCAGTAGAGGCTTCTACTCCACTGGGAACCTACAAGTGCTATCGAACTCAGGATCTTCCTGGTGCTGGCTCTATGACAATTGTTATCTCTTAAAACTTAGAATATCATGGCAGATTATATCAAGATCTATGGCGAACTAAGACGACCATTAGAGGGCCAATATGTCACAGACTCAGATCAGATAAAGCACGAAAATGAGACCGTAAAAGAGGTTCTCGATAGACTAGATGGTGTCACCTACGTAGATGTCCCAGAGCTCGAGAACGATTACATTGTTCAGGCAAGCGCATCTCACAAAGAGACTGTCTATACTATCGAAGTGGGAGCAACCATCCATGCTATCGTGGGGGATTCCACCATTAAATGGATGAATGGAGAGGCTCCTGTCACTCAAGCTGATCACATATATGTGGTCTCAGTGATCGGGTCTCTGGCTGTCTGGGGAGAATTTCCAAAAGCCTAAGCTATGAGTGTATTTAGAGCTCTGATGATGCACAAGCATCAGCCTCTGAGTGAGTTCATCAAACTTGTTCCAGAGAACTTAGAATTCCCGGACCCAGAGAGCACTAAAGATCTAACCATAGAGTCTAATGCTCCATGGACTCTTGGAGTTAAATACAACGCATAAACACCTAACAAAGGTTAATTTATTAACTTTCTAAAACCATTAAAAAGTATGGCAAAACCGAGTTGGATTAAACTGGGCAAGAGCTCAGGTTCCATGAACGATTCCACAACTGTTACCGCCAGTGAGTACACGGGGCGTCAGCAGAGAGGTGGAACAATCACTGCTAAAACAACTGGAGGTGCAACCGACACAACCTCTGTTTCTCAGGCCGGTAAGGCTGAGTTCATTAATGTGCCGACCACGACCTATAATGCCGCTGCAAAGGGTAGCAACTCTGACGGTTCTGACACCATTCAGATCACGGGTACCGCAAATACGGCAAACATCAAGGTGGCCGAGACTACGGGCAAGATTATCCCCGGGGCAGCCTACAAGATCCAAGTCAACGCAGTCAACGATGATTCTTGGGATGGAAAGACTGACACGGGCATTGATGACGATCCGGGTAAGGATGCTCAGTTCACTTTCACTATCGACGTCAAGATCCCAGAGAACAAGACTGAAGCTGCCAGAACATTGGAGATCAAGCTTCAGAATGGTAACGGCGATGTTGTCACTGATGCTATCGCCATCATTCAGGCCAAGGGTGTCAAGTCTTATGGTGCTGTTACCCTCACCGTGGGTACTTATCAGCAAATCCCTGCAGCCGGTGGTACCGTTGATGCCCCTTCTGTTTCCTTCTCCCAGCCTTGGGGATGGAACGGTGTTACCTCGGGGGGTGGCACCATTACTACCGGTGGCACTGTTGCTTATGCAACTAAGACCGGATGGCCTTCATCTCTTACCCTTGCCACAGCTACGGGTCAGGTATCTGCGGAATCTCGTACAACCGTGGTTGGAGACGTGATTTCAGGCACTGTAACTATCACTCTCAATGCTAATGGCAAGTCTGCTTCCAAAGAGGTTTCAGTTAGTCAGCAAGCCAATTCCGTTACTTATGCAGTTACGGATGTGACACTGGCTGCTCCAGCTGACATCCCAGCTTCCGGAGGTTCAGTATCTTCTACTACGGTTACAGCCAAGGGTTCACAGACTTACACCTCGGGATCAGTCACCAGTGATGTTGCCCTCACCAACGGCTCTGATGATTGTACCATCACCTTTAGTGAGGGAGTTTCAGCTGCTTCACTTGGTACTACTGTTACCAACAGAACTAAGAAAGGCACTCTCACTGCTACAGTTACCTGGAAGACTACAGCTACCAAGTCCGCTTCTGTGGATGTATATCAGGCAGCCAATACCGCCACTTACGGTGACATCACCTTTGACTCTGCCGTTGCCACAGAGGTTTCACTCAAGGCTGACGGTACCCAAAGCCGCAACATGACCGACAACTCCAATGTTGGCGCCAAGCAGACTGTCACCTATACTTCTGGCGCCACCAGAACAGAGGCCAGCACTACTGCTGCGGTTGTCTTTGATCTCAGTCCAAAGGTCAAGACCGTTGCAACTGGGTTTGCTCTCTCTTCTGACGGCATCGTCTCTGTTGGAGCCAACCCTACTACGGAGCCTCGTGGAGGCTTTGTAGTGACAGTAACTGTCACCGGCGAGGGCAGCAAGACTGCCACCAGAGACTTCACGTTTAGTCAGCAGGGGTCTTCTTCCTACATCAACCTCACTCCAGAGAGCCTCACCTTTGTGGCTGCCGGAGAATCCAAGATGCTCACTATAGAGTCAAACGACAGCTGGACTCTTGAATAAGACTGTCATAAGGTGGGAGGGGGCGAAACCCCTCTCATCTTCTAATTTATTCTAAAAACAGAATCATCATGGCAAAACCAAGTTGGATCACTGTAGTATCTGGGTCTACAGGAAGTGGCTCAGGGACAAGATCACTAAAAGCAAGCTCCCATACTGGAAGATCAAGCAGATCAGGCTCTATCAAAGGAGTTACCTCTGGTGGAGCCTCTGATTCTGTAGTTCTCTTACAGGTTGGAGCTGGTGAGTTTATCAGGGTAGACAAGACTTTCTATTCTGTTGCAGCTCTTGGTGATACCGTGAAAATCACTGGCACCAGCAACTCACCATCTCTGAAGCTGATTAATCTCACTGATTCATCTTTACTTTCAAACTTTGCTCTGAAGGTGAACGGGACTGCCTATTCCTGGGACGGAAACGTCTCTCATCAGATATCTGGAGATCCTGGGGCATCTAGCTCTTACACTTTTGAGATCTCCTTTGACGTGGCGGAGAATCAAACTGAGAACTCTAGGGACATCACTTTCAGGCTTCGCGATTCGGGTGATCCTGGGGTATCTTCTAAAATCATCACTATTACCCAGACAGAAGGCGAGAAGACCTACGGCACTGCAAGTGTCAATATGGGATATTCTAATTGGGATATTGGCGCAGAAGGAGGTGTTGCCACCCCTTCTTACGGATTTTCAATCCCTTGGGGATGGAATGGCAAAACATCTGGTGGTGGAACTCTTACACAATCTAATTCTTCCCATTCTGTAAAATATACATATTACACTGATCCTCCTGGTTCCCCTTATAACTGGACCTTAGACGAGCATACAGGAGAGATAGTTATGAGTTCTCTGGGAAAGAACATCACTGATTCTTATAAGTCAGCCCGTATTAAGATAACCATTGTCGTTAATGGCCAGACATTGACTTACACCGATTTTGTAAGACAGGACCCTAATAAGGTCACCTACACTTTAAATTCTGCTTCTGTTTCATTAGACGATATCCCAGCATCGGGTGGCTCAGCTGACTCACCAAGCTTTATCTCAGCTTCAGGCAAGATTGATTATTCTTCTGGAGAATCCGATACTCCTTCTATAACATCTTCAGATGTTATCATTACGTTGTCTAAAACGGTAAATGGCTCGAATCTTGGTTCAACCATCAAAGCCAGAACAAAACTTGACACAGTTACAGCCACTATAACCTGGAATGGCTCTAAAGTAACACAAAGTATTGATGTGTACCAACAGGCCAATCAGGTAACCTATTCATCAGTTAATGCCACATCTTCTACTGTAATTATTCCAAAGACTGGTGGGGATGTAGATATAGCCGCTAAGGTATCCCCGAACCAGACAGCCACCTATACTTCGGGTGCTACTAGAACTATAACTGATTTTACCTATGAGTTCACATCAGTACCAAGTTTGGTAACCATTGATGAGCTTAATCTCAAGGCCACTGTTGGTAAGAACATCACGGGCCTAAGCAGAGATGATACTATTGAAATGAAGATAACGGGCGAGGGAAGCAAGTCAACTACAGCATCAATATCCTACCATCAGGAGTCTTTAGTTATGCCTTCTTGGAATGTTCCTGCTACATTCCGCTTTGACAGCAATGGTCAAAGTGATCTATCCGCCTCAGGTCTTGACTTGAATATCACTGATCCAGATAATGTAGGTTGGACTATCGAAGGTCCTTCTTACGTTGGCAACAGTTTAGTAAGTGGCGACCAGCTACCAATAAGTGGTACCGGGAATAAGAGCTTGTCTCTGGCACCTGATGTTAACACTTCTTCAGAGAGAACCTTTGATCTCGTTCTTAAAGCTTCTACTGGAGCTGTAATTGCTACTTGCAATTGTACCCAGGATGCTTCAGAGTCTGAGAATACCGTTGCAATGAAGATTGCAATATCAAATGCTGATCAAGTGTTAGATGTAGCGGATCATAATCCAGAAGTATGTATTAATACCAATGGCTTGACTGTAACGGATGGTTTGTCTTTGGGAACAATTGTATCAATGGATTCACAGTACATATACATTGATATTCCAGAGTCTAATATTGCTGAATTATACAACAAGTTGCAGGTTGACTGGAAATATAATCAGTTCTTATATGTTCATATATTAAACGGGTCCACTAATCCTGATACTGTTTATAATAATGAAACGTCTGAACATACAGACTTTTATAACAATGAGAACTTCTTGTTATGTGAAATTGCAAAAGTTCAAGCAGATCTCTTTACCAAAGTTGAGAATGTCGTTACTTCTCATGGTTCAATTATACTTGAATCTGATTGTATTATTGAAGAATATCAAACTAGATATCATGCAGTCATTAAAACAGATGAATCTTGGGTTTCCAAGGTATCATCACAATTCTCTAGTGAAAAGTTCGGTCTTGTTTGGTTAATGAACAGGGATAACAACACTATTTACTTGCCTATATTTCCTTATGTAACGGGTGTAGATGCAGGTGGATCAGTACCAAAACTTAGGATGGATGTATACAGGTGCATTCCAATGCCGCTCTCAGTTTTTAAATTAAATAATCTAGCCTTTGTTACTGATTTTGCCGCCACAGAATCTACCCAGGTTGGTATTGTGTCAATTTCAGAGATCAAAACAGGTAATTTAAGTTTATCAAATTTGCCTACCTTTGTTTTGTCAGAAACCTATTTTGGAACAGAAGTTCCTGGATTTGATTCGTCTGTCGTGCTTGAGATGCAAAATCCATCTGTGTTAGATTTAAGTAATCATGTATCTACTGCTTTCAAGGGCGATATAATTATCACCTTAAATTGTGATGATTTGTTCCTTGATATATCATAGTTTATGAAAATAAAAGAAGATTGCCAGAATTTATATGTACCTTATAATCTGATATGATTGTAATTACACCAAAACAAAGACATGATCATCGACATAAATAGTTTAACCATGATGGACAGTTTCAACGCCCACATCCTCGCGGACGAGGCTTCGACGGGGGGCGCGGTGGTCGGCGCGGGCATCTCGGCCACTCTGCTGCTGTTTTTTGAGCAATCACTGCAACGTATGCTGCCATTCCTTGTAATAGCCGCCGTGGTCATCCTGATCGACCTCGTGTTCGGCATCCGAGCCGCCCGGCGCAAGGGCGACCAGATCAGGATAAGCCGGGCGATACGCCGCACGGTCGGCAAGGCAGTGGAGTACTTCTGCTGGTCGGTGCTGGCCTCCAGCCTCGCCGTGGCGACGGGCTACACGGTCATAGAGACCGGGCTGATGCTTGTCGTCATAGGCGTGGAGCTGATCTCCATCGCCCAGAACTGGTACTTCTGTCGGTTCGGACGTCAGGCAAAGGTAAAGGTGGATGCCGCCAAGGTCATCGAGGCCGTGGTGCAAGCAAAGACCGGGGCGAACATCGAGGGGGCTGTCAGCATCGAGAAAGGAGGCGGAGCCGTAAAGGGGGTAAAGGATGATGGGAACAATCAGTAAGGATTTCAGTTACAAAGAGTTCGAGACCTCGCCGACGGCGGAGCGCAAGGGCATCTGCAACGTGATCACATCGTTCGATGTGCGTGACGCGGTGAAGGAGCTGACGGAAAGGGTTCTCCAGCCTCTGCGTGACATTGTCAGGAGGCCGCTGCGGATAAACAGCGGCTACCGATGCCCGGAGCTCAACAAAGCGGTGGGAGGAGTCCCGACCTCGCAGCACGTCAGGGGGGAGGCGGCGGACGTGGCCGCGGCTGACCCGTACCTGCTGGCGAAGGTTGTCAGGGACACGCCGGAGATCTGGAGGGAGGTGGACCAGATGATCCTCTATCCTGACTTCGTCCATCTCAGCCACCGCAGGGGCGGGCCGCAACGGGGACAGCTGCTCTATAATAGACGATACAAGGGAGAAAGGCTCTAATATTCAAAGAATATGAAAGATTTTATTAAAGTATTACTTTACATCTGGCAGTTGCCGCAGAACTTGCTGGGATTGCTGCTGTTCCGGTGGTACGGACACGATGATGCAATCAGGGGCGAACACCGCGGAGCAAAGGTGCTATATTCCCAAAAGATGAGAGGCGGGATCAGTCTCGGAAATAGGATAATCCTGCCCCTGAAGTATGCCTGGCTGTCAAACTCCTATGTGCGTCTGACACTCGACCACGAATGGGGGCATACGAGGCAATCGCTTTATCTCGGATGGTTGTATTTGCCTATCATTGGCATTCCGTCAATTACTTGGGCTTGGCTGCATTCTTCATTCAAGTGCTTTGGCACCATCAGCTATTACTCGTTTTTCACGGAGCGTTGGGCTGACAGGCTCGGAGGCGTGAGGCGATGAAGCCGGGGTGGATCCTTCTGCTTGTCGCCGCGCTGGTGGTCACGGTCTCCGTCCTGAGCTGGAGGCTGGGCTACCGCGCGGCGGTCGCCGAAGCCATCGAGACACCCAAGGCTGATACCCTGATCATAAGGGACACCGTCACCGTCGAGACCCCCGTCCCCATCCTAACCACCATCACTGACACACTCCTTGTCGCCTATCCCGACATCGTGATCATACACGACACCACATTCGTCCAGCTCCCCAAGGAGCGCAAGGAATATTCCGGCAAGGACTATCGTGCGGTAGTGTCCGGCTACCAGCCAAGCCTCGACCTGATCCAGGTCTTTCCGGAAACGAAGGTCGTGCCCCGGACCATTTCCGTCCCGTCACGAAAAAGATCTCATTTTGCCCTATCCCTTCAGGCCGGTTACGGCATAACCATCCAGGACAACCGCATCACCCCGCTACCCTACATCGGCGCCGGTCTCTCCTACAGCCTTGTCGAGTGGTAGTAACGTGAACAAATGGTTAGAAATAGGACTCGTGGTGACGGATGGACTCGTTGGCGGTGCGGGTCTCCAGAGGGGTGTAGAGGTCGGTCATCTGGAGTGAGTGATGACGGGCTTGGTCACGAACAGAAAGGAGATCGGTGCGGGCCTTGATCAGATCCGTTATGCCGGTGTCCTTGAGGCTGTAGAACTTGTACTCGGAAGGGAGCCTCAGATCCTTCTTCAGATGGTAGGTCCAGAAGTCTCCGAAATGCTTAGCCGGATGGTGTGCAGGTCCAGGACGAAAGCCGGAACTAAAAAGATACCAGTCAGCGGGGCTTGACAGCACATCGAGGTCGAGCATCAGTTTGAGGACACAATCAGGGAGGGTTACCACGGCATCCTTCCGGTTCTTTGAATATTCGGCCCTGACGGAAATGGTGCCTCCCTTTACCGAAATGTCACCGATCCTGATGTGGCTCATCTCCTTAGGGCGTATGAAGCAATAATAGAGAACATAGCAAGCCAAAAGATAGTGGCGGTTGCGGTCGCTGCAATATTCACGGATGGCAAGCATCGTCTCCTTCGGGATGACGGTGCGGTTCTTTGCACATTTGCGCTTACCCTGAACGGCAGTAAGATTCGCCGTGAAGTCCTCGCTGATGTAGTTCTTCTCCATAAGCCATCCGGCAAAGCTGCGAAGCCAAGAGAGGTAATTGTCTCTGGTTCTGGCAGCCTTCCCGCAATCAAGCCATAGCCAGTCGAGAAACTTCGAGACAACTGATGACTTTAATTGATAGACATAGCACACCGGTTTGTGTTGTTCGCTGTTCCAGCCACGGAACACGTTCAGGAACGAAGTGTAGCCATTGTAGGTCTTGACGCGCATGATGTCCGATTCCGTCAACTTGTACAGATAGCGGTAGTATTTCTCACAGACATCATCAAAAAGAGTGTATTCCTCCGGATTGTTCAGGGACAGGTAGGGATTCCATCCTTGCGAGAGCTGGTCGTTGATGTTGATGACCATGTCGTTGGCGTACCTTCTGCGGGCGGTCACGCCTTTTATCTTAGGCACAGACACCCTCTTTCTTCTCATGCGACCGGTTTCCGGATCGAGGCAATAGAATTCAACATACCAACGCTTTCCTTCGGCGACCTTTGCCGGAATAAAGCCATTCGTCGTGCGGAGACTTGAAGACATTTTTTTTGTTGGGGAAATTTTTGAACTCCCCAACAAAGGTTTGACAGGAACCGGCTCAGACAGCGAATTTTTTTGGCGCAAATCTGGCGCAGCATTTTTGACAATTTTGCCGCAATTCCTTGACTTGCAAGAAGTTGCGGCAAATTCGTAGCGGGGGGAGGACATTTCACGGGGGAATTCGGACACTCTCACCCCCAACTGAAAGCCGTCCAGGGCAGGCGGACCGGGGCGTTTGGCGCAAATTTGGCGCACGCCAAGACTTCTTCCGGACGATTTTCCTCTCCTTGTTCGCTTATTGTTTTTCATTAACCTTTTATTGTTTGCAAAAATATGCTATGTTTGCATAATAACTCATATAAAATTTGTTTTGTAACATCAGGGAAAGGTCACGCCGCGAGGCGCGGCCTTTCCTATTGCTTCTCAAGGATGGAGAGGAGACGGCCTATCTGGGCGTCCTTCTCCTTGATCTGGGCGTCCTTCTCCTTGATGCGTTCGTCGA
>ERZ1034878.310-NODE-310-length-25487-cov-16.209067_pt1 | contig 25487 bp, 22 predicted proteins | sample MGYA00520593_ERZ1034878 | MGnify/ENA primary metagenome ERZ1034878 (study PRJEB33766, sample SAMN09781724) | gut metagenome | biome: gut microbiome | host: Homo sapiens | place: Madagascar | study: EMG produced TPA metagenomics assembly of the PRJNA485056 data...
ATTTTTTTTTATAATGTACCTTTAGCGTTGTTAATGTTAATCCTCTTTCATTTTTTATAACATATTCAGAATATGTTTCAGAAAAATTTATATTATCAATACATATAGTTTCATTGACCCCTGCAGGAGATTCAAATTTAGCAGAGATTTTAAATATAAATATTTTTTCATTAATATTTTTTGCCAAATCTTCTAAACAAATTAATACTTGATGAATACCATGTACCAGTTGTTTACCAAACATAGAACGCCAAGCATACAAGGGATCAACATGGATGGGATTAAAATCATTTGATAGTTTTGCAAAATCTAATTGCCTTTGCTCATTTATAACATATTTAAACATATTTATACTGAACTTTCCTCTGAAATTTTTAATCCTTCTGTATCGATATTTTTCGGAATATCATATAATATCTGTCCTTCTTCAAGTAGTGTTTGTTTTGTTAAATCCATTAACCAATTTATTGCAGGCATATTTCTAGGACCTTTTTTATAATTAATTAAAATCTTACCATTCCCATTTAAATGTTGATTGGCAAGTTCAAACATTTTTGGAAGCATGATATTCTCCAGATTTCTTCCTAACGCCCTACAACTTACAGTCATTTCTTGCAGATTTATAAAACCTTCTGAAGATTTGTTTGCAACTAATATTGCAATAATACCACTGTCTGATAATTTATCAGACATATTAATTGTAATGACTACACCATTATTTTGAGCCTCTTCAACTTGTGTTAAAGTTAACCTAGCATATGTTAAAATAAATTGATTTGTTTTATTCAATAATTCTGTTATTCTTTGAATATGTTCTTTGTTATTGATATAGAAATCTAATTTGATTTCTAATTTCTCAAAATATTCCTTTGGACTAAGTCTTTTTACCAGTTCATTTCTTGTTTGATTTGCTTGTATATCTTGTGTTCGCAATACATCTTCTTTAGAAGATGTCAATTTTAACAAATTCGGATAATATTCAAGAATATTTAACGTCAATTCTGGTGTTTTAGCAAGTATTGTTTTTATGTCGATTCCTGCAGATTCAACATTTTGTATTTCCGCAGGATTGTCATCTATAAATAACATTGCATCTGTTCCAATGTTTAGCATTTTAGCTATTGTTAAGATATTTTGACTTTTCAATTCCCAGTTTGCTTTTATTACTGCAAAATCATTCCAATTGAAGGGAAAATCTTTTCTTTTTATAAAAAACTCTTTTACATCCTCTTCTTCATTCTTTGATGCAATAGTAAGCAAAAACCCTTGAGATTTTAGTTGTTTCATTTTGGCATAAATTTTTCTATGTATATCAGTTATTTCAATACCATTGACTCCATCTTCACCTAAAATTCCATTATAAAGTGTATTGTCCATATCAAATACTAAAGCTTTAAGTGCTGGTTTTAGTATTGCAGGAATATATTTCATTCCAATCACTCTGGCTAATTCAACGCAAGCTTTATTAGATAATCTTGTGCCAGAAAATTTCTCTTTTACTAAATCATATAGTCCAGAAGCATCTAACGTTGAATTTACGCAAAAATGATAAAAATTCGTCTGTGTAAATGTTACCTCAAGTTCATTGTCCGAAATATAGACAAGTAATATTGGAGCTTTGGAAATTGCTTTTAACTCAATGACTTTTTCTTCAAGCCATTTAATTAGGTCAATATTTTTGTACCTATCCAAATCAAGCCAAAGAATATTTATATTTGTATCCTTGATTTCTCCAAAGTTTAAACTGTCATCATAATCACTATAATAAAACTCTGCATCTATTGATGATAAGTTTAAAAATGGTTGTATAATATTTTCGACCATTTCGAAAGAATGGTTTCTAAAAACATTTACTTTTAAATGAGTTTTACATTTATTTTTTGGCAGCTTCAAGAGTTCTAAACGTTTTAACTTTGGTTGAAATAAATAATCAATCATACCCGCTCCAATTTATCCTAACTGTCTTTCTATATATTCAAAAAGCTTCTGCTGAGAAGTTAATTCGGAAATTATCTCTGGTTCAAAAGATATTTCAAACTCTTCTTCTAGCATAACAATTAATTCAATATGCTTCAAAGATGTCCAATCATCACTAGATTCCATTGAAAAATTATCCCTAACCGATATTGTTTTTTCAAAAACTGTTGATAAAATATTTGCTAATTTTTCTGAAACTTCATTTTTATTCATATTTAGTCTCCTTGCATATTATTCTGTAATATTTATTGTTCTACCACCATCAACAACAATTTGTTGACCTGTAATCCATTTTGATTTATTTGATAATAAAAATTCCACTGTGTCAGCAATATAGTGAGGTTTTCCATATCCTAATGGATATAAATACTCTTTTGAATTACCATTTTCTTCATAAATAGCTTTTGTCATTTCCGTTGGAATCCCTCCAGGAAGAACAGAATTAACCCTTACTTTAGGAGCAAGTTCTACTGACAAACTTCTCATCAAGCCATCAAGACCTGATTTTGTTGCACTATAAATACCAAAAGCTTTTGCTCCTCTATTTGAAATATTGCTTGAAATAAAAACCACATTATCAAGTGCTGATTGATTTTTTCTTTTGTTTATCAATGTTTTTACAATCAAAGCTGAAGAAACTAAGTTTGTACTAAATTCACTCATAATTGTTTCTACATCTACGGTTTTAATTGGTTGCATTTGAAGCGCACCAGCGCAATGAACAAACTTATTTATGGTAATTTGTTTATCTTTAATAAAATCAACAAGTTTTTCTTCTAAAGATATAACATCAGACAAATCGCAAGTAAAAATTAAATGTTTGTCATTATTTTGACACAACGATTTTGTTTCTTCTAGTTTATCTTCACGTCTTGCACACAAAATTAAATTATAATCATTTGATAACTGAATAGCACATTGACGACCAATTCCAGAACTTGCACCAGTTATTAATATGTATTGACTATTGCGCACAAAAACCTCCATCAACATTTATAATTGAACCTGTAATCCATTTTGATTTATCTGATAACAAAAAGATAATTGCATTAGCGACATCTTTTGTTTGTCCTAGTCCTAATGGGTGTAACGAATTTATATACTCATCATGACTAGCATCAAAGAAATGGTTAATGCTTTCACCCATTTTTGTTTGAATAAATCCTGGAGCAATACAATTAACTCTTACACCTTTTGGAGCAAGTTCAATAGCTAACGATTTTGTTATTCCTTGAATTGAGGCTTTACTTGCGGAATATAAAACATTTGCGGAATATAAAACATTTGCATATACAGAAGAAATTAAAACAATTGAACCATTTTCATTTCTATACCTTTTATTACTAAAAAACTTAGCTAATTCTAATGCTGGATAAGTATTAACACTCATAATTTTATCAAAAGAAGCTTTATCAATTGTTTTCAACGGCATTATTGAAGGAATACCTGCAATGTGAGCAAAACCATCTAATTTGCCAACTTCATTTACAACTTCTTTTAAAGCATTATTAATACTATCAGCATTAGACAAATCAACAACTTTTGTACAAACATTTGTACTACATTGTTTTTTGGTTTCTTCTAAGCCGTCTTCGTTTATATCAAATAGAACCAAATTAGCACCGTATTTTGATAATTCTAAAGCTGTTGTTTTTCCAATCCCAGAAGCAGCACCAGTTAGCAAAATATTTTTATTTGTAAAATCTACAAAATGTTCCATTATTTTACTAATTCCTTCAATCCTGCAATTGTTTTAGCTTTTTTAATATCACCAACTGAAACAATTTTATTATACATTTTACCAATTAAAGCAATTATTGATAAAATTGTTAATGAATCAAAGTCTTCAAAATCCTCTAAAGTATCGCTATCTTTTAATTCATCAACTTCTAAAATATCCATTAATTCTTCTTCAAAATTCATATTGTCTCCTTTATTTATATTCAATGATCTTTTTAATTTTCAATTTTCCTATATTTAATATCATGCTTGCCCAAGTTAAACCTACACCAAAACCAGACAAACAAATTCTATATTCGTTTTTTGGGTCTGGCAAATTAAAACATATATTAGTAGGAATCGTAACTCCAGAAGCATTTCCAAAATTTTCTACAATATTATTTGGCAATTTATCGTAACATACACCTAACTTATCTGCAAGTTTTTGTAACATAAATTTATTTGGTTGATGGCACATAAAATAATCTATATCATCTTTCAAAATATTTTGCGATAATAATAATTTTTCAATTTGCTCTGGAACTTTGTTCAAAACAAAATTAAACACATCATCACCTTTCATTACAAGATTATCTAAAGCACGAAAGTTTCCTGCCTCGTCCTCGTGCATAATCGCAGTTTCTGGAGTTGAAGGCATTCTAAAACCACCTGCAGGAATGTTTAAGCAAAGTGCATTTGTGCCGTCAAAATTAATTTCTGCATAGATTTTTTCATTTTTATCTGATTTTTCAATTATTGTAACACTTGCTCCATCACCAATTAATGGATTTGAATTTCTATCACGTTTTGATACTTTTGGACTCAAAACATCTGCATTCAATAGAACAACCTTGTTGATTGATTTTTGTTCTAGCAGCATAAACGATTGAATTAACCCAACAATAAATCCACAGCAACCTTGACAAATATCAAGACAAACTATATCTTTTTTTAAGCCTAATTTCCCGTGTAGAATATTTGAAGTCGCTGGCATAAAATAATCCGGAGATTGAGTTACCATAACAAGAGCATCTATTTCATTTTTTTTTAACAAATTATTTTCAAAAAGATAATTCATGCCATATTCACATAAATCAGAAGAACAAACAGAACCATCTATAACTCTTTTTTCTTCATAGCCCATGATTAGTTTTAATTTTTTACATTGTTTTTCCGAAAAATTATAGTTTTCAATTTCATCATCAAACTTTATTGTATTTTTAGGAACAATAGTTAATATACCCGTAATTTTTTTGTTTTCAAATTCTAAAAACACTTATTTTGCTCCATTTTTCTTTAACATTTCTACAATAGCTTCAACTGTATTGAAGTTGTCTGGTGTAATATCAGCACCATCAATAGAAATACCAAAAGCTTTATCAAATTCTGAAACTAATGTTACAATATCAAATGAATCCAATAACCCATCTTCTACTAATTCAGCATTTTCGACATCATCTATATCTGGTCTATTATCTTTCAAAATTTCAATAACTTTATCTTTCATTAATTCAAATCCTCCCTATTACAAATCTTTAAAGCAGGATTACCCTGCATTATACTATTATTTTTACATTTTTTGTACACAACAGTTGCTGGTAAAAATTTATTATTATTTCCTATCTTTGAATGTGGAAGTACTGTACAGCGTGAAGTAAAGAAATTATTATTACCAATCATTGTAAAACCGCAAATATCTGTAAACGTTGAAAAAGTATTAAAATTTCCAATTAAACTATCGTGTCCAATCGCAGAATGAGTGTTTAAGACATTACAAATACCTATTTTGGTATTCATTGCGATAGCGACAAAATTAGCAATGATAGAGCCTTCCCCAATATTTTCATGATTTGGAACTACAGCTGTTTTGGCAATTAATGTATAAAAGTTAACACCCTTTAATTTTAATTTATAATATAAAGCTTCCCTAACACTTGGTTCGCCTATTGCTATTAAAATATAATCATTTTTTGAAAATTCATAATTTTCGTAGTTCCCAAGATACAAATGTTGTAAACCATAAGGTTTTAAATCATTTGTTGTAGATAAAAAACCTTTAAAAAAAGTACTTCTATCATTTTTTATATTTTCTATAAAAGTCGTATAACATTCGCTTGCAAATCCGCCAGCTCCGATAAATATTATATTTTTCATATTATATCCTTTTATTACCATATTATTTTTTGTATAAATCTGTATAATTTTGGAATTTTTCAACCCCATCTTTTAAAAAAAATCACGTCTGCATAATTCAGGTTTTATCCCTAGTATTCTATAAATTATATGTTTATTTTCTACAGTTTTTGAAAACAATTTATTGTTCATAATTATCCTTATTATCTATATATCCATATTTTGCACCATTGGAATTCCAATCAACATTTTCTTTAATAACTCTAGCAGGATTGCCTGCAAAAGCGCAGTATGACTGGCATTGCCCCCCCCCCCGAAAACACGGAGTTACAACCTACTATTGAGTTAGAGGGGATAATTGAATTCTTCAAGATGGTAACATTCATACCAATCCAAGAATGTTCTCCAATAGTGATACCTTTTACTTTATTAATTACTTCTTTTGTATCTTTCTTAAATATTGGATGTGCATCTGTATTATATATAGTTATTCCATACGAAAGCATACAATCTTTTTCAATATTACAATAAGTATTTGAGTTAAATGTTATATACGATAATGACTCAACACCAGAATTTTTCCCGATTGTAAAACTTGAATTAATTACTTTTCCAAAATTAGGATGGTTTTGTCCAATTGAAATACTTAATGAGTTGGCTACATACACATTTTCATTAAAAATAATTTTATTATTATCTCCATATATATTTATACTTATATTTCCAATAATATGATTATTTTTAGGAACAATAATTGTGTTGTTTTGTCCTTCAATGTTTAGATTAATTTTATCTTTATATTCTTTTGGAATATCGATGTTATTATTTTTAAAAATTTCTATTATTTTGTATAATATCGATGATATCTTGAACAAATGTTATATGCATTTAAACACCTCACAAATATATTCAGCTACATTCTTATCTAAACTTCCATAAAAAGGCAAACATAGAACTCTTGTTTTTAAATCATTTGTTGTTCTTAATCTTGCAATCTTTACTGTAATATCATTTTTGTAACAGTCGTAATCGTGACAAGCAGGATAGAAATATTTTCTTGTGTAAATGTTTTCTTCCTTGAACATGTCATAAATTTCATCACGAGTTTTACTGTATTCATCTTCAATCACGATTGGATAATATTGATAAGAATTTGTTGCGTTTTCTGGCATTTGAGGTATTCTTATACCTTTTACACCTTTTAATCCATTATCATAAATTTCTTTAATAACTTTTCTACGTTCTTGTTCTTTTCTATATTGTTTTAAATTCAATAAACCCCAAGCAGCTTGGAATTCATTCATTTTACCGTTGATACCGATATCTTCAACGACTTCTTCATTTTGAATCCCAAAGTTTCTTAGATTGTAAATTTTTTTAATTAAAGTTTCATCTTTATATGTCAAGCAACCGCCTTCAATAGTGTTAAATAGCTTTGTTGCATGAAACGAAAACATTGTTATGTCGCCAAAATTACCAATACCAACTCCATCAATTTCTGTTGAAAAAGCGTGAGCTGCGTCATAAATAACTTTCAAATTGTGCTTCTTTGCAATTTCATCAATTTTCTTTACATTACATGGAAAACCATAAACATGTACACCTAATATTGCAGATGTATTTGGGGTAATAAGATCTTCAATTTTGTTTACATCTATTGTCATTGTATCGGGTTCAATATCGCAAAAAATTGGTTTACAACCATTCCAAGAAATGCAATGTGGAGTTGCTGCAAAGGTAAAAGGTGTTGTTATTATTTCACTACCGTACGGTAAGTCAAGAGCTTTAATTGCAGTTAAAAGAGCAATGGTTCCGTTATTAAACAATTGAGCATGTGGCACCTTCAATTCGATAGTCAAGGCTTCCTCAAGGGCTTTATGTTTGCTGCCCATATTAGTAAGCCATTTTGAATCATATATTTCTTTCACTTGTTCTGTAAAATCTTCAATATTCGGTAATAATGGAGATGTTACAAAAATCTTATCATTCATCATAAGCAAAACTCCTTATTTAAATTTGAGTTAAGCTTCTCTTTTATCCCGATAAATTTTAATGTTTCTGCTACAGTTGATTGGTTGAATATCCATTTTAGGATTGGCAGATCACCATACTTTATATAATAGTTGTGGTCGAATGTTTTTCTCCAAGATGATACAGAGCATTCTTTTCCAACTCCTAATTCAGCGCAAATTTCTTTAAAATTCCTAAAAAACTGCATTCTATCAACAGCTTTACCAAAAATAGATATAAACAAAGGTTCTTTTGCTTTTCTGTTTTCTAAAGAAAATTCTTTCTTATTCTTTGTATAAGCTTCTTGTATTTTCAGCAAATCTTTGTTTTTAATATCACTAACACTAAGTTTCAAAAGCTCTGTAGGTTTGATACCAGTATTAATAGACAACAAAAATAAAAACAAATCTCTCATTTGGTTTTTATTAAGATATTCTTGTTTAATTTGTTCTATTATTTTTTTATCAGTAATTGGACTGCTTGCCATAGTAAACTTCTAGCTTCTTTCATCTAATAAAATCGCTTCTAAAATACCGCACTTAACTTTTTGACTAAAAAGTTAAGTGTGTTCATTTTATTCTTAAATGCTAGCACAAACATTTTAAAAAATTACATATTAATTAAAAATATTACGAAACATTAGAAGTCATATCTCTTAAAAATAAATATAGCGTGATTTTTTGCTACTTAACTTTTTAGCAGTAAGTTAAGAGGTTAAAAATTAAAATATTTTGCCCATTATAATTTTTACCCTATAAAATAAATTTGTTATAGCTATCATCAATTTCAACTTGGTTAATACCAATATATCTCAATGTGATTTGTGGCGATAAATGGTTAAAAATCGTCTGTAACATTACGACACCTTTGGATTTTTTGTAATGGTGATACCCAAAAGCTTTTCACTTTGTGTGTGTACCAATATTTTCTGTCAAATTTGATTTTTTTTTACATAATATGCACCAAATTTATTCGTTCTATTATTAAAAATAGTTGTAAATAAAGGTTCGTTAGAAAATTTGTCTTTGTTGAAATTTTCTAACATTGGTTTTAACTTTGCATTAATATAAAATTTTTTGTATTTACCTGTTTTCTTTTCAGTTATTTGAATATGGATTTTGTTTTTAACATCCCCAACATTAATGGCAACAAGGTCTGAAATTCTTAATCCACAATTCGTTCAAATGGTAAACAACAATAAATCACGTTTGCTTTTTGTGCAAAATAATTTTATAATTTTCTTAGACGTTTTAGAACTCTAATTGCTTCAGCTATTGTCATAAATTTCCCTTTCTTGATATTCTAAAAATTTTCAAAACTTGCAACGCTATTTTAAAAAGTTTTAAATTTATTTCATGGAATAATAGCGCAAAATTAATTAATAAAAATGAGGCTAGTGGTGATGCTAGAGTTGAAGCATATGGGAAGTTTTATAATGGTGATGAATATGGAATGCAAGCAAAGTTTTCGAATGATTGAAATAATTTATGGTCCCAAATAAATTCTTCTGTAGAAACTGCCTTGAAACACCATACAAAGTTAAAAAGATATTATATTTTTACACCATTCGATAAGACTGACCAAAGACAATGTAAAAAAGATGAGCAAACAAAGTGGATTGATTATGCTAAAAGGTGGAAAAATATTAAAGATTTGCAGGTTTTCTGTTAAATATGTACCATTCTATTATTTTATATATTTAATACAATGTACAGACGAACATTTTGATAAAAATAAATTAAAAGCAGAATTAAATAAAATAGTTGAAGATTGTAAAATGAGTAAAACATATCTAATACAAAGATTAAAATCAGATGATAATTCAATTAAAAATGATATTAAGCATTAAAGACGAAGAACGTATTAAGAATTTAATAGTTCTAATGTTAAATAATTATTTAAACGAAAAATATGAAACTCGTAAAAATTTATTACGAAGAGCTATATCTTACATTGATAAATTCCTATATTCAAATAAAATTATAAATTTCTAGGTTCCGTTAGAGTTCCGCAAAAAGTTCCGTTAAGGTTCTGTGTTGTAGCAGAAAAATATTTTTTCTGGAACCAGTGCTACTTTTTGAATACCAAATGTCTTATGATAGTCAATCGGTATTCCCTTACGGGAATAAGCCTTTTGGTTATATTGCTTCATAAATTTAGCCTTTCACCGGACTCAATAGTGACGTAAATCGGACATATTGGACTTTTCTGCAACCCTAAAATACTCTTGAATTTCTTTATTCTCTGAGGCTTTAAGCCAAGTCCCCTTTTCTGTCTTGTCCTGTTTCTTTATAATAAGCCGAACATGAGGTTTCTGCACCATCGTTAGCGAGCAGTACGAGCCTTACTTTTGAATGACAAATGGTTTGATTATTTCCTACCCCTCAAACGCCATTATAATACTATTTGCCCAAAATAATCGCACCATCTGTCATAAGCAAACCACTCGATAAAATACAATATTAGTAAATTGTATAATAACATATTTTTTATATTCGTAAAAAAATACTTATATCTCAATTGAGTAAATTGAGAAAATAATAAGGAGTAAAAAATATGAGTATGTTTTGTTTTCAATGTGAGCAAACGGCATTTCATAAAGCCTGCACCCAAAAAGGCGTTTGTGGGAAAAAACCGGATATTGCAAACTTACAAGATGAATTAACCAGTTCTGTTATTGAACTTGCTAACTGCGGGGATATCAATGATGAGAATACAAAGCTGATTATCGATGGTTTATTTACAACAATTACTAACGTAAATTTTGATAATAAATCAATAGAAAATTTGACTGAAAAATTTAAAAATAGAATTTCTTGTGATTTTAAATTTGATGTTAAAGATATTTGGGATTGCAGTGAAGATTTAAGAAGTTTAAAATCTTTAATTTTATTTGGATTAAAGGGAATGGCTGCATACGCTTATCATGCGTGGATTTTAGGTTATAAAAGTGAAGAGGTTAACAACTTCTTTTACGAGGCATTAAAAGAATTGGCTAAAGAAACTTCGTCAGATGAATTGACAAAACTTGTTTTGAAAGTGGGACGTATAAACTTAAAATGTATGGAATTATTAGACAAAGCAAATACTAAAACGTTTGGGAATCCAGAACCGACAAAAGTTACTACTAATATTGAAAAAGGTCCTTTTATAATTATTTCAGGGCATGATTTAAAGGATTTGCAATTATTACTTGAGCAGACCAAAGATAAGGGTATAAATATTTATACGCATGGTGAAATGTTGCCTTGTCATGCGTATCCGGAATTAAAAAAGTATCCCCACCTAAAAGGAAATTTTGGAACTGCTTGGCAAAATCAGCAAAAGGAGTTTGATAATATTCCGGCACCTATTTTATTTACAACAAATTGTATAATGCCTCCAAAAGGAAGTTATAAAGATAGAGTTTTTACAACTTCTATTGTGGAATATCCTGAATGTATTCATATTTGTGATAAAAAAGATTTTTCTTCTGTGATTGAAAAATCCCTTGAGCTTGGTGGTTATAAAGAAAATAAAAAAATGACCGGTATAAATGGCGGTGACATTCTTACAGTTGGTTACGGACATAATACAGTTCTTTCGATTGCGGATAAAATAATTGAATTAATTAAGAACAAGAGAATAAGTCATATATTTCTTGTTGGAGGGTGCGATGGTGCGAAAATTGGAAGAAATTATTATACCGAATTTGTAAAAAAAACACCGAAAGATAGTATAATATTAACTCTTGCTTGTGGAAAATATCGATTTAACGACATTGATTTAGGAACAATTGAAGATATCCCAAGAATTCTTGATATGGGACAATGTAATGATGCGTATTCAGCAATAAAAGTTGCAATCGAGTTGGCTAAAGCTTTTAATTGTTCAGTTAATGAGTTGCCTTTATCTATTGTTTTATCTTGGTACGAACAAAAAGCGGTTTGTGTATTGTTAACTTTGCTTTCTTTAGATATTAAAAATATAAAACTTGGGCCAACTCTTCCTGCTTTTGTTTCTCCAAGTATATTAAACTTTTTAGTTGAAAAATTTAATATACAACCAACTACAACTCCAGAAAATGATTTGAAAGAAATTATAGGTAGCGAATTCTAAAGAACTAGTGGCGGAGTTGAAAACTCCGCCACTAGTTTTATTATTTCATTGATAATGATTTAATTATCATTTTTTCACTTTTTGTAGCTTTAGTAGATTTAGTTTTTGATGGGTTTAACCAATCAAATGTATAGTTCAAGCCTAGTTGGAAGCCAACACCTGTTCTACCGCCATTTCTAAATACAATTTGGAAGAATGAATTCAATCTATCTTTCCATGTTTTAGTTACACCTAAGCCATATTGAATATATCCGTGTTCCATTTTTACACTTGCTAAATCAACATTTCCTGCTCTACCACCAACTTGGTCATTGATATTATACATATATTGGAATGTTGCATATACACTCCACGTTTCTTTTGCATAAATAAAGTTCATTCCAGGAGCGACGTTAATTCCATTCAACAATCCAGAATTCATACTCATAGAACCAAAATCCGTTCCCCAATTTTGACGACCAAAAATATTATATGACATAAATGCTGTTGGTTGGATGGTGAAATGCTTAGTTGGATGGAAGTTGTAAGCTAATTTTGCAGCAGTGCCTGCGAACCAATTTCCCGCTCTATCTGTATTCCCCGCAACAGACATTTCATTATTATATCCTCCGCCATAAGCAACAACAGAACCAATGAAATTATCTTTCATAAATGTTCCCATCAAGCCACCTTGACCGCCGTTTTGATACATCCCAACACCATTAAATGTTTGGTGAGCTCCATTATAGCCAATATAAGCTGTTGGCATTAATTTCCAACCATGTTTCAATTTGATAACAGGGAAATCTGCACCAACTAATGAACCATATGAATTATTACCGACTTTTAATCCTTGAGTTAAGGACAAGTTTTCAAAGTTTACATATGATTTATACCACAATCCACCATCTTCCTTTTTATATTGATAAGGTGCAAATTGAGGAAGTGTTGAAGCATATCTATTTGCATTTCTGCTTTGAGCTAACGTTCTTTCGCTATCAAGAGTTACGTGATTTAACAACATATCGTCAATCATCAATTGATTGTTGAAAGACGCCAAAGTTGCAACTTGCCCTCTAAATACTTGAGGATTGTAACGAGTCATATTGGATGTGTACCAACCGCCACCAGCAGATTGAAGATTATAATAACCTATTGGAGTAAAAATTTCTTTATCTGTTGAAGTAAAATTAACCTTATCATTAATTGAATTTGCATCAAATACTCTAATTTTGAACTGTCTATCTATTGGGGCAAGACCAATAAAATTAAAATCAGCAACATTCAATGTTCCATTTGTATTTGAGGTTAAATTATTGATAATAAAAGCATCTCCAACTTTATTTCGTCCATCAATATCGATAGAAAGGTTGTTCTTGCCTTCAACAATCATATCATTTGAAATCTGATATTTGTTTAATACACTGTTCATTGCATTTAATGCTGAATTATTTGTCATATTCAAATCACTTACAAAGAAATGATTATCTGCAACACCACTACCGATATTTAATGCAGAACCATTTTTAATTTCAACCGTTCCGCCTAAAATATAACTATCTTTCCCATCAATAGTAATATTTGAGTTGTTATCAAATATTGAAACGCCTTTATTTTGTTGCAACATTCCACCAAAAGCAGAATTATTTACATTATCAGTTTTCAAAATTCCATCAACTTCATTCTTAATCAAACCATTCCATTTATCATTAGAGTCAAGATTAAATTCTGCACTATTACTAATTTCAACAGTTGCTCCTTTTTGAATATCAACAGAAACAGCTTGTGCAATGTTACTTGGTGATTTGATGTTTATATAAGAATTTTTTAACAAGTTTAAGTTTCCGCTTGTAGCAATCAAGTCACCAGTCATTGTAGAACTAGTACTTTCAGTCCTTTTATAATTTAAAGTACCACCAGCTAATGAAACTTCACCATTCCAAATATCATTATCTCCAATAGTTACCCAGCCATTATCTGTAATTTGTAATTTTGAATTTGAATCAATATTTGTTTCAACACTACTATTGATAAAACTATCTTTTCCAACTGTAAATGTAGAATTTTCTAGCATTAATTTTCCGCTATTTGCTTGAAATATTCCATTAGCATTCGACAAATCTTTAACTGTTAAAGTTCCATCAGTAAGAAGAACTCCGCCTTTAGAAGCCCAATCAGTAGTTGCACCCAATGTTACATCTCCGCCACGAACAGCCAACAATGCATTATCTTTAATTTTTACTGTTGTTGCTTCTTTTATCACATCTCCTGCAGAAGCAGTCAATCTTCCACTAATAATATCTATAGTTCCACCATTAGTAAAAATTCCACCATTTGAAGTCAAACCATCAATTGTCAAAGTTCCACTTCCAACGGTATTTTCATCTCCGATAGAAATATTTCCAGCCCAAATATCATTATCATCTAGAGTTATACTTCCACCGTTTAATTTAATTTCTCCCTTTGAGTTAATATTCACTAAAGTATCTTTTTTAATATAACTATTGCTATTCAACGACAAAGAAGCCTTATTAACATTTCCGATGTTCAATGAACCTTTTTCTACTTTCAATGTACTATTGTAATTCTTCAACGTATTCCAATTTAAAACACCATCCGCAATTGTTGTTTCTCCTCCAAAGAATGTTGAAGAAGCATTGACATCAGTTTGACCTGATTCTTGAGTATAAGTTCCTGTATAACCAGAATTATCCGCATTTAAAATTAAAGTTCCTGTATTTTTTATTTTGCTAGTTGCATTTTCACTACTAATACTTCCATTTAATGTATTTGTGCCACTAAAAACAGCAGCAGAGTCATTTGCCATATATATCGTATCAGTAGATTGTTTAAATTCTGTTTGGCTTAAACTTATATTTCCTGCGTTATAAATTGCACCACCTTTTCCACCATCATTAGTTTTGTTACCATCAAATATTGTATTAGAGATTGTTAGGTTCTTAATCCCATTATAAATCGCCCCACCGTTATTTGCAGTGTTATTTGTAAATTTGCTATTAATTATATTGCTGGTTATATTCCCTTTTTCATAAGCAATAGCTCCTCCATCAAATTCAGATTTATTGCTATCAAAAGTTGCATGATCCAAATTAATAGTTACCTTTCCGGTGCCACCAGTTGTAACATCAATTGCTCCACCATAACCCTTAGAATTATTTTCTGTAAAAGTTGTATTTTTTATCTCAATTTCAAACTTTGCTGGTCCTAGATTATTAACTCCGATAGCTCCACCAGTTTTATTTGTATGGTTTAATTTAAAATGAGAATCACTTATATTTAAAGTATTATCTCCTGCATTGTCGCGAGAAGTTCCATAAACATATATCGCCCCGCCGTTATTTTCGCTGCTATGAGTGGTGTCAGTAGAATTATTAGTAAAAGTAGAATATTTAATAGTCGTAGAAACAGGATTTCTCCCTATCGAAACAAGAGCCATAGCTCCACCACCAACAGCTCTTGGAGTTTTTGCAATATCATTATTAAAAGTTACATTGTCAAGAATTAAAGTACCTTCATTATACATTGCTCCGCCCCAACTCGAAGCGTGTTGAATACTATCCAATGTAATGTTGTTTAATGTAAGTGTTGTATTAGGTTTGACATCAAATGCAAGAGCATTACTTGTATATTTCTTACCCTCTCCCAAAATTGTAACAGATTTTGGAGTATTCGTTCCTGTTGTGATAATAGCAGTAGCTGATATATCACTACCCAATTTTACAGTAACAGAAGACCCCGTTGCATTTTTTAGGGCATCTGTTAATCCGCCAAAATCATTAATTAAATCTTCTGCCAATGCAATTTGCGTACTTAATACCATAGCAACAGAAATTGCAATCAATTTAATCTTTTTATTATTCATAATATCCTCAAATTCCAGCCTACAAGTTTATTGATTTTATTATAAACAGAAACTTTTAACAATATTTTGATAAAGTTATTTTAAAGAATATCAATAATCTTGGTATGATGCTCAACCTTTAAATTATCCAAAAATTTTACAATGCGACTTCGGTAATTAATGCAGATTTTTCGTCCAATTTCGGAATTTTTATTGAAAAAGTATTCTTTGTTCCAATATTATCAAGACTGATTGTGCCATCGTGTGCTTCTAAAATTTTTCGACAAAAATATAAACCCAAACCAACTCCACTATTTGATTCTAAAGGGTTTCCGCAAACATATTTGTTAAAAATATTCACTTTCAAACTCTCAGAAATTTCTTCACTCTCATTATTTAAATCAAAAACATAAAAACCATTTTCCAACTTAATGGAAATATCCACAACGCTATTTTCAAATGCATAATTTATCGCATTGTTGAGCATATTACCAATAACTCTGCGTAATTGATTTTCGTCTGCATACATCAATTTTTCATCTTCTGTTAATTTGGAATTAAACCGAATTTCTACATTTTTAATTTTACCCAAATCTCTAACCTCTCTTATTGATTTGGTCATTAAAGAAAGAATATCAAATCTAGAATAAACAAGTTGAATAATTCCGTTATTTTGTTTCCAAGTTTTCAAAAGAGTACAGAGCATATTTTTCATATATTTCGCAGATTCAATAATCAATGCCATAACCTCTTGATGACCTTCGTCTATTTTCCCATAATACTCTCGATACAACATTTCAAGAGAACTAATTTGAGCCTGCAATGGATTTTTCAAATCGTGAGATAAAGTAGCCAAAAATAAATCTCGTTGATGTTCTAATTTTTTATCTGCATCAATATTTTTTGCAATAGCTACTAAGCCATTAATTTCATTATTGGAAGTTAAAATTGGAGCTTTATGAATTTTGTACCAGTGTTGTTTCCCATCAGAACCTTTTACAACCTTTTCTTTTCGTAAATGCTTCTTGTTTTGCAAAACATAATTATCTTCATTTTCAACTTCTGGCAAAGCATCTTTCATATCGATTTCAACCCCATCAGAATAAGAATCAATACCATTCAGAACAAAATTCCTAGATTCATTATTTGCAACAACAAGATTTCTATTTTTATCTTTCATGTAAACAAGAAGAGGTAAATTCTCCAACAACGTATTAAGTTGATAATTCTTTTCTAGCAATCTTGTTTTCAAATTTTCTTCTCTTGTTACATCTCGAGAAACGGATAATACTCCACAAACAATGCCTTCCCGAATAATTGGAGTTGTTGTTTGTTTAATTATTTTATTAACTCCATGTATCTTATGTCTGAAAGTATAACAGTTTGTTTCTAAATCTGAGATTGCTTTTTGAGTATTATTTATTACAACTTGAGCACACTCATCGTTAGGAAAAACTTCATCAACAGACATCCCGATAATTGGAGTTTTTTCATCACCTTCAATAATAGATCTCAAAAACGCTTTGTTATAAGCAATATACTTTAAATCTAAATCTTTTACAGTAATTATATCTTCGCAATATTCAAAAATTGCATCTAATAAATGTTCTTTTCCTTTAATATCAATCATAATTTGGATGTAATTTTACCACACGAGTATAGTACTACTATATTAGTAACCGTACAATTATCCAAGTGACTAATATTCAAAATTATTGATTAGTATCTATTTTAAGTCCAATCTAGTGGAAACCTTTATCTGAGAATACATCAAAGTAGTAATCATTATTGCTTGAGAATAATCTATCATCATGCCCTGCAACTTTTAATTCCATTTTATATCTCAAAGCATTATTATTTTTACCTGTTTTCTTTATACCAGAAGAACCCCATTCCCCAGCAAAGTTAGCTAAAGCATTTTCAAAATCCTTAAGGTAAGTAACGCAAGTTGGATATTTATATTTATCTGCAATTGCTTTTTTAGCTTTAGCACTAAATGTCGCAGTAACAGCTTCAGTTCCCGAAGTTTTTATTTGGACAGGTGTATCTACGTTCAAGTAATCTTGTTCCAATATCGATTTCAAAATGGCCTTTTACAGGTTTACCACCAATCGTAATACCGTCTTCTATAATTATTTTAGTTTCACTTAAACTAAGTGTGTTACCTTCAATTGCATTTGAAGTATATGTAAAACTTATTTTAAAATACGCTTTAATTTGTTTTAAAATATTATCTGATAAAGGTCTAAAACTATCGATTTTAGATTTTAATTCATCAATTTCTTGCAATTTTTGATACATAAAACTTTCCTCAAGATAATTGTAGTATGTCCCCCCTATATGTTTGAGAAGTTTGAATTGCCCATCTTATAAATTTTATAGCAATTGAAGAGTTAGTTCTATAACCAACAGCTAATATAATATCTAAGCTAAAATACTCGACTTGTTTGTCTGAATTTGCAATGCGCAGTTTTTGCACATTGCTTTTTTTATCAAAACTCTGTAAAACCTCTATAAAAATAAAAAGAATTTTATGGTTAATGATAAAAACGCCTTAAAATTAAGGCGTTTTTATGTTTTTAAATGTTGTTATACTAAAATTTGCTCGTTGAGCCAATTGTTGGGGGGTTAAAATATTTAATCTGCTGTCTAAATAAACTGTATCATTTGAAGTTTGAACTACATTTTTAGGTAAATTATTAACTTGTTGAATTGGAATTATTGAAGATTGAGCTATACTTTGCGGAGTTTTTTCAATCTTTTGTACCGGTAATGCAGGAGCTTTTAAAACATGTTTAGTATCATAGTTTTGAACTCTTTCTATCGGTTTACTTTCATTGCCTACAGCCCATTTAAAGCCAAAAGTTAACGCAATACCGTTTCTTCCGCCGTTTCTTAACATAGCTTGTACAAACCCTGTACATTTATCATGCCAAACTTTTTGCAAACCAACACCGTATTCGACATAAGGTTTTATGCTCATTTCCGGCAATCTAACATTGTTTGCAGTAAATTTTGTTTCGTTTAAAATATTCCACACCATGCCAACACTAGCATAAGGTTGCCATCCTTTTCCTACATTTCCTATAAATCTTACCGTAGGGTGTAACTGTATAGAATTTAATGGCTCTGAAGATATTTTTACACCGGCCGCATTCGTATAGTCAAAAGTATTAACATAAGTATATGCTGTCAACATAGATGGTTGAATAATAAATTTACCATCATTAAACTCAAAATTGTAACCGGTTTTATTGGCAACACCGGCCATTAATGTTGTATAATCCTCTTTACCGTACATTGTATTTGCTTCACCATTGCCGGCTCCGGCATTTATTGTTAATGCCGTATAAAAATTCCCATGATAAAATGATTTAGTTATACCTAATATTCCACCATTTGTAGTTGTGGATACACCGGAATAATTTTGTGAAGAACCATTATATCCAATATATGGAGTAGTTACTGTTCCCCATCCATTTTTAAGTTTTTGATATTCGCTATCACCACCTACCAATGTACCATATGATTGAATATCTACTCTTGGACCATTCGATAAACCAACGTTTTCAAAAATTACGTAAGGTTGATACCAAATCCCACCCATTTTTGAATATTCATCTTCATACTGCATTAAGTTCGGCTCTGTAATAGCATACTTATTTGCCAATGTTCTAATTTTCTTTGGTAATGGCATAAATGAATAATCCGCATGTCTAAACGCATAATTAAAAGTTTCATTTACCGCAGAATAAGCTCCCATTTGCGAATTTACTGCTCCTGATAATACTGCAGGGTTGAAATCAGCGGAACTTTTTCCGCCACCACGAGAAAACAAGAAATATCCATTGCTCGGGTTATAACTCACATCATATTTATATATTGGAGCAAAAGAAGTTGTTTGATAGCTGTTTGCAACATCTTTTCCGACTGTTGTTACATTAGTTTGAACTTTATCTTTAAAACTATCATACGCAAATGGGATATATACTTTTTCGCTTTTAGAATCAGATAACAAATTTATTCCATTAACTGTAATAAGCCCGTTTGCAACAGTTGTTGACGGAAGTCTGTCCATTATAGAATTCTTTAAATCCGCATCTAACAAAAGATTAACGTTTCCATTCATATTAAATGAATTTGCTGACAAATTATTAATACCATTATTGATTAAATTTAACGTTCCAGAATTAATATTCACATCGTTAAACATGTTTGTCGTATTTGTCGCTAATACATTTAATGTTTGGTTATTTATATCCAAAACACCTTTAACAACTGCTCCATCCAGCATTGTAAAGCTATTACCAACAATTTTTGTTGTTCCGTTACCTAAAATTTCTTTATTTAATGTTCCTGATAAATTCAATGTTCCTGAATTGTTTATTGTACCTGTTAGGTTAGTTGTACTTGAAGTTACTTCGCCATTATTTACTAAATTTCCGATATTTGCTCCAACTGTTAAATTTCCGCCAGAGCCAACATTAACATCTTGCAATATCCTTGCACTATTTGTTACTGCGCCTATTATGTTTGTTATGCCTGCTCCTGAAACTTGTGAAGCCAAAGTCCCACCGGTCAATGTAAGTGAATTTTCATTAACTATTCCGTTTTTTGCAATAATTTTATCCGCTACTGTTGTTATGCTTCCCGTATTTTCAATTTTATCCGTAGCCGTAAATGTCCCTTGCGTATTGTCTAATGTTCCTGATACTTTAATAATTGATTGAGAAATACTACCGGTATTAGTTGATGTTCCGGAAATATCCAAATTTCCACTTCCGCTTATCACACCCATATTAGTTAGATTTTGTATGCCAGACACAGCTCCCTCATTTTTAATCATGCCTGAATTATCAGCTTTTGTTGATATTTGCAAATTATTTACAGTCAAACTTCCGGCATTTGTCAATTCATTTTGAGTTAACTCTGATACAATTACTTTTCCTGTAGTATCAATATCAGTTTTACCTGTACCTGTAATTTTTAATACTGACGTTGAATTTTTAACACTCAAATCGCCTTGATTTAAAACATCTCCTTGCAAAGTTGCATTATCCAATGTGATTTTTGCGTTATTGCTTATTGCGTTAATAATTAATCCGTCAGATGTTATTTTTACTCCTTTTACGGTTAAAGAATTTGCATCTGATATTACAATACCTTGCTTGTCTCCCAAAAGAATTGTTGAGGTATTTATTCCATCAGTCACTCCTGATATTGTCAAATTATCTGTTAATATCCCTAAATTTTCTTTTACAGTATATATGTCATTTGCATTTGTAGTTGTAAAAGTTTTTTCTTTTGAGCCTGCAACCGTATTTTGAACAATCAGAGCTAAAGTGTCTCCATCTGTTGTGTATGTTTTAGCTCCTTCATTTGTTTTTATAACTTCATACTGGATTGTATCATTAACCAACGAACCATTTGATTTTACCGCAGAGGTTTTTTCTGAATATGTATCAGTTCTTTTCCAAGAACCAACTTTGTCCGACCAATTTGTATTTGCTCGTAATTCGTCAGAACCGAGAATTTCTTTTTCTTTAACCCCTGTTGTTGCATTTAAAGATATTCCAACACCGCCATTTGTAATTTGAATTGTTTTTGTATCCCAAATATTTTCGGTTGAAGTTTGGTTTAATGTTAAATTTAATACTCCATCCCCTGATGTACTATTAAACGAATCCGCTTTTGAATTTGCCCAATCGACATCTATTGTAGCATTTCCTGTTCCATTTATTGTTGTAATATCATATTTTGAATAACTCGAATCGCTTGTAGATATTGTTCCGTTATTCATATCTAATATTCCATCAATTGTTGCTGATGGCGATAAATTTAATATTCCATTTACTTTTGTTGTGCCGTTACCTGAAATATTTTTGTCTAATGTTCCTGACAAATTTAATGTTCCTGAATTGCTTATTGTGCCTGTTAAATTGCTTGCATTTGCAATTACTTCACCAGTATTTACTAAATTCCCGATATTTGCTCCAACTGTTAATTTTCCAGCTCCATTCACATTAACATTTTGAGAAATTATGGCATTATTTGTCACAATATCAAGTATGTTTGTCGAACCACTTCCGGTAATTTCTCTTTCAATATTACCTACGCCCAAATTTAAAGTGCCATTATTAATTAAAGCAACATCCAAATTGTTTGCATTAATCTCCAAAACACCAGTATTTGTCGCCGTTGTTCCGGTAATTTTTCCATCAATATTGTTCTTATTTACAAAATTTAAACTTCCGCCATTATTTGTAACAACAGTTTCATTTCCATTAAGTTTTATGTCAGAAAATTTTAATGTTGAACCTGAATTTACAACAAAAGAATTTTTCCCGTTCAAATCTAATTCAGATAAAGTAGTATCGCCAAGTGTGTCTGTTTTTGTTGCTCCGATTATATTTAAGTTTTTGTATGTTGAACCAAGATTATCTGATAATTTATAATTTGCAGGGGGGGTATTTCCAAGTAAATCTTCGTCAAAAAGATTAAAGGTTTTGTCTAAAATATTGCCATCCGCATCTTTTAGCTCGGTATTAGTCAATGCAACTAAAGCATCTGATATTGATGACACTGTATTAGAATTAATATTGGTAATTTTTATATTAAGACTATCATTTTTTGTATTTGTTTTATTTAAACCCAACATTCCATAAATATCTTTTGTCGTTGTAATATCGCCAAATACATCCTTATAATTTACTGTCGATGTCAAGTGATTTGTTTTTGTCGTTACTACCTGAGCTATTTTACCAACGGCTGACAAAAGCGGACTTAATTTATCGCTCAATGCGAGTTGCAAATTATCTGTATTGTCATTATTTTTAATAATTTGAATTTTAAAATTTTTATCCAAAACATCATCAAAAGAATTATCAATAAAATTCAAATTATCAATTGTTATAGTACCGCCTGAAGATGTCTGTGTCGTAAACCCATCTGCTATTTTATCGCCTATTGTGTAACCTAATTTATCTCCACTTACTTTTGATAAGTCTAAATCAATATTATATCTTGCACCTGCACTGGAATTTAGCGAATTAAATTCTGAAAAATTTTGAATTACTCCATCTGCCGTATCAATAAGAACATTTCCATCAACAGAAACATTCGCGCCACCTTTGAAATCTGCGTTGTTATAAAGTTTAATTGTTCCTGTATCATCGCCCTTCAACAACACATTGTACCCTTTTACACCGTTAATATAATCATTTAGCAATACTGTGCCTTTTGTTGTTGCGTTTAGCGTAAGAGTTTTACCTGATGCCCCAGCATTAATTGCTTCATAATTTTTTGTCGCTCCACCGTCAGTTGAAACATAGTTGCCAGTGAATTCAGACAATCCATTATTATTTGCATTAATAACCAAATCTTGTCTTGTGTATATTGCACCACCATGCGCACTACTTCCATTAATAGAGCTTGCATAATTGTTTTTAAAAATAGAATTATTTATTGCTTTAATAGTTGCAGTATTAACAATTGCACCACCATACGCACCTTTTGAAGCATCTGCAGATTCTGTTTTTGCATAGTTATTTTCAAAAATGCTATTTATTGAATCAATAATAGCATTTTTATAATCTTCTTCTGATTTTGCGTAAAAATTTGCTATTGCTCCGCCATATGCACTATTTTTAGTGGATAAAGCATAGTTTCCGCTAAAATAAGCTTTGATATTCCCTATTTGGGCAATATCATTATGCTCCAGGCTTGTTTCAACATGGTTTGCTATAACACCGCCGTTTGAGGAAAGCTCTGTTGCTTGCACAGAGTTATTTTTGTAAGTTCCCAAAATCGCATCTGCGACAGGAATTATTTTATTATTTTCATCAAGAATATACCCAATTCCGACAAAAGCATTTCCTGTTCCACTAATAGAATTAGAAATTACACCACCGCTTGCATCCATTATTTTTGACTTTGAAACAAGTGAATTGTCTATATATTCACCATTAATACTTTTAATAATAGCATTTCCCTGACAATATTGGATTGAATTTGCAATAATTCCTCCGGAAGCATGCCTGCCACTCAAAGCCTTAGTTTCGCCAGAAGTTGATGTTGAAATTGTGCTTTCTAAACGGTTATTAGAAACCTGTTTTAAATTTATGTCTCCAAGACTAACTGTAGTATTTATTGTTTTCACGCCACCATAAAGAAAATTATAAATCATTCCTCCACGAGCATTATCATCACAATCAGTAGCAATTAAAGTATTATTACTAATATCATCAACAGTTATATTACCGTTTTTTGATATAACAATAGCATCTTTCACTGGAACTAGTGCCGATCGCAATAATAAAGAAGTAATGTTCGTTGCGTTTATGGTATTTCCGGAAACTTTACCTACGGTGAGATTACCTATACTAGATGAAACTTTTGAATCTTCTGGTGCCTCTTTTAAATACAACACAAAACCGGTCGAAGTAGACTTTTCACTCCCTTTAATAGTGTTATTATTAATTTCGCCAATAGTTATATCATTGACTTTTGCACCTTGAAGATTTATTACCCCACCACGTAAAAAATTCATCTCAAAATTGTTATTCGAAACAGAATCTATTGAAATTGAATCAATATTTCCTGTAACGTTTGTAATCAATCCATTTAAATTAGTTTTTGCTTTTATAGTGTTTCCTACTATTTGCCCAATTTTAAGCTCGCCATTAACCGTTCCGCTTTCATTGTATAATATTCCGCCATCAACAACTTTTAGATTAGAATCAATTGTATTGCCGGAAAAAGAATTAATATGTAGCTTATCTATCTTCCCAAGCTTATTTTGAATAAAACCACCTGTGACCGAACCATCAGTAGTAGTTATAGTATTATTTTTTACTTCATTCCAATCTATTGATTGAATACTGCTTTTCTCATTATTCAAAATTCCGCCCGAAACATTAGCCCTTGCAGTAATCTGGTTTTTATTTACATCACCGTTCAAATTTAATTCACCAACAGGAGTTAAAGTTCGCCTGTTATAAATCAACCCTCCCGAAACATTCTCCGCTGATATCATTTGGTTATCAATTAAATCAGTTATAACTCCTTTAGATTTTGCCGTTTGAATATATATCGTTCCTCCAAAAATATTTTTAGTAGTATTTACGCTACTTGAAGAAACACTAACATTATTTAATGTTGCGTCACAATTTTCTATTAAATACAAAACAGATCCATTTGGATAGGCAGATGTTGTTCTACCACTAATATCAACATTTTCCAATGATATCGTTGTATTTGCATTATCAACATTTATACTGGTATTTTTTCCGGTATATTTCATGTTTTTGAGAGTTAAACTTGAATTATCAACAAATGTAAATCTTGAATTTTTTTCATTTACTAGACTATTTCCCTCTCCATCAATTTCAATTGCATTAGTCCCAATTTTGATTGGGCCCAAATCTGTGATATTTATATTATCTTTAAATAGTATTTTAGTAGGTTCAGTTGTTTTTTGAATTACGCTTTGTAATTCAGTACCAGTAGAAACAGAAATAGGCAAATCTTCTGCATTAGCAAAGTTATTGCAACCCAACATCAACGATAGAATTGCTGAATATAGTAAAATATTATTCTTTTTCAATCTGCTTCCAAACTCTCTCATATAATAAATTTACAACAAAAATGCAAAATTTTTATACTACTAAAATATTAAATTTTTACTAACTGAAATATTTTTATTATATAT
>ERZ1034878.316-NODE-316-length-25183-cov-11.835482_pt1 | contig 25183 bp, 41 predicted proteins | sample MGYA00520593_ERZ1034878 | MGnify/ENA primary metagenome ERZ1034878 (study PRJEB33766, sample SAMN09781724) | gut metagenome | biome: gut microbiome | host: Homo sapiens | place: Madagascar | study: EMG produced TPA metagenomics assembly of the PRJNA485056 data...
TGGTGTAAGATTCAAAGAAAAAATAAAAAGAACTATGAAAACAATCAAATTAAGAGACGAGTCCTACAACTTGTTCAAAATGATATTGACAATCTTCGCAAACAAGCAGAAAAAGAAGTAGCAATGGCCGAAAAGCTCACAAGTGAAGTTGGAGGCAGATTATGACACTTGAAGAATTTAAGAAGAAGGCACAGGAAATTATAGAATCTTTGAAGAAACAGCCAGTAACCGATGCTGAACCAATCGTTGAAGCATATTGGATTCGAGATTATGCTATTGAAAATAATATGGCAGACCCTGGAGAAGTTATTGCTAGGTGTACGAACTGTAATTGTTTTGCTTTACATGATTCCTATGATAGGCTTCTTGATTATTATAAGCGTTGTCCACATTGTGGAGCTTATATGAAAAGTGCCAAAGGAATAGATGAGAAACTTATTGATGTTAAACCATACGTATATGAGTGAGGGATTAATTATGATTTGGCATAATATGTGTGAAACACCAATTGAAAATAAATATATATTAGTTAATAGAATTACAGAACAACCAAGTATGAAAGTATTTGTTGCCTTCTACATTAGAGGTTATTGGAATCTGTTGAAAAATGGATATTATAAGGCGAAGGATACAGATAGTTGGGCATATATTGAATTACCGAAGGAGTAATTAAAATGGAAAAGATTCTTGTGGATGTAAATGAACTTAGCAATGTGCTTTTAAATTTTGTCGCTTCAGATGAGTTCGACAAACGAATTAATAATTGCGAACATGGAAATAGCGATTTTAAGCAGGGAGCAGTGTGGGGTATGGCTATGGCCTCAATAAAAGCTTCCACTAAATGTACACAATATGTTTTGAATGTTAAAGGAGACTGATTATGACTTGTATTATTGGATTTGTTGATAAAAAAAATGATTGTGTATGGATGGGCGCAGATAGTTTAGGAAGTAATGGATACACAAAGAGTGTAAACACACAGCATAAAGTATTCCATCATGATATTTTCAAGAATGTCGTAATGGGAAGTACAACAAGTTTTCGCCATATTGACCTTTTAAAGTATAGTGAAAATTTATTTCCTGAGATTGATTTTTATAAAAATAAGGAAATTGATCACAAGTATATGGTAAAAACATTTATTCCTAATTTGGCCACTCTTTTCAGAAATAATGTTTTTAGTGAAGATGACAAGAACAGAGGTGCTAACTTTCTTCTTGGTGCAAAAGATAAGCTTTTCGAAATTCAGAATGATTATTCTGTTCTTGTTCCAGATCATGGATTTGCAGCAGTTGGTTGTGGAGAAGATGTAGCAATGGGAAGTTTGCTTACAACAACACGATATTTTCCAGACGTTAACTCAGTTGACCATATTCTGTTTGCGCTAAGAGCTGCAGAAAATTATTGTTGTGGAGTACAGGGGCCTTTTGTAATCATTAATACCATGAATGATGAAGTATTAACGTTTGATATATAACAAAAAAGGAGATACGTATGGAAAATTGCGAATATGGGCATGGGCAGTGTACTGCTCCAGATACAAAGTGTATCCATTGGATTGGAACGTTTTGCGAACTTGATGAAGCCAATAAGAATGTTGTTGTAAGAGATTGTCACAAATGTGTCTATGAGGTAGATTGTCACGGCAATCCAGTAGGATGTAAGTCTTATAAGAGAGATGCACCAGATGGAGGTTATTATGGATAAAAGCTTTATATGGGCATGGTTTTTTAAAAATATTATAGCAATACTTGCTTGGGTTGCACTTGCAATTCTGTTTAATAAATGGTGGATAGCTCTTTTTGCCCTACTCTTTGTAAGTGGTATAAAAACAAAATTTAAAAGTTATAGAGTTTGTGATGGGTGTGGTAAACATAGCCCATATGCAAATAGTTATAATGAGGCTCTTGATAAAGCAAAAGAAGCAGGGTGGATTCACTATGTGGACGGTAATAGAGATTATTGTCCAGAGTGTTCTAAGAATGTAAAGGATTAATTATGGATAATGAATGCAAATATCTTAAAATTGAAGATGTAACCAATTGGCATGTGGATAAATGCGGAACCTGTAAACATTATATTGGCGCAGGAGATTGGAATCTATGTTGCGGCATTCATCATCCTACACCTAAAGAGCAAGAAATGGGAAAGACATTTATTTTTGGACATTTGTGCTATGAAAATACGGACGCTTGTGATATGTATGAGCCGAAAGGAGAAAGCCATGTTGATGAAAATTGCACATCACGATGATGGAAAAGAAAAGTATCAGTCACATAAATGTTATTTATTTAACGACGTTGATGAATATCATAATTTTGATCTAACAAGCATTTATGGTTATGGAGAGACCAAAGAAGAAGCAGTAAAGAATCTTAAAGAAGAACTTGAGTATTATTTTCGTGAACTTCATGCACTTGAAAAGATGCTTTATGAAACAGATGTGTTAGATAATGATATTGTCGAAGTTGATTGTTTAGGAAGGAAAATTAAATGAAGTATTGGATTGATGAAAAGTCTGGTTGTAAAATGTGTGAACCAAATTGTGTGGATGAATGGTTATTTGATATTTGGGCAATTGGTTGTGATTATGATGGCAATCATTCCGCTGAGGATTTAAAGAAGCTCATCGATGAATTAGTGGACATGGCCAACAAAGCAAGAGATTGTCTGTGGGATGGCAAATTGTTTGGGATTCATGGTAATCCAGAGGAGGAATGACTTATCGGACTCGATAATGGACTAATATGTAAGAATATTAAGAGTAATGAAATCCCGTCTTGGGTGAAACCAGCCTTCGATTTTAGAGGAGAAGACAATACGATTGAGTTAATATATTTCCGCAAGTGCTGGGGAATCCGTGGGGAGATTCTGGCGAAATTGCATTGTATGGAACTGAATGATAGTGAAACGCCTGTAGAAGCAGAAGACGTGCTGCCGATTGTTAAAATCCTAATGCAATATTTAAATGAAAAGTATTATGACGAGAACGCTGATAGTATTTGGGAGTACGAAGATTATAAGGATAACATTCAGCAGAGCATTATAAATCTTCTATGGTTGAAGATGTATATGGAGTCGCATCCAGAGGTAACAGCATACTTTTATGATTCATATTAAGGAGGCCATTATGAAAGAAGAGCTATTAAAATATATTGACAATCCTGTATTTGATAATGGTTGTAATAGTATGGGTTGTAGTGAAAATTGGTATAATCCATATTATGCAATTATGATGACATTCTCAAAAGAAGAAATTATTGAAATGCCAGATAATGTCGTTGAAAAGCTAGTTAAACTTGCAAGTAATATTTCTGACGGATTATATTGACGAAGACTGGACTTGACAAATAGAAATCATGTGATATAATAACAGTACAAAATTAATTTGGAGGTAAGTATGCAACAGATTATTTTTCTTTATGGCCCACCTGCGGCAGGAAAGACAACTTTTGCAAAACATTATGTTAAGACACATGAAAACTTCTGTCATATCAGTGCAGACCAAGTAAGGCGTAGACTTTATGGTAGTCAAGATAGATATGGTGATGCTACAGAAGTATTCTATGGATTACTCGCAGACATGAAGGAAACTTTATTGGCTGGGAAATCTTTTGTATATGACGCAGTTAATATGCGTAAGGATTTTCGAATGGATTTTCTACGAGCTTTACAGGATTATAACGTTGAACGCACTATTGTAATTTTACCTACTCCAAAGTCAGTTTGTATGGAACGATTCTTTAACAGAAATCGTAATTTAGATTGGAATCGTATTGTTCAATATTTTTCCATGGATGAAATGCCTTCTTATGAAGAAGGTTGGGATCACATTTATACCTGTTGTTCTCGTGCTTATATTGCGTCTCCGTTCTTTGATAATTCTGATAGAGCCAATGCAATTAAAGCTGCTGAAATTTTACGCAGTTCTGGAATTGATACTTATCTTCCTTTGGAACACAAGATTGAGAATGCTTGGGATTATCCTAATCATGAATGGGGACGCAAAGTTTTCGAGGCAGATATTAAGGCAATCGACGAAGCCGATACAGTAATTGCTTTAAGCTACGGAAGGATTTCTTCTGCTGGTACAAATTTTGAAGCAGGATATGCTTTTGGTACTGGCAAAAGGGTTATTGTAGTAGAAATGCCAAGAGTAGAACTCATGAGTCTTATGCTGGCAAATGGAAGACATGCCACAGTGAAGGGGTTGGATGGCCTTGCAGCATATGATTTTGTTTCTATGCCTCAGCTTAGAGATGATACGATGGAACAAAAGTAGGAGATAGTTTATGTGGATTAAACGTACTGAATATGAAAATTTAATTGCAGATGCAGAAAAATACCATAATAGGGTAAAAGAATTAGAAAGAGCAATTTGTGGTATGGGCGAAGGAAAAACTATGTGTGTTTCTAGATTAAACGACGGGACAGAATGGGGACTCTTTATGCAAAGTGGAACGGTTGCAGTTTATAATGACAAATTGTCAAAATTAAATACTGAAAATGATGATTTAAAAAAGAAAGTATTAGAATTAGAAGCAATTAGAGATTATTATAAAATTAAGTTGGGAAAATTGCTTTCGGAGGTAGACAATGAGAAAGGTTAAACAATATAATCTTGCATTTTGTGATGAACATGGATGTTATGATGAAGGATTTTTGAGTGGTGGTATACAAATTTCTTTGATTATATATATGAGCTAGATATGGAGGGCGATTAATATGAAGCCTACACGTTGTATTGATCCTGTTGTGAAATATTGTCAGGGGTGCCAATATGGTTGGGTAGAATACCCTGATTGGATTGAAACGAGAGAAGACCTTGATGGATGTTGCTTTAAATCTGGGTGTATGTATGGCCTAGAGAATAATGAGCCTACAAAAGAAGAACTTGCAGAGTTTGATAGATGGGTTAACAAATGGAATGGGGTGCAGACGTGAAAGTTAGAGAGCTAATTGAAAAATTAGAATCGTATGCCAATAAATATGGAGACGATATTCCTGTTCGCACATTTGATTTAGATAGAGATATGTGTGATATAGATGAGGTTGAATTTAATCAGAATTATGACTTAGAATATTATATTTATTTAGGAGCTTAAAATTATGATTGGAACAATAAATTGTGTGTATGAAACCCCTTGTGGATGGTGCTCAAAGTGGGATAAGAAGTGTGATAGAAAGACACCAGAGCGTGGACAAAGAGTAAAGTGTAATCCTATTGATGACGCTGCTACTAATAAAATTTGTCAATCAGAATCTGACCATGAATGGGAATGTATCGGAATGTCTACAGCAGGAACAATTTATACATGTAGAAAATGTTATGCTCAGAAGACTGTTCCTAATGTTGACCAGAAATATTTTTCAATAACTGCACAAAATTAAAGGAAGTGGTTTATGAATACTTTAAACATTGAAGCCAAGCTTGCACAAAAATATGGGTATAAACCATTGCCAAAAGACTTGTCGGAAAAATATAGACAGTTTTATATTGATAATCTTCCAGATTGTTTCATTATTGATGGTTCAGATACTGTATTATGTACAAAAACTGGTACAGTAGTATGTAATGGCTATACTCGTATTGTCGTTGGTGACTATGGTGCGTTTATAGAATTTGATAAAGAACAAGCAAACTTTGATAAATATATTATTGCTCCAGGACAGGAATATAGGGTCAATGACCCAAAGTATTCAAAGAATGTAAAATACATTTGGATGACTATTGCCGATGGAAGCAATATTAAAATATATAAACAGAAGAAAAAAGTAGCTTATGCAGATTACAGAAGCGGAATGTTTTATATTAGTCCACATGAGTGTATAATACAAAATTAATGGATGTGATACAAATGAAGTATCCTTACGAAACAGAAGAAGAATTTATTGCAAGACAAAAAGAAGCAAAAAGGCATGGAATCTGTGTCTTTAGAAATGATGATAACAGAGAAATGATATTAGATATCATTTACGATTATTTAGATATACTTGAAGCGTTAGGTGATGTGAATGAAGAAGAAGTGGAATATAAAAATTGACGGTAGAGGACTAGATTCAACTGAAATTATAGATACACTATTGGAAAGCCGTGGCATCGATGATGTCACGGAATTCCTGCATCCAAGTGATGATGATATGTTGCCGCTTGAAAAGTTGCACAATATCGATAAAGCAGCGCAGGTTATTCTTAATGGTGTCGAAGATATAGATAATTCGTTTTTGGTATATTTTGATACAGATAGTGATGGTTGTACCGCCGGAAGTATTGCAACAAGATATCTGGAGCATCTAGGAGCAAATGTTTTTACATATATTAATGAAAAAAAGGATCATGGCATAAAAAATTTTGATACAGACCTTTTAGACGATGTTGATATTGTTTGGATTGTAGATAGTATTCAGGATTCTATTGAACCATATAAAAGATTTTTAGATAAAAATGTACAGATTGTAATTACTGACCATCATCTAATTAAGGATGAACTTCGCAAAGAGATGGAAGATTTGGGGATTATATTGGTAAGCTCCGCAGTTGATTATGAAAATCCAGCCTTGAGCGGATCAGGAGTGACTTGGAAATTGTGTCAGTACATGGATTATATGAATCTCGATGATTATTCTGACAAGCTGATTGATTTGGCGGCAACAGGGTTAATCGCTGATATGTGTGATATGTTGTCAAAAGAGAATCGAGCAATCTGCGATAAAGCATTTAAGAATTTACGTAATCTCGGCATTAAGAAGATTAATGGAGGTTACGCATTTGTTGCCCGTAATGTAAGCTTTGGTATAGCTCCTAAGATTAATGCCGCTAATAGAACTAATCATAATGACTTGGCTATGCAGGTTTTTCTGTCAGATGATGAAGATGAGATTGTTGAAATTATTAAGGGCCTTAACGCTTGCAGAGATGAGCAGAACGAAATTGTAGGTAGAATTCTACCTAGTTTAGAAGAACAGGCTCAGGAGCAGTTGGATAATAAATGTATGTTTTTCTTTATTCCAGACGATACAGAAGCGAGTGTTAGCGGTCTTATTGGGAACAAACTGTTAGAGAAGTATAACAGACCGTTGATGGTACTTAAAAAAAGAGATGAAAATTATGAGGGGTCAATGAGAGCAGTTGGTGTAACCTCATTTAAAGAATATTGTGATAATACTGGAATTGGTTGGTGCTCAGGACACGAGAATGCAGCTGGTATTGGTATTCCTATTGCTCAGTTTGAGGAATTCAAGACAAAGATTTTAGATGCTCTTTCAGATGTTGAATTTGTATGCGAGACTTCGGCAGATATTCAGCTTGATGCGAAACAAATAACAGATAATTTAATTAAGGATTTAAATTCCCTTAATAGAATAAGCGGAACTGGTTTTGAACCAATTATGGTTATGATTGAGACAGATGATTATGAAGTCAGCAATATGTCTAAAGGGAAGCATCTAAAAATTATCGATAATAACACAGGTATGATATTCGTCAAGTGGAATTATAACGGAAGTTGGGATTTTAATGGCACTTTTAAAGCCATTGGAACAATAGAAAAGGCGCATTACGGAAGATATGATTATAAACAATTAACAATTCAAGATTGGAGATGTGAATGATGGAACATATAAGGGCTTTTGAATTAAGTAACGGTGATATTTTTTCTACAACTTTAGATACATTTATCTCAGACAGCAGACTTTGGTCAAATCCATTTCACATTGTTGGTTTTGAGAAACGTCCTCGGAAGTGGTGGCAGTTTTGGAAACCTAAGCATGTAGATTTTGTAAAGATTCTATATAATAAGGAGTGATATAATGCAAAATTACCACCGCCATACAAGTTATAGCGAAGGTGATAGTGCAGCAATGCCAGAAGAGTATGCTAAGAGAGCGGTAGAGCTTGGACACAAGGTTATCAGTTCTGTTGAGCATGGTTGGCAAGGCTATTATCATAAAGCGTTTGAATTGGCAAAAGAATATGATTTAAAATTTGTATTTGGCACAGAGGCATATTGGGTTAAGGATCGCCAGAAAGAATATGAAGAGCACGATAAAGAGACTGGCGAAGTCATTAAAAACAAAGATGGCACTATCCGTACAAATAAAGACAAGTCCAATAACCATATTATTATACTTGCTAAGAATGAGAATGGTAGAAGAGCCATTAATCGTATCTTATCTGATGCTAACGAAACTGGATATTATTATAAGCCAAGGATTGATCTTGACTTAATCTTTTCTCTTCCTGCAAATGATGTCTTTGTTACTACAGCATGTGTCGCATTCTGGAAGTATGAAGATAGTGACGAGATTGTAAAGCGTATGTATGATTATTTTAAGGATAATTTTATGCTTGAAATTCAAAATCACAATACGGCAAAACAAATTGTTCTTAATAAGCATATCAAGGAGTTATCAGAAAAATATGGTATTGAGATGATAGTTGGCCTTGATAGCCATTATATTTATCCAGAGCAGTCAGTAGAGAGAGACGATATTCTTGCTGGGCGCAATATTCAGTATGATGACAATGAAGTTGGATGGTACATGGATTATCCAGATGATGATACTGTACGTCAAAGATTTGCAGAACAGGGAGTGTTTGATGCAGAGACCGTACAGAGAGCTATGGATAATACAGACATTCTGCTAACGTTTGATGATTATGATAATGTTCCAGTTTTTACGCAAGATATTAAATTACCTACTCTATATCCTGAAAAGACACAAAAAGAGCGCAACAAGATTTATAGCGAGTTAATCTCTGGTCTATTCAGAGATTATATGAAGAACGTTCCGAAGGACAAATATAAGGAATATTACGATGGCGTTAAGCAGGAAGTATCAGTATATAAAGAGACTGGCATGGTAGACTATCCTTTGATGGACTATGCCATTATTAAACGTGGCATTGAAAAGGGTGGATTAATTACAACTACTGGCCGTGGTAGTGCAGTTGGTTATTTTACAAATACTCTATGTGGATTCTCTAAGGTTGATAGATTCACGTCTCCTATTAAGTTATATCCAGAACGTTTTATTAGTAAGACAAGAATTCTAGAAACCAAGTCCTTACCAGATTTGGACATGAACCTAGGTACAGTGGAGCCTTTTGCGGAAGCTCAGAAGGAGATTCTTGGAGAAGATCACGCTTATCCTATGATTGCATTTGGCACACTAAAAAAGAAATCTGCATTCAAACTATATGCTAGAGCGGCAAATCTAGATTACGAGATTGCCAATGATATTTCTAAACAAATTGACAAGTACGAAGAAGCGGTTAAGTATGCAGACGATGAAGATAAGGATGATATCAACATTTATGACTTCATCGATGAAAAGTACAAACCATATATTGATCAGAGCAAGAAATATTGGGGAGTAATTGACCATAAGAATAAAGCTCCTTGTGCATACCTTCTATACCAGGGAAGCATTCGAGAGGAAATTGGTCTCATTAAGTGCAAGAGCGAGAGCACAAAACGTGAGTATATTACCACGGTTATTGATGGAGCAATTGCAGAGAAGTATAAATTCCTCAAGAACGACCTACTCAAAGTAGATGTTGTATTACTTATTGATAAAATTTATAAGCGTATTGGTATCCCAGTACATACTGCCAATGAGATTAGCAATCTTGTCGATGGAGATAAGAAGGTTTGGGACATTTACGCCAATGGTTATACTATCGGTGTTAATCAGTGCGAAAAAGAATCCGCTATGAGAAAGCTCAGAAAGTATAAGCCACAAAATATCTCAGAATTAGCCGCATGGATAGCGGCAATTCGTCCTGCATTTAAATCAATGTATTCTAAGTTTGAATCAAGAGAGCATTTTGAATATGGAATTAAGGCTTTTGATAAGATTCTTCAAACTCCGCAATTCCCGTATTCTTATATCCTTTATCAGGAGCAATCTATGAATACATTAAACTATGCGGGGTTCCCTCTTGATGAATGTTATGGTATTATTAAAGCCATTGCGAAGAAGCATCCAGAAAAGGTTCGTCCTTTAAAGTCAAGATTTATTGAAGGATTTAAGAAGAAAATCATGGAGGACGATCACATTCCAGAAGATGAAGCCGCAGAAATGAGTGCAAGAGTTTGGCAAATCATTGACGATTCATGCGGATATGGATTTAATAGTGCTCACGCTTATTGTATGGCTTTAGATAGTCTATATTGTGCATGGTTGAAGGCCCATTATCCATATGAATTTTATGAGGTATTGCTGCAAGTATTTTCTGATAAGGGCAAAAAGGATAAGGTTCAGGCTCTTAAGCAGGAGATGCAGGTGGCATTTGGAATTAAAGAGGGTGCATATAAGTTTGGAGTAGATAATAGAAAGTTTGTGGCAGATAAGAAGAATCACACTATCAATCCGTCTCTTCTTTCTATTAAGGGGTTAAGCCAAGCTTGTGCAGATGAACTATATGAGTTGTCTCAGAGTAGACATTTTGATAATTTCTGTGATTTACTTACCGCAATGAAGTCTTTAAAGAGTATGGATTCTGGGAAAATCGATACATTAATCAAGATTGATTATTTTTCTGATTTTGGGCCATCTGGTACTCTTCTCAGAACAGTACAACTGTATGATAAGTTTGCTGGACGTAAGGAATTAAAGAAAGAGAAATGTGAATTACCACAAAACATTATTGAAAAACATTGTACTGAAACTCCGAAGAAATTTAAAATAACAAATTCTGATGCTCTTATGCGAGATTTGTGTGCAATGATTCCCAAAGTTGATGCTCCAATTCAGTCTAGAATAAAGTGGCAATTTGAGTGCCTTGGCTATTGTAATTTAACCATGCCAGAGAAGAAGAATTATGGCTATGTAATGGATCTGAATACCAAGTGGAGCCCTCGTATACAGGTTTATCAGCTATGGGATGGGCAAATTGGCACATATAAGATTCAAAAGAAGATGTACGAGAAACAGCCATTTAATAATGAATCTGTAATTCAATTTAATTCAGAGCCTCGCAACAAGTCTCGCAAAGACGAAAATGGTCATTGGATTAAACTACCAGAAACTGAATTGTGGATTACGGCATACATAGCAAATATTACAATTTGATTACATCTTGACAAAACTCTCCTTTTGTGCTATAATACGTAATATCCTGAAAGACAGAACTTACGCACATAATCGTCAGGATAATAGATAATGGCGACAACGCATACTGTGTCGCCTTTATTTATTTCAATTACAATACAAAAATAAAGGAGGACGTATGAAAGATTTTGAGACATTTTTGAAAATCGAGCAGGAAAAGACTATTTCAAAAGAGACTCTAAGAGATGAGAAGAGGATGAAACAAGAGTTTAGTAAAGGTATGAGAATCTTCTCAATTACAACGCTTGCCTTTATGGTAGCATCTAGTCTAATGATTTTTGCATATGCGAGAAACATTCCAGCAGAACAGCCACAAGTTTGCGAAGATATCAAAGAAGAGCAATATACTATAGATGTGGTTGTTGAAGAAATGAGAGTAGAAGAGATTGTCGAAGAGGAACCGTATTACATTACATATGATATTCCTCTCGATGAAGAGACACAGAGGTTGCTTTATGACGCTTGTGAGGCAACTGGTCTAGATATGGCCCTTGCGGTATCTGTTATTTGGAGAGAAACACATTTCCAGAATCTTATGGGCGATGGTGGTAACAGCTACGGTTACATGCAGGTGCAGCCCAGATGGCACAAAGACCGAATGAATCGCCTTGGTGTAACAGATTTGCTTGATCCGTATAGCAACTTCCTGGTAGGGTGTGACTTTTTGGCAGAACTTCTGGCGAAGTATGATTTGCCGAATGCTCTAACTTACTACAATAGCGGCAGTCCTGGATATAATCAGTACGCAAGAGATGTTATTAATTATATGAACGATTTACCCTCTTGACAAACCAAAATTAATGTGTTATAATAAGTCCTGTCAGTTGAGAGAGACAAGAACTTCTGGCCGAAGATTCCCCTCTTGACAAAACAAAATTAATGTGCTATAATACAGACAATGAATGAGTTGAGCAACTCGACCTTGGATGGTTACGCAGGGGGCTTGACAAATTCAAAAAGATGTGTTATAATACAAAACACTGAATGAGACAAGAACTTTTACTCTGGCGAGTTTAAAAAAGTACTTGACAAATTCAAAAGCTTGTGTTATAATAACAGTACAAAATTAAAACAAGAAAGGACAAAAAAGATGATTAAGTATTACGACATCCCTGATCAGAAGAAGACCGTGGCGGTTCTGGAGAACACTGCTTACGATGCAATCAATCAGATCGCAAAGGTCGTTGGTGACACTAATTCTCTGTGCTTTAATCCTAGCAAGTATCTGATGAACAGTAGTTATCGTGCCGTTGTTGTGTGTCATCCCGATGATGAGTATGATGCAGAAGAGGGTCGGCGGAGAGCCAAGGCTAAGCTCCTTGACCATTACTATGAGCAGCTTGATAAGAAGCTAGACATGTTCGCTGATGATCTTACCACCGCAGCCTTTTCAATGCATAATCGACTTGGTTATGGAATTGAGTAAGGGTCTTGACAAACAAGAAATTCTGTGATATAATAACAATACAAAATTAAAGTTCAAAAGGAGATTTGATTATGACTAAGGAGAACATGACTGTCCACAAGGCTCTTGCTGAGCTCAAGATTATTGATGATCGCATCAATAATGCGATTACTAGCGGTACTTACGTTATTGCTAACAAGCATTCCAATCAGAAGATTCACGGCATGACCATTGATGAGTTTAGGACTCAGATGAAGGCTGACTTCCAGAAGGTTTCTGATCTCATTGCTCGTCGTAATGCCATCAAGAGAGCGGTTGTTTCTTCTAATGCAGTAACCAAGGTTAAGGTGGGAGACACCGAGTACACCGTTGCTGAGGCAATTGAGATGAAGAATCATGGAATGGAGTTCAAGGATTATTTCATGAGGGCAATCTCTACCCAGTATGTTAGAGCTAAGAATGAGCTCGATCTAAACAGTGGCGATCCTCTTGAGAAGAGAGCAGAGCAGTACGTTCTAAGTGTTATTCAGGCACAGCCAAAGGATTCCAAGATGGCTGTTGATTCTGATGCAATGAAGAACCTTCGTGCTCAGTATATCAAGGATAATCAGTATGACATTATTGACCCTATTGGTGTTAAGGATGTTATTGATGGTCTTGACACTGAGGTTTCTGAGTTCCTCACCGAGGTTGACGCTGCCCTTAGCGTGTCTAATGCCATTACTGTACTCGACATCGAGTATTAAGTAATAAATATTGCTGCCATCCGAAAACCTAGAACGGATTTGCTTCGATGGTTTTGACCGATACATTGATGTAAAATAATAAAAAAATTGGTCTCCAAATTGTAATCTTTACTAAGAAAGTAAAAGATATTTAATAACATGCTATAATTATTAAATTAAAAACAAATGTAAATTGTTTTTAATACTGATAATGACTGTAAAGCTTAAAGGTTAAATATCAAAGTTTAGAGATCAAGATTCAAAGTTTATTTTTCGTCAAAGGTCAAACGTTAAAGTTGTAAAGAGGGCTTGCAGGGGTAGCCCACAAAGTTTTACAAAATCCTTGACGAATGGTTTGCGGTTTCAAGTTCAATGGCCCTAGGTATCCACAAGGCTGGATGGTAGCAATCACCAAATAAAATGCCGATAGTGCTGGGCATCACTGTAAAAAAGCTGCCCGACGCTATGCGGGATTGGTGGAAATGGTAGACACCCGAAACTCAAAATTTCGTGAGGTAACCCCTCGTATCGGTTCGAGCCCGATATCCCGCACCAGATTTGATGACAATTGAGATGATGACATAATGGAAAACATAGTTGGAAAAAGAATTGGTTTATATGATGTACTATATGAATGCAATTATAAAGCAAATGATGGACATAAATTATATAGGGTAAAATGTTCAGAATGTGGATTTGAAACAGATATGTTAAAAAATAAAATTGCAAGGACAGCGAAATGTACACACTTGAACGCTAGTGGAAATTATAAGAATTATCATTCTTACACTTGGGAAAATCATCGTATTGGTAAGATTTTTAATTCAATGATAGATAGATGTTATAACGAAAATAATAAATCTTATCGATGGTATGGGCAAAAAGGAATAATTATTTGTGACGAATGGCTCTCCAATCCAAAATTATTTGAAGAATGGGCTATATCAAACGGATATAATGATAATTTAACAATTGACAGAAAAGAAGAAACAAAAAATTATTGTCCAGAAAATTGTAGATGGATTACTGGCAGCAATAATTCAAAATATAAATCCACAACAAGATTAATCGAAGTTGATTCAGAAAAACACACTGGAAGAGAATGGGCTAATATCCTTGATCTTGGCACAAATGTTATCAATAATATGCTAAGAAATTTTTCAGAAGAAAAAGTTAAAGAATTTATTAGAAGTCGCAAAAGAGACAAAACAAAACATCCTAGCGGAAATCAGTCTTGGATGCAAGTTTATGGAATTTTATAATCCAAATTCTAGGAAATTTTGTGGAATTCAAGCGTGTCCACATTGCTGGGCGCACAGTAAAAGCCTGATTGTATGGGGCGGTCATACAGCGGTCTAGTATGCACGACTTATAATCGTGTCACGAAGGTTCAAATCCTTCTCGCCCTACCATTGCGGAGTGGAGAAGTGGTCATCTCGTCACCCTCATAAGGTGAAGATCGGTAGTTCGAATCTACCCTCTCGCAACCAAATGCTCCCATCGACTAATTGGTTAGGTCGCAACCCTTTCAAGGTTGAAATGTCGGATCGTTCCCGACTGGGAGTACCATTAGGCTCGCTTTTCTTTTGGCGCTCTTATGGGCACGGTGCTGAGCATCACCGTATAAACTGCTCATGTATGGAAGATTAGCTCAATGGTAGAGCATGCGGCTGTTAACCGCAGGGTTATAGGTTCGAGTCCTATATCTTCCGCCATGGCCTTGTAGCTCAGTCGGTAGAGCAGCCCGAGGAGGGTATGTCGTTGGTTCGAGTCCAACTTTGGCCAGTATTGGTGTGGATGGCGCACCTAAAACAGCATAAAGGGTATAGTGAATTCTATGCTAAAATCCTTTCGGCAACGAACTTCTTAATAGACGTATTAAGAGGATTGGGAGAGGGGTCGTGGGAACTACGTTAGTGCCATTTATTAGCTGGTGTAGCTCAGCGGCAGAGCGAGGCACTTGTAATGCCTAGGTCGAGGTCTCGGAATCCTCCACCAGCTCCACATTGTTAACTATCGCTGCTCATGGTTAACAAGTTGTTTTAGAAGCAGCAAACCTACGAGTATGGTAGGCGGCGCACCAGTAGTCGTTAAGGGCGAGATAAAGCTGAACTGGAATATGGAGAAGTACTCAATGATGGCAAAGAGGTTTGTTTGCTAAACAAATAGGCGTAGCAATACGTGAGTGGGGTCGGCACCCACCTTCTCCGCCATATGGGTCAGTAGCAAATCGGCAACTGCGGCGGGCTGTAAACCCGTTTCCTTCGGGAGTAGCTGGATCGACACCAGCCTGGCCCACCAAGTAAGTGAGAATTAAATGTTGCAGGACAAAGGGTTTGCCTTTCAGAGACTGGTGTTTACATCGGACTTGTTTAGTGGTTTCAATGCCTAGCGCAAGGTGCAACAGCCACCAATTATATACGGGATTAGCCAAGCGGTAAGGCAAGGGACTTTGACTCCCTGATCAGTGGTTCGAGTCCACTATCCCGTGCCATAAAAATTTAAGGAGGTACACATTATGAATTTCCGAACAAAGGAGCATTATGAGAACCGTATTGCAAAGCTTAAGTCTAAGGGCGAAGTTATGAATGACAAGCTTATTAAGAAGGCCATGAGAGAGTTGGCAAAACTATCGTAAATAAGTTGGTGCCGCATTCACATAATATTGTGTTACGAAACGGCTAAGTGGAGTTTGAGGAACAGCCAATTATACGAAACAGAATACAGGCTCGATGCACAAGTTTTGGTGGCGTCTCGGTGCATAGGAGTTAAACCACCCTGTTTCAAATTTAATATGCAGCGTTAACTTACTCGGCAGTAAGCACGGTCTTGAAAACCGTTGGCACGACTAGTCATCGTGTGGGGGTCGGCACCTCAGCGCTGCGCCATGTAATCAGACTGAGTGGCTGTGTCAGTCATATAGAACGTATTAAAGATACGATCTTAACTACTACAACACAAATATCTGGGTGTAGCGCAGTTGGTAGCGCACGTGCCTTGGGAGCATGGGGTCGTGAGTTCGAGTCTCACCACTCAGACCAAACCGCCTATTGGGGTTCTCGTGCGATATTTAACATGATGGATTAATAAACCAATTTGATGTAATTATCCGTCACAGGAATGATTGAAGAATTGGCCCATCGGCTAAGTTGTTGACCCACAACGACGAAAGAGAACAAGGTTGTAGTCACCGAAAGTAGGATAAGGTGGCAAAATCATAACCGAGGTTGGTGGCGAAGGAAACTAAGACTGTTGTGCGCACAACAAGTGCTTGGCGTGTAGGTTATGTTTACTATAAATGTCCCGTTAGCTCAGTTGAACAGAGCACAGGTCTTCTAAACCTGGTGTCGTTGGTTTGAATCCAACACGGGATACCATATGCTCGTGTAACTCAGTTGGTAGAGTATCACACTTTTAATGTGAGAGTCGAGAGTTCGAGCCTCTCCACGGGCACCATATATGCGCCTTTAGTTCAGCGAACAGAACATCTGACTACGAATCAGAAGGTCGAAGGTTTGATTCCTTCAAGGCGTACCATTTTATTGAAAAAGGATTTTATTATGGATAAAACAATTTTCAAGAAAACAGGAGAAGAGCTTCAAGAGTTTCTTAAGTTTCGCAAGCGTGGTAGTAAAGTGAAAACAAAGAAGGGCAAGGGCTCTTTTTCTCGTAAACAAAAACATAAGAATAAAATATGCGGGATTGGTGTTTAACGGTTAGCATACGGCTCTTCCAAAGCTGAGGTACGGATTCGAATTCCGCATCCCGCTCCAAAAATCTAAAAGAAAGGATTTTTATTATGACAGAATTACAGATGCGACGAAACGCAGTACAGATACTAGAATCATGGCTCGGATATAGCGGAGCCAATGGTAAGAAGAAGAAAATTATTGATCTATACAATAGTCAAAAGCCACTTCCTGTAGGTTATAAGGTGAGATATAGTGATGCTTGGTGTGCAGCCACGGTAAGTGCGGTTGGTGTTAGGCTTGGTATTACAGAGTATATCCTCCCAGAATGTTCTTGTGGTCGCATGATTGAACTATACAAGAAGGCTGGTCGCTGGAAGGAGAACGATGCATATGTTCCTCAGCCTGGTGATCTTGTAATGTATGATTGGGGAGACAATGGTGTTGGCGACAACAAAGGTGCTCCAGATCATGTTGGTATGGTAACAAAGGTTTCCAATGGTAAGATTACCGTTATTGAGGGCAATAAGAGTGACTCTGTTGCCTACAGAGAGATTAATGTTAATGGTCGCTATATTCGTGGTTTTTGTCTCCCTGATTATAAAGCTGCCGCCAAGAAATTTGACAAGCCTACATATGTTTCTGTAAATGCTCAAAAGCTTCAAAAGGGCGATTCTGGTAATCCAGTTAAAGTTCTACAGGCTTCTCTAAACTCTCTTGGTTTTAATTGTGGAACCGTTGATGGCGAGTTCGGAGTCAACACCGAAAAGGCCGTAAAGGCCCTGCAGAAGTCGGGGAACATGTCTGATGATGGAATCGTTGGAAAGAACACTTGGCAATTCATCCTACTTAATTAAATATAATAGCCGTCCTTCGGGCGGCTTTTTTGCTACTTGACAAATTAAAAGCATTATGTTATAATCAGAATACAAAATTAAAGGAGGCTTAATCCATGAGCAAAACTTATAAACTTGCAGACGCAGAGCTTTTTGTTTTTTCTGAATATGTTAATCAGAATCCAGCAAATGACATTAAGTATTATGATAGCGTGTGTAAGTTCAATGGCAATATTATTCTTTTCAGCAAGAACATTGAAGACGAAGAAAAAAATATTATCTCTAAACTAATTTTAAATTTAGATCCGACAAAGGCACAGTATCTCGCAAACGTTCTGAAAAACAATAAAAATATTCTAGCAATGATTAGTAATAATCCTGAAGGAGATTCTTTTTATGCAATTTACTATGACTTCACAGAGAATGTTTTAACTCCATATAATCTATTTAATTATATGTTTTCTCATAGTGACTTTGCAGAGGAGGGTCTTTTTGTAGAGATTCATAATGGGCATCAAACTGTAATTAAGGAGTTTGTATGAGAATATATTTTTTAGATTCAGCAAGCACAACAAGACCTTACGATGAAGTAATTGAAACTATGGCGGACGTAATGAGAAATCATTACGGAAACCCAAGTTCTATTCATGAAATGGGCCAAGATGCTAAGAATATTATTGAGAATGTAAGAGAGCAGATTGCAGCAGATATTGGTTGTGAGCCCAAAGAAATTATCTTTACATCTGGAGCTTGCGAGGCCAATAGTCTTGCTCTTTGTGGCACAAAATATAATCATATTATTACAACACATCTAGAACATAAGTCTATTGAAGAAATTCTTAAAAGTAGCACATTTACAAGTGCATCATATATTCCAGTAGATTCATATGGAAATATTTCATTTGATTGTTTCCAGAAGACTTTAAAGACTTATAATTCTGCAATTGTCAGCATTCAATATGGTAATTCTGAAATTGGTACTATTCAAGATATTGCTAGAATTTCCAATGCAATTAAAGGACATGATTTTGTATTGCATGTTGATGCGACACAAGTATTTCCAGAGGGCAGTATTAATGTTAAAAATCTTGGCATTGATTTGATGTCAGTATCTGCACAAAAATTTCATGGGCCAAAAGGTATTGGATTTTTATATTGTCGAGATGGTATTGCTCTATCTCCTCTAATCTATGGGTCGCAAGAAAATGGTTTGCGTGGAGGAACTTATAATACTCCAGCAATTGCAGGAATGGGGAAAGCTCTTGAAATTAATCGTGGAGCTTCACATGGTTATGTAAATGCATGCACTAGCATGAATAGAGACAATCTCGCAAAAAGAATGCTTGAAATTCCTGGAGTTCATCTAAATGGGCCCAAGCTTGATGTAAATCGTTTATTTAACAATCTATCAATTCGTATTGATGGAGTAAAAGCTAGTGATCTTGTAACTCTTGCAAGTATATATGGAATTTATATTTCTGCTGGTTCTGCTTGTTGCAGTGGAGAATCAATTCCAAGCAGTACACTAAAAGCGATTGGATTAAATAATGACGAAGCTCTAAGTACAATTCGTATTACAGTTGATGAAACTTTAAACGATAATGATATCTCTTACATTGTAGAAATTTTAAGTGGTCTAATCAAAAGATTACGTACCTCTTGACAAATCAAAAAATATGTGATATGTTTACAGTACAAAATTAATGAGAGGATAACATGACTGGAAGAAACAAATCTTTTTTTAAAGCGGCTAAAGCAATGAGTGAGCTTTCTGATTTTCACAAGGAGCATCTTGGATGCGTTGTTACGTGCGGAAGCCGCATCATTTCAAGCGGTTACAACGAAACAAAAACTTCTCCTCTGCAGAAAGAACTCAATGCGGTTCGATTTAATGTAGATACCCCGCATTCTAATCATAGTGAAGTAAAGGCGCTTATGCCTTTGATTCATCGAAAAGATGTAAATTTTAAGGATTGTAGCATTTACGTATACAGAGAACACCGCAATGGCGGAACAGCAATGGCAAGACCTTGCAAGAGTTGTGAAAAGCTTATTCGAAGCCTTGGCATTAAAAGAATTTATTATACTGTCGAAAATGGTTTCGCAGAAGAACGTTGGAATTAAGGAGAGAATTATGGACAACTTTGATACTGGTATGTATTGTAAGAAGTGTTATCTAAAGAAGCACAAGCTATCTAAGAAGCATATTGATCGAATTGTTTTTACGCCGTATGTAGAAAAGTGTGACAACTGTGGCAAGACAGAAAAATTAGTTGATTATATTGAGGAGGACGAAGATGAATTCTGAACGCAAGAAGTTACTAGAACCAATTTTAAACACATTTGAAAATGAAGATATTAAAGAGTTTGCTGTAGAACTACTTAATAATTTACCAGAATATATCTGGCATGTAGGAGCATCTAGCACTGGCAAGTATCATCCAGCTTATAGTCTTGGTGAAGGTGGTCTTATGAGACACCAGATGGCAGTTGTTAGATTTCTGAATTTCTTTCTTGAGCTTGAACAGTATGGGACTGGAATGACTTCCAGAGAAAGAGATTTGATGCGAACAGCGGCATTAATTCATGACGGAATGAAGTCTGGTACACAAGAAGATTATACTAAGTCTAAATATACAAAGTTTAATCATCCTATTTTAATGGCCAATGTAATTCGTTCTGCTACTGGTCTTAACGCCAGTGAGCGTGATTTTATTGCCCATTGTATTGAGAGTCATATGGGGCAGTGGAATGTTGACAAGAAGACTAATGTTGAGTTGCCAAAGCCTAAAGACGAATATCAAAAGCTTGTTCATCTAGCTGATTATCTGGCATCTCGTAAGAGTCTTGCAATGGATTTTGAGAATATTGAGGCTCCCAGAGTTGAATCTAAGCCAGAAGATTATGTACTAACCTTCGGTAAACATAAGGGCGAAAAGTTAATCGATCTATGTCGTGCTGGTGATGATTATGTAGATTGGATGGAAGAAAACATTGGTAGAACAGATGTTCAAAATGCGATTAAAGCAGTTAAACAGAAGCTTGCAGTAGAACTCGACGATGAATTATAATGGAGGATAAAAATGAAGGTTGAAATGCTAACCCGTGGAAACATTGAGCAGGTACTAAAGGACAATAATATTTCTTTCAACAAGAGATACAGCGGCGATACATACAAAGTTATTGAGCTAGAGAAGCAGGACGCAAAGCGTATGTGTAATGGTGATATTGATACGGATGGAGCCTGGTGCATGATGTCTAATGGTACTGGCGGTTCTCTATTTGATCTTGTGACTATTAATAAGGAATCTCTAATTGGCTGGAGCGCAAAGAAGGAATCTTATAATAAGTTAACTGATTATCTGAATAGTCTTGGCGCAATTGATGATGCAAGTATTTGTAATTATGCTACAGGTCTTTCCAGAGCAAATGGATGGAGCCTAAGTAAGTTATTTAATATGTGTGAGGGTTAAAAATGAAATATATTTTATACGCAATTTGGATACTACTTATTTTTCTAGGCGCATTTACTCATCTTTATGTTTCTAGTACCTTCCATTATAGTTTTGGTTTTATTATTGGTGCAGTGTCTCAAGCCGTTTTGTTTATTGCTAATGAGGTGAAGAAAAATGACAATTAAGGAAATTGATCAAAAGATTGCGGAGCTTCGGCAAGAGCGTCATAGACTAGAAATTGAAGACAGAAAAAAGTTTTTTGAGGTTGCTAAGAATAATATTGGTAGATGTTTTAAAGTAAATGGTGTTTTCGTAAAGGTTCTTGATATCCCAGTGGTAGAAGAAACTAAGACTGGCACTCGTTTCAATGAATATCAGTATCCTGCGCTTTGGCTTGCTCATGACGATGGAATTCCATTTTATGCTGATACACTGTTTTCTGGAGCATGGGGCGTTGGACATGATGTACTTAATAATTATGAAGAGATTTCTAAGGAAGAGTTTAATGCCGAATTTGACCGTAGAATTGCTAAATTTGTGAAGATGGTTAAGGAAAAGTAATACAACACAAAATTAATGAGAGGAGAACAAAATGTATAATGCATATGTAACAACAATTAAAAACCTGCGCAAGCATCCTAATGCAGACAGACTACAGCTTGGCGAGTGTTTTGGAAATACCGTTTGCGTCAGCATGGAATATACGGACAACCAGATTGGTGTATATTTCCCAACTGATGGTCAGCTTTCTGTTGAATTTGCAGATGCTAATAATCTACTTCGCAAGAAGGATGCTGATGGCAATAACATTGGCGGTTATATGGACGCAGACAAGCGTAACGTAACTTCCATTAAGCTTCGTGGTGAGAAATCTGATGGACTATTTCTTCCTCTATCTTGCCTGAGCTCTTTTGGTGATATTTCTAAGCTAAAGGTTGGAGATGTCATCACCACGTTCAATGGGCATGAAATTTGCACCAAGTATATTCCTCGCAGAAATACTCGTAGTGGTCATGCCACAAACGGTAATCATACTCGTAAGAAGAAGGCCCCAATTGCTCCTCTATTTACTGAGCATGCGGATACTGAGCAGTTAGCTTATAACCTTGGTGCATTCCAGGCTGGTGATCAGATTGAGATTACTCTAAAAATGCATGGCACTTCTCAGCGTACTGGTTATCTGCCAGTACTTCAGGATTATATTGGGCCTCCTTGGGCATTTAGTGTGCTCAAGCATCCTAAATTATTTAAGCATTTTGTTGAGAAGGCCAATGCCGCAATTAGTCCTGTTTATAATTGGGGATATGTGTCTGGTACTCGTCGTACCGTTCTAGAGAATTATGATGGCGGGTATTATGGTTCCAATGAGTTCCGTGAGCAGCACTCTAAGTTCTTTGAAGGTAAGCTTCATAAGGGCGAAGAGGTTTATTATGAGGTGGTTGGATTTACTCATACCGGTGCTCCCATTATGTCAACCGCAGATAACAAGAAACTCAACGATAAGGAGTTTGTTAAGCAGTATGGTAAGACTACGACTTTCTCTTATGGCTGTAATCCAGATGGCAAAGAAGGTATTGGTATCACCGAAAGAAAAGTCCCTCAGTCTGATTTCTATGTCTATCGTATGACTATGACTAATGAAGATGGAGATGTTGTTGAATATACTCCAGACTTTATGCGTTATCGTTGTGAACAGATGGGTTGTAAAACTGTCCCTGTAATGTATAAGGGGTTCGTTGATGATACTACTGATTGGAACGATGCTGGAATGACTGCTGGTGAATGGGTTAAGTATATTGCAGAGCAGTATTACGATGGCCCAGATCCAATCGGCAAGACTCACGTACGTGAGGGTGTTGTAGTTCGTATTGTTAACAAGCCAAAGTTCTGTGCTTATAAGCATAAGAATTTTGCATTTAAGTGTCTTGAGGGCCTAGTAAAAGCAGAGGCCGATGCTCCAGATATGGAAGAATCCGAGGAAGTAATTGAGGAGGATGTTTAATATGAATAAGGATAATAGCACACTTCTAGGTGGTTGTCTAACAGTAATTATTCTTCTAATTTTTGCACCAGTTATTACGTTTTTCTGTGGCTGGTTTGGCGGTTGGATGTTAATGAATATTGTTGGCGATGCCGTGGCATCTGGCTTTAACACGCTATTTGGCACAACTAGATTTACACCTGACATGCTACCGATTGTATGTGGTTCGCTTGCGTTAATTGGTAGTTGTTTTAAGAGTACAAATACAACTAGTAAGTGAGGATAAATATGAACGACAAGATTCAAAAGCGTATCACTAGCGATTATTCATACGTGTCTGGTCTTGGTTATACGGTTTTGGGAGTCTTTTTACAGGGCTCCCAGAACTATAACCTTGCATATGAGGGCTCCGATATTGATACTAAGGCAATCGTTCTTCCTTCCTTTGAAGATTTTTGTCTTAATAGAAAGCCAGTCAGTACAACGCTGATTCTTCCTACCAATGAACATATTGATCTTAAAGACATTCGTTTAATGCATGAATGTTTCCGTAAGCAGAATATTAATTTTGTTGAGATTCTATTTACAAAGTATCGTTATTTGAATCCAAATTTTAAGGCTTTATATCTGCCAATGTTCATTCACGCAGAAGATATTGCTCATTATAATAATTTTGCAGCAGTTAATTGTATTGCTGGTATGGTATTTGAGAAGAGGAAAGCACTCTGTCATCCATATGAAGGTCTCAGAGAAAAGATTGAGAAATATGGTTACGATAATAAGCAACTCCATCACATTTTACGTTGTGGAGAATTTCTACGAAGATATATTGACGGTGTTCCTTATGAAGAATGTCTTATTCCTACGTTTCCACAAGATTTAATTGATATCAAGTCATCATATATCTATTCCAAGGATGAAGCGGTTAAGATGGCAGATGAAATTTGTGCCGTTGTGCAGAATATGAAGCAAGACTACATGAATACTCATGAGGTTGTTATTAACCAAGAAGCCGCCAATATCATGAACAATACTCTTGTTAAGGTTCTTAAAAAAAACTTTATGGTTGAAATGGAGAAAAGCAATGACTAGACCTATGCTAATACTTCTTTGTGGGATTCCTGGTTCTGGGAAAACCACTTATGCAGAAAAAATGAAAAATATCTATACATATCATATGTCTTCTGATGATATCAGAAAAGAACTATATGGAGATGAAAATATACAGGGCAATCCTTCAGACGTATTTGCACTAATGCAGGATAGAGCAATTATGTTATTGAATAATGGCTTTGATGTCATTTATGATGCTACAAATATCACAAGAAAAGATAGAAATAGTATCATTACAAAGTGTCCAAGGTTTGCACAAATTGAATGTCATATTATTTGGGCACCTATCGAAACTTGTATCGAACGTGATGCTGCAAGAGAGCGTACTGTTGGCAAAGAAGTTATTGACAGAATGCTTAAGCGTTTTCAACCAGTATTTTATGACGAGGGGATTAATGAGATCAAAGTGATTTTACCAGATGAATTTAATAAAGATAAGTACTGTGATAAATTGATTGATTCTATGAAGATTTCACATGACAATCCTCATCATACATTAGACATATATAATCATTGTATGGAAGCAAATAAATATGCATACAAAATGAATTATAATGACGATATTAAATTTGCTGCAAAATTTCACGATATAGGAAAGCCATATGTAAAATCTTTTCTAGATAATAAAGGGAATAAGTGTGAAAGCGCACATTATTATTCTCATCAAAATTTATCAGCTTGGATGTCTTATGGAATAAATGGTTCAAATCCATTTCGTGTGTGGCTTATTGGAACACATATGGAACCATTTTTAGAAACTAAATATTACAAAGCTATGCCTATTTTTTTAAAAGATTATATAGAAAAATTACATAAATGTGATTTAGAGGCACATTAATAAACCATAAAGGAGGTACATTATGG
>ERZ1034878.317-NODE-317-length-25150-cov-12.146045_pt1 | contig 25150 bp, 14 predicted proteins | sample MGYA00520593_ERZ1034878 | MGnify/ENA primary metagenome ERZ1034878 (study PRJEB33766, sample SAMN09781724) | gut metagenome | biome: gut microbiome | host: Homo sapiens | place: Madagascar | study: EMG produced TPA metagenomics assembly of the PRJNA485056 data...
ATGTTTAAAATCAATGCACCTGAAAATAATGAAAATTATGCTTTGTTTGAAAATTATTTGGCAAAGAAATTTTCGTTTGCAATCACAGGTTTGACAACGATTTTGCGACTTTTGTTGATTACAAAAATAAAAAAAATTACTGATAAAAAAATTCTATTTGTAACATCGAATGAGCAAAATGCATTGCGTTATCAAAATGATTTAGAAAAAGCGTTCGGTGTAAAATCAGAACTTTTGCCGTTTCAAAATATTTCTATGTACGAAACTGTTTCGCCGAACAGGTATGATTACGCGGAACAATATAGAGTTTTGACCGAAAAACCTGATATTGTAATTGCCCCTGTAAAAGCGTTGTTGGAAAAGTTTCCGACTCAAAGTTTTTACAAAAATAATTCTACAACTATAAAAATCGGCGACGAAATCGACACAAAAAACTTGGCACAAAAGTTTGTAAACCTTGGCTACAAGCACTCGACAATGGTTTCTGATATTGGAGAATTTAGTATAAGAGGCGATATTGTAGATTTTTATTCGCTCGACAAACACCCTGTGAGAATAGAACTTTGGGGCGATGAAATTGTTGATATCAGATACTTTAACAACGAAACGCAAAAGTCTATTGAAAAATTAAAGTCGGCTGAAATTTTGCCGATGTATAAGTTTACTTTGGAAAAAGTGGCTGATGATTTATGGCAAAAATTAGCACCAAAAGATGAGGGTGATGAAAAAGGCTATTTCGAAGGAATTGAGGTTTACCAAAATTATTTTAATAATGATTTAGTTACCGTTTTGGATTATTTCAATGACTATGTTTTGGTTTTGGACGAAACATCTGAACTTTATGCAAAATACGAGTTTTTGGATAAAAATTTTGAAGAACAACTTCAAGAAAACTTAAAACTTAATTTAAATGAGCCGTTGGAAGGTCGAAATCATGTAACTTTTGAAGAATTTATCCAAAAAATTGCAGGGTTTGTGAAAATCGGACTGAATAATTTTATAGACAGTGAAATGGACGAGATTGTCGAGTTTAATACTCAGACTATTCAAAGCTTTGAGGCTAATCTGGATCATATCGCAGAGTTTATAAGAAAATATAAAAATGAAGTTGGATTGAACCAAAACTTTTCTCACCCCTCGCCCCTGCGGGGAGAGGGTGCCCTGTGGGCGGGTGAGGGGTTCAATACTGATGGTGGGTTAGAAATCAGCAACCGCGAGGGGTGGAGAATTATCATCGCCACTGATTACCCTGAGCGAGTAAAAGAAATTCTTGCAGAGCGCGATATTTTTGATGTTGAGTATAATGAAAGTATTTCTTCGCATGGTGCGATTTTAGAGGATTTTAGGACTATAATCCTTACCGATAGAGAACTTTTCAATAAGCGAAACAAGGAAATTACTTCGCAAAAACGTTCTTATTATAAGGAAAAACCCGAATATATCGAAAATATTAACGATATAAAAGAGGGTGAATATGTTGTCCATAGTATTCATGGTGTCGGGATTTATAAAGGGCTTTCGCAACAGGAAATTGACGGACAGCTCAAAGATTATTTGACTATTGAATACGCAAACAAAGATAGATTACACATTCCGGCAGAACAGATAAATTTGCTTGTACGCTATCGTGGATCCGGTGCTATAAAACCAAAACTTTCTCGAATGGGTGGAAAAGATTGGGAAAATACTAAAACTCGTGTCAAAAAAGAGGTTGAACAGGTTGCGTATGATCTTTTGCGACTTTATGCAAAGCGTAAAATGCAAAAGGGTATTCAGTTTTTGCCTGACACAAATTGGCAAGTTGAGATGGAAGAGGCGTTTGAATACACTGAAACTCCTGATCAGATGAAGGCGATAAACGATGTTAAGGCTGATATGGAAAGTGAACAGCCGATGGATAGGCTTATTTGTGGTGATGTCGGGTTTGGTAAGACAGAAGTTGCAATGCGTGGAATTTTCAAGGCTGTAACCTCTGGAAAACAGGTTGCAGTCGTTGTTCCGACGACTATTTTGGCATTCCAACATTATCAGACGATTTCTGAAAGGTTTAAGCCGTTTGGGGTTCAGGTTGAACTTTTGTCACGTTTCAGAACTTCAAAAGAGCAAAAAGAAACAATTAAACATCTTGCAACAGGTGAGTGTGACGTGGTTGTCGGAACACACAGACTTTTGCAAGAAGGTATTGTGTTTAAGGATTTGGGACTTGTTGTAATTGATGAGGAGCACAGGTTTGGAGTTCGCCATAAGGAAAAACTAAAATCTTTGCGTGAAAACATTGATATTATTACGATGTCAGCAACTCCAATCCCGAGAACACTTTATATGTCACTTTCCGGAATTAAAGATATGTCTATAATTAATACTCCGCCGAAAAATAGACTTCCGATTAAGACATTTGTCGGTGAGTGGAATGAAAATATGGTGAAAAACGCGATTACTCATGAGCTTGATAGAGAGGGACAAGTTTTTTATCTTTATAACAGGGTGGAAACTATTGATGAGTTTAAATTTCAGCTCCAAAAACTTGTGCCGAATGCACGTATTGCAATCGGGCATGGTCAGATGAATGAAAAAGAACTTGAAAAAATTATTATCGACTTTGCAAACCATGAGTATGATGTACTTTTGGCTACTACAATTATTGAAAACGGTATTGATATTCCAAACGCAAACACTATGATTATTCATAATGCAGATAAGTTTGGACTTGCACAACTTTATCAACTCAGAGGGCGTGTCGGACGTTCGCAAAGACAGGCTTATTGCTACTGTTTCTACACAAAATCCAAAGAGATTACTCGAGATGCGGTTCAGAGGTTGAAGGCGATAAAAGAATTTACAACTCTTGGTAGCGGTTATCAGATTGCAATGCGTGATGTTGAAATTCGAGGGGTCGGAAACATTCTCGGTACAAAGCAACATGGTCACATGGTAAATGTCGGTTTTGATACATATTGTCAGCTTTTGGAAGAAACAGTTCAGGAGCTTCAAGGTCAGGTTGTTCAAAAAGCAGAGCCTACAATTGTGGATATAAATGTTACGGCATTTATTCCTGATGAGTGGGTTGGTTCTGCTGAGCAAAAAATGATTGAGTATAAGCGACTTGCGGACGTAAAATCTGACGTTGAACTGGATTATATAACGGAAGAATGGAAAGACAGGTTTGCAAAACCGCCTGAAAGTGTAGAAAATTTAATTAAATTAATAAGAATCAGGTTGGCGGCAACTGATGTCAGAATTTCTCTAATTCGTGAAACAGAAGATAACATAAGGATTTATACACCGTACTCTCAACCTGAGTGGAAAATAATTCAAAGAACTTTGCCATCAGAAATTTTGAAACGTATAAAATTTACAATTGCACCAAAAGCTTGCACTGATGGAAATTCTATATTATTATTGAATAATAAATACATGAATTTTGATGAAGTATTTAACATTTTGACAGATTTGTTTTATTATATACGTAAAGTTGGCGATGAATTCGCTTATCCTGAATAAAACAAAAAAATAACCGATATATAAAAAAAGGAGAACTTATGAGAGGGAAAAAATTATTAGCAACACTGGCAGTTTCTGCGGTACTATTTGCAGGTTGTGGCTTGAAATCAGGTGAAGCTATTATTAAAGTAAACAACCAAAATATTACGCAAGGTCAGTTTGATCAAGCATTTGATAAACAAACAAGCGGTGGCATGATTAAGGCTCTTGGCGTAAACGTAAAAGATGATAAAAATAGTTTTATATATCTTTTGATTAAGGAAAGAGTTATTAATGAACTTATTGTAAAAACTCTTTTGAATGAAGAAATTGAAAAACGCGGTATCAAAGTTACAAACGAAGATGTTGATAATGCAGTTAAAGAAATTATTGAAAAAGTTGGTTCAAAAGAACAATTAGCTTCAATCTTGAAAGAAAACGGAATTTCTAACGCTGATTTCAAAAAAGATTTGAAAGAAGAAGTTAAGATGAAAAAACTTGCAAAAGAATTGGGTTCAACTTCAGTTTCTGACGCAGAAGCTAAAAAATTCTATAACGAAAATATCAACAAGTTTAAACACCCTGACAAAGTTAGAGCATCTCACATTTTGATTGCTGTAAATCCTCAAGAAATTGAAGAAGTTGTTAAATCTGATCCAAATAACAAAAATCTTGATGAAGCAGCTGTAAAAGCAAAAGTTGCAGAAGAAATTAAAGCAAAAGAAGCAAAAGCTCAACAAATTTTAGCAGAAGCTAAAAAAGATCCTACACAGTTTGCAAAACTTGCAAAAGAAAACTCAGAAGATCCTGGTTCTGCTCAAAAAGGCGGAGATTTAGGTTTCTTTGCAGCAAAAGAAATGGTTCCTGAATTTTCAAAAGCAGCATTTGCAATGCGTCCAAATACAATTTCTGACAAACCTGTAAAATCTCAATACGGTTATCATATTATTATGGTTACAGACAGAGCTGCAGCAGGTCAAGATCCGTTTGAAAAAGTTAAATCTGATATCAAAGGATATCTTGAAAACCAAAAACAAATTGAGCTAATTGACAAATTGACAGAGTCTTTAAAGAAAAGCGCAAAAATTGAATACGTAAATCCTGAATACAATCCTGAAGGTGTTCAAAAAGGTATTCAAGAGTCAATTAAAAACAGTGCTGAAGCTGAACATAAAGCTCAACAAAATGCGAAAAAATCTAAATAGGTAAGATTAACGTTATTCTGAGGACAATAATAATTAAAATCCGAAGAATCTCAAATTAATCAGAGTCACTTCGCATTAAAAAAGACATTTTTTTATAATTCAGACTCTTTTTATTCGACCTTCCGCCCCCCGGAAGGTCTTTTCCTGTGCTATTTGTAACAAAATGTAAAGATAAATTTAAAATAGGCTCAAACCCTGTCATAATGCCTCTATGCTATGCTATGCTATGCGACCCACTGTGTCAAAATTTTCAGCTTTTTGTTTTTATATAAGTAGGGAATAAAAACAAGGAGAAAAAATGGTAAATCAAATTGGAATGAATAGTTATGGCTATTATAATTACCGTAATAATTTGGCAACCAGACCTGTCGCATTCAAAGGTCAAGAAGCAATAACTCATGAAGTAAAAAATTCTTTAACAGCTGAAAATGACAAAAAGAATGCCGATTCTGCTGCAACATTAATGCTTGGTGGTGGAATTCTTGCGACTCTATCAGCTGCTGCACTTTATGTTTTGACAAGAGGAAAAGGTAGTAAAGCGGCAACAGAAGTTGCCGAAAAAGCTGCTACAAAGGCTACAAATAGTGTCAAAATTGATCCAGAAGTAAAGTTTATTGAGACGATTGAAAAAAAACTTCCTAAATTCAAAGAGGGTCAAGAACTCGCATTACAAAATGGTGGTAAACGAATTGATAAATTTAAAGATGGGGTTAATATTTCAGAATATTATGACAAAAGTGGAAAATTAACAAAACAAGTTTCGTATATAGATGATGGATTTGTTCAAATTGACAGATTTGATAAAAACGGGAAATTGAAATCAACAATTATGCCAACTGGTAATTCAAGTTTAATTCATAAAAAATTTGACAAAGAAGGTCGTATTGAAAGTATAATAAATGGTGAAAATCGCACAGATTTTTCTTATAGTAATTATAATAATGGCGATGTAGTTATACATGAAATTCAATATACGGCTGAAAGTCGAAAAAGTAGTATCCCTTGGGCAAAAACAGTAAATACTACTAAAAATAAAAATGGTGCGATTACATTTCGCCAAACTCATTACCCATTAAAAACAAATCAATTTGAATGGTTTAATAAAGATGAAAATTGTTTGTATATGTCAGAAATCCGAGATGTTTCTAAACTTCCGGCAGGTGTATTAAAATCAAAAACAACTCATACAATTGTCCGTGATAGTGGCGGTTATCCGGAAAAAGTTTTGATTGAAGAAACAGGAAAAGCTCCTCGTGAAGTTGATTATGAAGAATATATTGATCCGACTAATATGTTTAAGTTTATGTAAAAGCAGCTACTTAACTGCTTCGCTTCCTAACTGCTTAGCCGCTTTATCTAGATTCTTCGGACTAAAAATGTTGTTGTCCTTAGAATGACGATTGATGGCTTCTGTTTCGAACTTAACGCCTTATCGTCTTATCACGTCTTATCGTCTTTTACTCTCGATAACCTAGTAACTTAATGTTGCATCTACGCTTTTCTTCTTTTGTGCTATAATCTACTTATGGCAGTATATTTTTTCTACGGTGAAGAAGATTACAATATCGAGCAGGAAATCGAAAAGCTTAAAAAAGGACTTGATAAAAACTTCCTTGAAATGTCTTTCAAAACTTATGATCACCCTAGTTTTCCGGATTTGATTTCTATTTTACGCTCTCAACCGATGATGTTTGGCAAAATGCTTGTTGTGATTAATTGCCTTAAATATTTTTCAAAAACTTTTGAGGATAAAGAGCTCAAAGAAATTGAAGAAGCTCTTGAAAATAACAACGAAAACCTTGATATAGTCTTTGTTGCACAACTTCCGAGGAACGAGGGAGTAAAAATAGATGCCCGCAAAAAACTTTTCAAAATGTTGAAGAAACATAATGCTAAAGAGTGTCCGCTCATTCCGACTTACAAAACCGCAGAGTTAGAAAGCTGGATTGTGAAACAGGGTAAAACTAAAGGTTTGAAATTTGACCGAGATGCGCTGACAGCAATAATTTCGCAAATAGGAAATAATCTTCGTCAAATTGATGGTGAACTCGATAAATTGAAATTATTTGCCTATCCAAAAGATGTTGTGACAGTTCCGATGGTTCGTGAAATTTGTATTTCTAACGAAGATTTATTTGCTTTTTCAGATTTTCTTATGGAAAACGAAAAGGATAAAGCACTTTTAGAATATCGTAAACTGCTTGATACGCGTTATCCGTTGGAGATTTTGTCGACTTTGCAAACTATGTTAAGACGTTGGATTATTCTTAAAGCAAGAGGACAAAATTCAAGCCCGATGGAGCTTTCGAGAATGACAGGCATGCATGAATATGTTGTCAAATTGACTTTACAAAAGCTCAAAAAGAATAATTTGAAAGATTTAGTTAACCTCAAAAAAAATTTAACCGATGCAGAGTATAAGATTAAAGCAGGGCTTGCCTTGGACGTGGAAAAGGAGATTGAAAATGCACTGTTCAGGTAAAATTTATCCTCTCCTTAGGAGAGAGTAAAGTATTAGAACAATAAGGTTTCAATCACATCAAATTAAAAGGAAAGTAAAATTGAATTCAGAAATTACAACTCAATATCCGTTTTTAATGAAATATTTCAACAATGGTATAAATTCTGACGGAAAAAATATTGCGCACTGTATACTTTTCTATGGCTCAGATATTCAAGCTCAGTATGATTTGGCGTTGGAAATTTCTAGAATGTTGAATTGTACAGGCGATCACACAGAAACTTGTCAATGCTTGAATTGTCGCTGGATTAGGGAGAATAATCACCCTGCGGTTTTGACGATTTCGAAAGTTGATAACAAACCGACGAGTGACACGACAAAAAACGTTATTTCTATTGAACAGGCAAGAATGATTAAAAATGATTTGCTTGTAACTTCAGACTATCACAGGGTTTTAATTTTTTGTGACAGGGATAGAGAAGGTCATGTTTCAGGTTTAAATCAGTATAATTTTCAATCAGATGCTGCAAATGCGCTTTTGAAAACTTTTGAAGAGCCGCCGTCAAATACAACGTTTTTCTTTTTGACAAAGGATAAGTCTGATATGATTACGACTGTCGTTTCGCGTGCACAGTGTTTTTATGTGCCGTCAATGAAAGACGAAGATAGAGAATTTTCTTATGTAAAAGATGCAATGGACGGGTATTTGGAGCTTGAGCGTAATGAGGTTTTAGATTTTAACGATAAAATTTTAGATTTGGCAAAAATGGTTGAGCCTGAAATTGTTTTTACGCAAATGCAAAATTATATTGAATTTTTGCTAAAAGCAAATTTGGACAATCCTGCATTAAAAGTCAAATTGATTTCTGATATAAAATCGCTTGAAAAAGCCAAAAAAGAAAGTCGATTAGGAATAAATATTCAAACGATTGTGGAAACATTGAGTTATGAGATGATTTTGTAAAAAAGGAGAATAATATGTCAGAAGATTGTATTTTTTGTAAAATTATTAACGGTGATTTCAACACAGAATTCGTTTACGAAAACGAGCATGTGGTTGTGTTCAAGGATATTAACCCGAAAGCACCAGTTCATTTATTGGTTGTGCCAAGGGTTCATGTTAAATCATTAAACGAACTTGAGGACAAAAATCTTATGGGCGAATTGCTTTCTGCAGTGAAAGAAACGACTAAAAAAATCGGTTTGAAATCATATAAAACAGTGATAAACACCGGAAAAGAAGCCGGTCAGGTAGTTTTCCACTTGCATATACATATTTTAGGTGGATTTGAAGAATAAATTTTTATTATTATTTGATGTAAAATAAATACTAGATTTTCAATAGTCGTAAACGGTTCCTTAAAAACGACTTTAACTTTTAAATATTTTTTTTGTTTTCTTTAAGCTATTTAAGTTATAATGATAGTAGTTGTTATGAGAAAGCCGAAAACAGAACGAAATAAAAGTAAAATATTACTATATTCCGCCCTGATATCACTCATGCTGAGTGGTAACAATCTTGCTATTGCAAAAGATGTTACAGTGTCGTCAGGTAATGAACTGTTAAAAGAGATAAAAAATGCGACTGAGCCTACTAAAATACAGTTTGCAAATGATATTGATATTTCCGGATTGAATATTATTCCTGTTGGGAGTAATGCTATTGAAATTGATGGTGAGGGAAAAAGTTTAATAAACGAAAAAGATTCCAGATTTACGTTTGTTAAAAATTCTAGCCTAGCTCTAAAAAATTTAAAATATGTGGGGAAAAACGCAAGTATAAATGTGGATAATGCAAATGCAACTATATCATTGGAAAATGTTGATATTAGTGGCAGAACGACATCTGCTGTTCAAAATGGGCCTGTTTTGTTTTTAAAAGATTGTGATGCAACTTTGAATAATGTTAGTGTTTCTTCAAGCAGAGTAAATATTCAAAATAATAGCATTATGGGTGGAGCGATAAACATTCAATCGGCGAAATCCAAAGGGATTATAAATGATTTAATAGACAATCAAATAACATCAGCAGGAAATGTTTCTGGTGGGGTAATTTACAACAGGAGAACACTTACTCCTGTTGGTGAATTGAATTTGGGCGGAGATGTAAAAGAAAATAAAATTACTGCTAATGTAAATGTTTTTGGTGGAATTTTAAATAATGAGAATAGCAGTATTCAATCAATAAATTGGAATAATGTAAAAGATAATAATATAACTGCTACTAATAATTCGGTTACTGGCGGATTTATTCAAAACAAACTTGGAACGATAGATAAATTACATATTAATTCTTTTTCTAACAATACAATTAGCTCGAATTTAAAAATTGATGGCGGACTGATATATAATGAAGGTGGAACGATTAATGGCAAACTTGAAATTGGGCAAATAATCGGAAACACAATAAACGCAAAAACCGATTATAACGGATTAATTACGAATATATCAGGAAATATTAATTCTATTTCAATAGATTCTGTTTCCGATAACAACATTTCAATGAATTTTATGCGTGGCGGAATAATAAATCTTCAAGGGGCAAGTATTAACGATATAACTATCGGGAAAGTTAATAATAACAGTATTATAGGAAATGAAGACTCTACTGCTACAGGTTTTATATTATATTTAAGAGAGTCGCCAAAAAATTCAACAATTTCATCTAATATAGGCAATCTTACAGTAGGACAAATTAATGGAAACACTATAAATGCAACGAATATAACTTCGTTATTATTTCGTTCGGCATTAGTTCCTGTAGAAAATGCTACTGTTATTTCGAAAAACGGTGATGTAACTGTTGATGAAATTAGTAACAATAATTTAGTTGCTATTGATTGTAATGATAATGCACGTGGCGGAATTATTTATAATTTTCTTTATGGTGGTATAAAAACAATAAACACTACGGTTAGTCTTGGAGATATAAATTTAAAACAAGTTTCTAATAACCGCTTGGCAAGTTATATTTCACCAAGAACTATTGAAGATACAAGGGCACAGGGTGACAGACATGCATCTGGAGCAATCATTGCAAATTCAATTCAAGCATGTCAAGGTTCTGCTATTATAAAAAGCATAAATGGTGAATATGTTGGCAATTCCCTGTTCTCAAATTCAAAAGTAGTGGATGCAAGTGGTGGTGTAATTTCCAATTCGATTAATGGACAAGGAAATGCCTTTGTCGGGATTGGTTATACACTTGATGAAAATAATAATAGAATTCCTGTTGAAGATGCAATTTTAGGAACTTATAAAAATAACTATGTTCAATCAGTAGTGCTTGTTGCAAATGGTGGTGTTATTGCAAATTATGTTGAAAGTTCAAAAAATAACGATATTGCTCAAATTGGAAATATAAAAGCTTACTTTAGCGGAAACTATGTTTTGTCGAATAGAAATAGTGCTTACGGAGGAGCGATATCAAATTTTTATATGAAATCTGATAGTTATTATAAAAACGCAATTATTGACTCAATAAACAGCACATTTGAGAATAATTATGCCAAAACAAAATCGACAGATTCAACAAAGGGAGCGTATGGCGGAGCTATTGGTAATATTGGGATTATTAAAGCGATAAACAATTCTATTTTCAAAAACAATTATGCAATATCTGATGGTGGAAGCAATGCATCAGGCGGTGCTATATATACCATGCAAGATTTAACGATTAACGCAAATAATAACGGCTTGACAGAATTTACAGGCAACTATATTTCAACTGACGGTGGAGCAACAAAGAATTATGAAGCAATTAATGTTGGTGCATCAGACAAAACTCTTACATTAAACGCAACGACAAACGGGACAATACTATTAAATGATTATATTAATGGTGTAAATGGTTATAATGTGCTACTGACAGGTGATTCCACAGGTACGATTAAACTTTTTGACAAAGCTGACATTAAAGGTGGGGCAAATGTTACAGTTGGCGAAAATGTTCTTGTTGATACGGCAGATGGAGTAATTCAAAATTTTTCAGAATTTAATTCACTGAATTCCAGTGCAAGTGCAAAATATAATATTGATATAGATTTGTCAAAAGCAAATAGTGGTAAGTCAGATTATACAATAGGTGACAAAATAGCAGACGGATTTACGACTCAAACCTCTTCTGGCAGTACTATAACTCTTGATAGTTTGAATTTTGTAGATACTTCATTTGATGATATTTTGGATAAAACTTTAAAAATCCAAATAATTCAAAACAATGACAATACTGATAACTTACAACTTGCATTAAGTGACAAATTGACCCCACTCACATCAACTGCGGGTAAAATAACACAAGTTGTTACAACCAAAAATAATCCTCTAACGCCAACAGCAAATTATAAAGATTTGTTTGGCGATATTACAACGACAAAAGATATTTATGGAATATTAGGGCTGAATAAAACAAATACAGTAAATGACAGTCTTAATATAAAAGTTACCAAAGTTGATACTGATACCGTTGCAACAATATCAGATGTTTTAGTTGCATTGACTAATACCGAGTTGAAAGATTCTGACGGTAATATTTTGGATAAAACATTTAATCTTTTCGATGAGAATTCTCTCGGTAATAAAACTCCTGCAAACTATAAAGTTTCAAATAGTCTTGGCTCTATATACAAAAACTTAAACATTGTCGGAGCAACAAAAACAGATTCCCTGGGAGAACTTACTTTATCTGAATTAGATTTGAACGGAAAAACTTCTTTTATTGTGAATTCAGGTTCAACCTTAAATATTTCTGACATAAAACTAAAAGGAAACGAAACGGTTATCATAAATAATGGCGGAAATTTGAATTTTACAAATAACAATATTATTGATGGCAAAATTTCTGGAACAACAGCTATAAATTCAGGTGTTTTAGAGATGAATGCAAACAATTTAGATGTTGCTTTGATTAATAATGGTACTTTAAATTTGTCAGGAACATTGGATAAAACAATTTTCGGTAACGGCACAACAAAAGTAAACGAAACATTAAATTTATCGCCATCTGCAGCAATTGATGGAATATTAGATTTGAATAACGGAACAATATCTACAAGTGATTTAAGTTATTCAAAATATGATATTACAGCAATAAATGGAACAGGGAATGCTACAATAGACGTTGATTGGGTAAATTCAAAAGCGGACTCCTTTAATAGTACATCAGGAAATGGAGTGTTAAATTTAACATTAAATGAAACTTCAACCGAAAATATCTGGGATACAAAAACAATTCAAATCACAAATGGCGGTGTTGGAATATCTTTAGACACAACAACAGGGGTTGAAGAAAGAGAAATTCTCGGCTCTGATGAATTACGAGCAAATACCAATTGGTCGGATAAGTTTGGTTCTTGGAAAAGAACAGATACATATTCAGAAAAAACATCTGCCATAAAATCAAACGGTTCATTGGTTAATGATACAATTCAATATGAAGTTATTAAAACAAGTGAAGGAGCTAAGTCATATACTACTGATGGAGATACTTTGGCTCTAATTGTTCAAAATACCGTTGCAGGCTCAAAAGAAAAAACGTTTACAACTACAAACGCAAATGACATATATACCGCAAAAGAAAACTTAGGGATTTTAGCGGATAACTTGACAATTTCAGGAGCTACTGACGGAATAAATACCTCAACAATTATTCTTGGCAACAAGCAAGGTATTACAATATCAGATGCAAATTCTTTAACCATAAAAGATGTAAAAATATCATCTGACGGATTAATTATTAACGCAATAAGCAATAACGCAAAAATTACATTGGATAATGCAAATTTGCAAGGAGATGTTTTAAATCAAGGCGATTTGAGTATTAAAAATGCAACGTCAGTATTAAAAATTACAGGTACAGGCAAGACAAATATTGATACAAGTGGAAAATTATCTGTGTCAGAATTAATTCAAAACGAATTGACAAATGACGGGAATTTGACTGTAAATAATTTAAAAATATCCACAAGTGCAAATAATTCGGGAACAATTACAAATAACGGATTGACTTCAGAAATAAAAAATTTGACAAATTCAGGAACAATTAATGGTGTTGGGAACTTGGAAATTTCTGGCACGTCAAATAATTCAGGCAATATTTCCCAATCAATTATAAAAGTGAGTGGAACATTAGATAATACACTTGGAACACTTATAGCTACGAATAAAATTGAAAATACAGGAAACATAACAACTGCGGCAGATAAAATTGTTGCAACAAACGGAATAATTAATAAGAATTCTCTAACATTGACTAATGGAACATTGGCTTCACAAGTTTCAGGAACAGGCACAACAAACATAATCGGTGCAGTAACAAATAATGCAATAATATCACAAGACGTAAATATTGATTCTACAGGCAAATTAACAGTAAATGCAAATATCGGGAATTTAATTAACAATGGCGAAGTAACTTCAAATACAAGTAATTTAACAGGTACTATAAATAATTTCGGAATTTTGAATTTATCAGGAACATTAAATAAAGAAATTTCAGGGCTCGGTACAACAAAAATTGTCGGTGATAGTTTTTCAATGCAAGATGGAGCAGTTGTTAAAGGTGTTTTAGATATAAATAATCAAACATTAAATGTTTTGGCGACAAATACAACAAATATGTTTAATAATGTGAATATAAATTCCGGAACACTAAACTTAATCAACAATGGCATAAATAATTTGTCAGCAAATTCATTTAAGATGAATGGAAACGTTAATCTTTTGTTAGATGCTGATTTAAAGAATTCTATAATGGACAGACTTCCGTCAACGACTGTTGTGAATGGTTTAATTACAGTTAAGGGAATTAATTTGTTATCTGATTCTGCAAATGAAAAAACATATATTCCGTTTGCCAATGAAAGTTTTAAAGATAAAGTTCAAACAGGTGTAACAATAGTTGGCAAAGATGTTAACAATGAATATCAAACAACAGTTTTTGCTCCAATATACAAGTATGATGTGAGCTATAATCCTAACAACGGGAATTTTTTGTTCTCTCGTGGTGGTGGAAAAAGTTCGACAGATTTTAACCCGTCGGTATTATCTGGTTCTGTAAATTCACAAGTCGGAGCATATTCTGCGGTAAATGAAACATTTAATTATGCATTCAGGCATGCCGATTATTCATTTATGCCACTGCCAAAAAGAATTAGGACATTGGCTAACAAATATTCAATTACAGAAACTCAATCAATGCAGTATGAAAAAGAATATCCGAAAATGGGTGGTATTTGGTATCAACCATACGTAAATTTTGAAAATGTCGGTTTGTCCAACGGACCTAAGGTAGATGTTCAATCATACGGTTCGTTAATAGGTGGTGACAGCAATTTTAGAGAGCTTAAACGAGGCTGGGGAACGGTAACTACACCTTATATCGGGTACAACGGTTCATCACAAAATTATTCCGGTGTTTCGACGACTACAAACGGCGGAATATTAGGTTTGACTCAAACTTTTTATCGTGGAAATTTCTTTACGGCTTTGACAGTAAATGCAGGTGCGAGCAATGGTGAATCTAATACAATGTATGGCAAAGAAAATTATACTGCATTAATGGCAGGCGTCGGCAGTAAAACAGGTTATAATTTAGAGTTTAATGATGGCAAATTTATTATTCAACCATCTTTGTTAATGGCATATACTTACGTAAATACATTTGATTATACAAATGCGGCAGGTATAAAAATCTCCTCTGACCCATTGCATTCTATACAGTTTCACCCGAGTATAAAGTTTATGGGGAATGTTGGCAAAGGCTGGCAACCTTATGCAAGTGTCGGTATGGTATGGAATATTTTAAATGAAACAAAATTTACTGCAAACAATGTTCGCTTGCCGGAAATGAGTATAAAACCTTATGTTGAATACGGTGTAGGTTTGCAAAAAAGTTGGAATGATAAATGTAGCGGATTTTTGCAGGCAATGTTGAGAAATGGTGGTAGAAACGGAATTGCATTGTCTTTTGGTTTTAAATGGATATTAGGAAAAGATAAAAAGCCGATTGAAAGGGTACAAAACGGCACTAAACATGTTTTAAAGGCTTCTGCGGAAACAAAAGTGATAAGATAACAAAAAACTGAACTTAAATACAGGGAATTTAAGTAAAATAAATTTTCTGCTTGTTTTTTGGTTATTAAAAAGTCCGCCAACTGCGGGCTTTCAGTGTTTTTAAATGGTCTTAATGCTCTTTTGTGGACTAAAAACTGGAGACGAGGGGAGTCGAACCCCTGTCCAAAACGGATCTTGAAAAACTTCTACGAGTGTAGATTTTTATTAGCTCAACTGATTTAGGAAAAAATCAGAACCCTATAAATCAGTCCTAGGTTTTATTTGAAGGAAACTCTAAACCTTGCGATGTTATCTTGATGCACCTACACCGCATTGATGCACTGCGTCTTGCATAATGGACCCATAAAACCGGCAAGCTGGGCTCTATGAGTAGCTATAATTAGCGACTTATGCAGCTAAAGCTTGTGCTCTAGAGAAGTCTGCTTTAATTACATTGTTAGCATTTAATTTGTTTTGCTCGTTGATAACCGAGAACAGCGCTCGGACTCGCAATCTATCTCAACCGAACGTCCTGTCAAATCCAAAACGTCCCCATGACTTATTTTATATTCTATTTTAAATGTTCTGTACTTCCCATTATAACGCGTTTTTTCTAAATTTCAACCCCTTGTAAAAATATCATATCCGACTTATCAATGTAAATTTAGCGGTATTCCCCCGACAACTTAAATTGTAATTTTAGCTTTTTACAATGGCGGGATAGGTATCCAGTCCTACTGTACTAAGTTACTAAGGCACTAAGGTCGTTTCAGAAATAATAGACGATAGGACAATAAGACGTTAAGTCCGAAACAGTTTTTAAAGTAGGGCGACATAGCGGAATTACTTAACACATACAACTCTGAGGTTCTACTGAACCGAAAGAATTCAGTTTAGAAAGTGGCAAAGAAGCAAAGAAGCGAGTCAGCAAAGCTGCTTTTGTAACAACTTCGTCTCTGTGTATCTTTACTTACGCCTTTTTAAACGCTTCAGCAATTGACTTATTATAATCCGGTCTTAAAATTCCTTTTTCTGTAATAATTCCGGCGATTAGCTCGTGCGGAGTTACGTCAAACCCTGGGTTGATTACTTTTACGTCAGGTGCACAAATGATTTTACCATTGATATGTGTAACTTCTTCGTGTGAACGTTCTTCGATTACTATTTCGTCACCTGTTTTTATGCTTGTATCAATTGTTGACAAAGGTGCTGCAATATAGAAAGGTACATTGTGATATTTTGCGGCAATCGCAACTGTATAAGTTCCGATTTTGTTTGCAGTATCACCGTTTGCGGCAATTCTATCTGCGCCAACAACAACCATATCAATCATTCCTTTTTTCATAAAATATGAGCACATTCCGTCAGTAATCAAAGTTGTCGGAATTCCGTCCATTGTAAGCTCAAATGTCGTAATTCTTGCACCTTGTTGGCGAGGACGAGTTTCGTCTGCAAAAACCTGAATTGTCGGGTCGTTTGCGAATGCTGAACGTACAACGCCTAATGCTGTTCCATAACCTACTGTCGCAAGTCCGCCGGCATTGCAGTGAGTCAAAATCGTTGCTCCTTTTGGAACAACTTCGGCTCCGTAATCTCCGATTTTTTTATTAATTGCAATATCTTCATTTTCAAGTCTGATTGCGTTTTGTTTCAATTCTTCCACAATTCCATTGATATCAGATTTTGAATTTTTAATAATTTCCTTTTGTTTTTCGCAAGCCCACATTAAATTAACCGCTGTTGGGCGAGAAGTTGCCATGTAATCAGCTTTTTCTAATAATTGTTTTACAAATTCATCTCGTGCAAAATTTTGTTTAGCCAATTCTTGTGCATAAAGAACAACACCATGAGCACCGGCAACTCCAATTGCAGGAGCTCCACGCACAATCATAGTTTTAATAGCGTCAAACATGCCTTGTCCGGTTGTAATATTTACATACTTAAATTCGTACGGTAAAACAGTCTGATCTACCATTTTTGAATAATTATCTACCCACTCTATTGTTTTTATTTTTGAATGAAATTCTGCCATTATTTTTTCCTTTTTTCTATTGAATTAATAAAATCTATTACATAAAATGTTAAAAAACCTGTGAAAGCGTTTACTGTTGCTGACAATACACCCATAAACAATGAAATTACAACCAACAAAAAGAAAGTTGCGTTTCCGAGCATAAATCCGACGCCAACATTTGCTGCAATATGAAAAAGTTTCATTAAAATTACGGATATTGGAACATAGATTATTGAAAATCCTAAATATGACACAAATCCTGCGATTGCACCTGTTATAATGCTGTCTTTCATTGAGTCGAGCGACAAACAGTTATATTTTACCAATAGCCAAATTACAAGCGGTGCAATAAAACAAATTAAAAAGATAAAAGATAAAATTCCTAAATATGGAATTAACGTAATCGCACCTAAAATTGCGCCGAAAAATGCGCTTAAAATCGCAATTTGTCTAAGTAAAATAAAGTTTATGTTCATAAGAATTATCTTAGCACAACTGAACGGGTATGGCAAATTGCAATGGCGATTGAGTCAACTGTGTCATCTAGTTTCGGAAGGTTTTCCACGCCCAGAGAAAGTTTAACCATTTGTTCAACCTCTTTTTTGTCAGCTCTTCCGTATCCTGTCAAAACCTGCTTGACTTCCATTGGAGTGTATTCATAAATCGGAACTTTAAATTTTTCTAAAGCTGTCAAAATCACCCCTCTTGCATGTGCGACAGGCATGACAGTTGTGTGGTTCCGAAAGAAAAACAGTTTTTCAATTGCAGCACAATCAGGTTTGTACATATCAATAATTGTGTTCATATCTTCCCAAATCTCGAGAAGTCTTGTTGTTTCTTTGGAATTTTTTTTGGTCTGAATGGAACCGGAATGAAGCAGAACAGAATTTTCGCCATCAAAATCAATTAGCGAATATCCAACTATTCCAATCCCAGGGTCTATGCCTAAAATCTTCATGGTCAGATTATAGCATAAAAGAAATAAAGCGTCTTGGTTGTTTGGCTGTACTGGTCTGCGTGCGTAGCACTTAATTATCAGAATGATGAGAAATGTTTCTATTTTTAATTACTAACCAACATCTAACAATATTTATGGTAAAATATTCCAGTTGAATTAAGGAGAACGTAATGGAAAAAATTTTTGACTTTGTAAAAAAACACAGCGACTTGTTCACGTTTTTAGGACTGCTTTTGCTGTGTTATTTTATATTCTTTTTTAATATTGGAAACTATCCGTTGATGGACGTTGACGAAACTCGATATGTTTCAATGGCACGTGATATGTTTCATTGCAAGGACTTTTTGACTTTGTATTTGAATGGTGATTTCTTTTTTGAAAAACCGCCACTTTATTTTTGGGGTGAATGCTTGTCTTTTGCAATTTTTGGAAAAGTCACAGAATTTACGGCACGTTTTCCAGTTGCGCTGTACGGAACACTTTCGACATTGCTAGTGTATTTTACAGGTAAGAAAGTCGTATCACGTCGATATGGCGTAATTTCAGCCTTAATTCTTGCAACAACTTTGGAGTTTGTTATTTTGGCAAAATTTGCAATTCTTGATATCGTTGTAACAACTTGTGTCGGATTTTCCGTAATGTTCGGTTTTTTGACTCAATTTGTTCGGGATAAAAATAAAAAATATATGTGGTGGTTGTTCTACATTTTTTCAGGGCTTGCAGTTATGGCAAAAGGAATTCCTGGGTTTGTTGTTCCGTTTGCCGTAATGTTTTTTGTTACAATTGCGAACAAAACTTTCAAACAAATTTTCAAACCGCAATATTTTGTGGTCGGATTTTTGTTATTCTTTTTAATTATTCTTCCTTGGCATTTGATTATGTTCAAAATTCACGACCCACTGTTTTTTCACGAATACATAATCAAACATCATATTGAGAGATTTTTGAATTCAAATGAAATCAACCGTAAACAGCCGTTCTATTTCTATATTTTGACTGTTTTGTGGGGACTTGTTCCTTGGATTTTTTCAGCCATTGCCGTCGGAATTGAAAAAATTAAATCAATATCATTTAAAGATTTTTCAATCAAGAAATTTTATGTTGCAGAGCTTTCAAATTCTCAAAAATATTTGATGTTCAATGTAATCGCGTTTTTTGTCACTATGTTGTTCTTCTCATCATCTAGTACAAAATTGATTACATATATTTTGCCTGTATACTTTTTTACAGCTTGCATTTTGGGCTTTGTTTGGGAAGATTATATTTTCAATGATAAGTACAAAAAATCAATCAATATTTCTGTTTACATCTTGGGCGGAATTTGTGTATTGGCGGGAATTTTGACTTGTTTTGCGCAATTTGTATTGCCTGCACAAACTTATTCTGATTTGCTTATCATAAAATGGTTCAGTATTGCGCTTGTTTTAATTTTTGGAATTTCAAGTATTTTGTGTGCAATAAAAAAATCTCCCAAAGGTGTTTTTGTGGCTTATGTATTGTTTATCCTTGTTACATCAGCATTTGGAACAAAACTGTTTTACAATATGGATTATGAATTTGGGCAAAATGACTTGATGAAATTTGCAAAATTTTCGCATGAAAACGGCAAAAAAATTGTTGTCCTAAATGACGAGAGAAAGTACTCAGTGCTTTATTACTACGGAGTTCCAACTAATATGAAGAACCGCGATGTTTTGTTTATTTCACTTGGCGATGAAGATGAAATGGGCAGGCTTGGGCATGTTTTGGACGATGAAAATGTTTACGTGATTATTCGTAAAAAACAGTCACAAAAGATTGATGAAGTCTTGGATTTTGATATAATTCAAGAGGGTAGAAAACATCTTTTAGTTAAGGTTCATTAATGCTAAAAAGATATGAAAAATTTTTAGACGAAGTTTTGGATCCAAAACTTGACAAATATTTTGAAGAACAATGCGAGTTTATCAAGTGTAAACCCGCTTGTTCTGCGTGTTGTGAGGTTGGAGAATATCCTTTTTCAAGACTAGAGTTGGAATATTTGATGTCAGGATTTGTAAATTTGCCATTTGATATAAAGCACAAAATTAAGGAAGAAATCAAACACCTTGTGGCAGAAAACCCAAAAATGTACAAGTGTCCGTTTTTGATTAACAAAATGTGTTGTCTTTATAAGTACCGCGGAATTGTCTGCCGAACTCACGGACTTGCTTGGTATGACGAGGGTGAAAACAGAATACGTTTACCATATTGCGTGAATAAGGGGTTGAATTATGCAACAGTTTTTGACCGAGAAACAGGGGAAGTTTTCTTGGAAAACCCGATAAAAGAGCGGTTGAGAATAGATTCTATTTTGAAAAGCGATGAGGCGCAACTTTATAACTTGGAACTTGGCGAAATTCGCCCATTGATAAAGTGGTTTGCGTAAAATTTATTAATCTGATAGATATTTTTTTGCGATTTCAATTTCATCAGTTTTTGTCATTTTAGGATTTTGCAATTTGGCTTTTAAAACTTCATCAAAAATTTCTTGATATTTTGGAGAAGGTTTAATTCCGAGAGCTTGTAAATCTTTTCCCGTAATATCAAGTTTAATTTCGCGCAAATCGTCAAGGTAGTGGCGTGCGCTGGTTTCGTCTTTTGTAATTGCATAGAGCAAAACAGTTTCTATTCTAGTATTTTGGAAAGTTTTGTATAGCTCAAAATCAGATTTCAAAACCTCTTTTGGCACATCGTCCAAAATTTTCTGTTCGATTTTTGTCAAAGGAAGTCGTGACAAATCGCCGAGAATTCCGACGTAAATCAGCCATAAAGCAACTGGGTAGCTAGGCGACTGGGCAGCTAAGTATGTTGTAACTAAATTTTCAACATTGACTTTTGGCATTTTAACATCGTTCGGAGTGACGAGTTTGTAGATTTTTTGGTCGATAAATTTTTGAAAGGTAACTCCTCCCCTCGCCCCAACGGGGAGAGGGTGTCCGTAGGACGGGTGAGGGGTATAATAAGGTTGAAACGTTTCAATCAATTCTTTTTTTACCCTTTTGTAGCTCATATCATAATTTATATTCGCCAAATATTCATCTTGAAGTTTTTTTGTATGTTCTTCGAGTTCAAAACCAAAGCGAGTTGCAAATTTCAGCCCTCTAATAATTCTTGTCGGGTCATCAATAAAACTTTCGTCGTGCAAAACCCTAAGTTTTTTATTTTTCAAATCTTCTAAGCCACCGACATAATCAACAATTTCTCCGGTCGTAACAGATTTTGCAAGTGCATTAATAGTAAAATCACGACGCATAACATCTTCCTTTAATGAACAACCGATTTTTTCAACAACAGGAAGATGCCCTTTTTGGGGATAACTTTCAGAACGAGTTGAGGCAAAGTCAATAGTGACTTCACCCCTCGTCCCAATGGGGGAGTGTGTGTCGCAGAGCGACGGGTGAGAGGGGATAGCAACCCTAACCGTCCCAAAATCAGGATTAACCTGAACAACTTCACCAAATTTGGAGCAATATTCAATAGCGTTTCCGACATACGTAATATCCACGTCAAGCGACTCTCGCCCGAGAAGTTCATCACGTACAACTCCGCCGATATAAAACAATTTATTTGAATTATCGTTTATTTTGATGATGTTCATATTGGTTATTTTAGCGTAAAATGGAAGAAAAGTGAATAGTGAGTGGTGAGTAGTGAACAGTTCATTTCGTTCTTTTTGTTCTGAAAATACAGCGTATAGCACTTATAAGAACTACTCACTATTCACTACTCACCACTCACTAAATTTAAATACAATCAACCTCAAAAGGAGAGCCATAAGCTATGCTACAAGAAGCTTCAAGAGCAATAAATTCAGCATTTAATAACAGTTTCATAAAAAAATTAAGCCAATATCTTCACGATTGCGTTCGAGAAGAGGTTAAAAGTTCCACATTCCGCAATCTCAAGGGAGATAAGGATAACAAGTGGATTTTTTTGAAAGGCGAAGAACAATTGTTCTCAACAGGTCAGGAATTTATTTCTCTTGAGGGAAGTGACCCGAAATTGACTGAACTTATGATTCAGAGCGATTTGGGGCAAAAAGATAAATACCTGATTTATGGTTATCTTTTTTTGGTTGGAAAAAGCTCGAAAAGCAAACGTCAGAACGAATTTTTGACTCCGCTTTTGTACATGCCGTGCAAACTTGAAAGAAACGGCGTGAATATCAATTGTTTTCCGCTAGATGAGGTTTTGTCGCTGAATACAGGTGCACTTGCGGCTCTTATGCGAAAAAATGATGACGAGGACGAGGTTGATTTGTTGTTGGAAGGTATTCTTGATGTAGTGCCGGATTTGCCGATTACACAAGAAAAATTGAATATTTTCTTGACTACTCTGAAATCTCTTGTTCCGGAAATCGAAATTGCCACAAATGTTGATGACTACAAGGAAGATGATAATGTTTCTAAGTCAAAAGATTTTTATAAAGAAAAAATCGACGGTGACAATGTAGATGAGATTATTGAAGAGGAAGAAAATGAGCAGACTAAGCAGAAAGTTAAGCTTGAAAAAATTGCTGTAACTCCGCAGAGTGCAATAATTTTGACGAAACGTCCGTCTGTTACTGCCGGAGTTTTGCACGAGTTGACTCAAATTGCTGAAAAGCCTTCCGGCATCTACCGAGAAACTGCTTTGAGCATAATTAACGAAGAATATTCTCAGAGCAAAGAAAAATCGGTTCCGATGAAGGATATGAACAAGATTACGGATTTTTATCCGATTACACCGTTATCTTTGAGTGATAGCCAATTACAAGTTGTAAAAAATATTGATAACAGCAAATTTGTTGCGGTTCAGGGACCTCCGGGAACAGGAAAGTCGCAAACTATCGTAAACCTTGTTGCACACCTTGTTGCAAATGGCAAAACAGTTCTTGTAGCTTCTCGTATGGACAAGGCGGTTGATGTTGTTGCAGAACGCTTAAATGACCTTGGAGCAAGCCACATGGCACTTCGTGCAGGACGTTTGAATTACCAAAGACAGTTGAGCGAAGAGCTAAACAACTTGCTTTCGCAGAACAATTCTGACCTTGATGAAGATGTTGAAGATATTCTTCTTGTCGATACAAAAGATATGAAAGACCATCTTGACATGCTCAAAAATATGGAAAACAAGTCTGAAACTATTATCAAACTTGAAAGAAACTGGCATGACAAGTTGTTGGAAGTTGAAGAACAGGAAAAAATTATAGGCAAACGTGAATTTATCAAAAAAACTATCAAAAAGGGCGAAATTGATATGATTTCAGGCATTATAAAAGTGCTTGAACACAATATGGAAAAAGCCGGTTTTATCTCTAAAATCGCCAATTTCACAAGTCTTGGACAGTTGAAAAAAATCTTGAATTTGAAAGAATTTGATGTAAATTACGAGTCTATCGGCAGACTTAAACAGGAACTTGAATTTGCCAATATGGAGTGGGCTTTGCGTAAGATAGAAGCCGATATTCAAAAAACAGGCAATCTCCACATGCTGTCTGAACAAATCAGGACTATGAAGCGTAAACAAAAAACTCTTGCGACTAATATTTTGAAAAACAAACGTCGTGAGGCTTTGAAGGAACTTTTGCGTGACGAAAACAAGCGCAGAAGGTTGAAGGTTCACGCAAAATCGCTCGTTACAAATCGAAAACGACTTCAAACAAATATATTGGAAGAAGAAGATTTCAGACCGCTTTTAGAAGCTTTCCCTTGTTGGTGTGTAACAACCTATGCCGTATCGGACTCACTTCCGTTAAAACCGGGAATGTTTGATGTTGCGATAATTGACGAGGCATCTCAATGTGATATCGCAAGCTGTTTCCCAATTTTATTCAGGGCAAAACGTGCGGTAATCGTGGGTGACGACAAGCAACTTCCACACCTTTCATTCCTTGAAAAAGCAAAAGAACAGTCATTCTTGAGCCAATACGGAATTCCTGATAAATACCAATTGATGTGGCGTTTCAGGACAAATTCAATGTTTGATTTAGCCGACTACTATTCGATGAATTCGGTTATGTTGGACGAACATTTCAGAAGCCTTCCGCCGATTATTAACTTCTCAAACCATGAATTTTACAATGACAGAATTCGTGTAATGCGTAAGGACAAGCCTGATGAAAATGTACTTGAACTCGTTGAAGTTATGGATGGAAAGGTTGATTTTGACGCAACTCGTAATTTGCCTGAAATTGAAGCGTTGGTAAAACGATTACACGAAATAATCATTGAGGACGAACGCAAAAATCCTGACAATCCTGTTACTGTCGGAATTATTTCTCCGTTCAGGGCTCAGGTTGAGCAGTTGAAAATTTCTGTTTCTAAGGTTTTGTCTGATTATATGATTAAAAAACATCAGATTGAAATCGGTACAGCACATACGTTCCAAGGTGACGAACGTGACATAATGATGATTTCGTGGGCGGTTGCGGACAATAGTTATACACAAAGTTTGATGTTTATGCAAAAAGCGAACTTGTTTAACGTTGCAATAACACGTGGGCGAAACAAGGTTATCAACTTCATTTCTCGTAACCCGAGAGAGTTGCCGGAAGGGCATTTCAGAAATTATGTTTCTTATATGCAAAATTATCAAGACAAAAAACAAGCATTGCTTTCCGGTGAAATCGATGAAAATATTTACAAAAACTCATTTGAACGTGAAGTTGCCGAGAAAATTCGAGAACTTGACCATAGAGTTGTTGCAGGTGCCGATATTGCTGGACTAAATGCAGATTTGCTTGTAGATGACAAATTTGTTATCGAAATTGACGGCGTTGAGGACAAAACAAAATCTCATATTTCTAACATGAAAAAGCAAGCTATTATTGAGCGTTCTGGGTTTAAGGTTAAGCGAATAACTTTCCGTGAATGGCAGTATTCACCAAAGGCTTGTTTAGATAGAGTGCTGATAGAGGATTAATTTAATACATGAATTTTAAAGACAAATTTTATAAAATTATCAATACAAAAATTTTT
>ERZ1034878.318-NODE-318-length-25108-cov-64.778789_pt1 | contig 25108 bp, 20 predicted proteins | sample MGYA00520593_ERZ1034878 | MGnify/ENA primary metagenome ERZ1034878 (study PRJEB33766, sample SAMN09781724) | gut metagenome | biome: gut microbiome | host: Homo sapiens | place: Madagascar | study: EMG produced TPA metagenomics assembly of the PRJNA485056 data...
AATGAATTGAGAAAAATTAAAACAAGAAAAAGCAAAAGAGAAAAGATAAAATATTAAAAAATGTAAAGTTTGAAAATTTAATTAAGATGAGGGTTTGCCCCTTGCTCGTGATTATTAACTTAATAAGTTAATTAAAGATTTTTGAAGTTATATGCAATACTTAAAATGTAGATTGCGAAACGCAAACTTTTCCAGAAATGGAGCGGGGACGTATAAGTTTGAAAAATAACAATCGGTGTAATAGGTGAACTGTGTCTTTACTTTGGGAGAAGAAATGCGACATTGCGATGATTCATTACCGTTTTTTACTAAATGGTTTTTGTTAGATATAAAAGATTTTAAAAATAGAAGTCTTGAAATCGCTTTCTGTCCAATTTGCAACAAAGAAGTCGTTCAGCTCACTGAATACCGTGTATCTGATAATAAAAAATTTGTCGATGTTCAAGCCGGTACTAAAGCCCATAAAATAAAATTACGTGAAAAAAAAAGACTTGATTATATCGTCAAGAAACAAAATGCTTCCTCTGGCGGTTGGATTTATGGAGTAAACAGAGAAAGAAAAAATAAACAAGGATTTATCACAGCTATTAAACAATATGCTTATGATTATTCCTCTAATAAATCAAAAGGTCTTATTAAATCTAAAAAAACTGATTTATATTAGAGTTTTCTACTCCCCAAGTAGAGGAAAAGGGAGTTTTTACTCCCTTTTACCCCAATATAGGTGTTTAACTATGGAAGAAAATTTAAATATTTCTGCTGAAAACCTACCTAAACTTACAAAACGCGAAAAAGCAACCCTTCAAGCATACTTGCTTAATGGTTGTAATCAATCAGAGGCTTATAGAAAAGGTTTTAACTGTAAAAATTCTTCACCCAAAACAGTTTATGAAAATTCCTCAAAGTTGTTCAATTCTACCAAGTTTAGACCATGGTTGAAATATTATGAACAAAATCAAACAGAGGCGATACAAAAAGAGATTAGATATTCTGCCGTTGAGCATTTCAACAGGCTGAATTATCTGCAAGACATCGCTCTTAATTCTCGTGATAAATACGGCAACGTGAAAAACTCCGATGCAATTAAAATCGAAGAATTAAAAGGAAGATTAGCAGGACTCTACACAGACAAACACGAGGTTTCTGGCTCTGGACTTGCTGACCTATTAAAGGACTTAGATTGATGATAGAGCCTACCTTCACAGAAAAGGATTTAATCATTAGAAAACTCAAAAGGTTTAAAAATGATTTAAATTATTTTGCATATAATCAGCTGAAAATAAAAACCAAAAATGACGGCATAACCCCATTTCAATTCACAAATATACAACTTGATGCCCATAACAAAATTGAAAATCATAAGAAAAAAGGAAAACTAATTAAAATAGTTTTCCTTAAATCAAGACAAGTCGGAATGAGCACTTATACCGAAGGGAGATATTTCCAAAAAATCTTATTTACTCCTGCTAAAAATGCATTTGTGTTAGCGGATAAAGATAAATCCTCACAAAATATTTTTTCAATGGCTAAAAGATTTTATGACAACCTTCACCCTTCCCTACAACTCAAAACTTTGAAATCTTCAACAGATGAAATCCTTTTTGAAACTGATAGCTCTTTTCGTGTCGGTACTGCCGGAAGTAAATCTATCGGTCGCTCAATGACAATTAACTACTTCCACGGTTCAGAAGTCGCTTTCTGGCCTAATGCAGATGAAATTATTTCTGGTATGTTTCAAACAATACCAGATAGCCCAGAATCAGAAATAATCTTAGAAAGTACCGCTAACGGTACATCTGGTGACGGAGCATTTTTCTTTAATCTCGTTCAAGCAGGGTTAGACCCTCGCTCAGATTATCTAACCCTCTTCTATCCTTGGTTTATGCAAAACGAGTATAAAAGAAAAATCATTGAGCCAATTACTCTTGATGATGAGGAAATCTTTCTAAAAAAAACCTACAACTTAACCGATGAACAACTCGCTTGGCGTAGGTCCAAAATCCTTAACGAGTTTAAAGGTCGTGAACAACTATTCAGGCAAGAATATCCTTCATCTATTCAAGAAGCTTTTATCTCTACAACAAAAGCTCTTGTCGGACTTCAATATATTGAGGCTGCAAGAAAAAGCATAATTCAATCTCTTTCAGCTCCTATCATTATCGGTGTCGACCCTGCAAGAACAGGTGATAGAACTGTTATAACAATTAGACGTGGAAGAGAAATCCTAAAATTCTACAGATTTGACGAGATGAAAGAAGATAGACTCGCTGGTATATTAGCAAAACTGATTACCCAACTCAACCCTGCTAAAGTATTCATAGATTACGGTCACGGCACTGGAACATTCGATATCCTCGTATCTAACGGCTACGGTAGCATCGTTGAACTCGTAAACTTCGGAGAAGCTGCTTTTGAAAATACTCGTTATGTAAACCGTAGAGCAGAAATGTATGACAAATTGCGTGATTGGTTTATGCAAAATGGCGGAGTATCAATCAAAGATCTCGATTTTATTGATGAGTTTGTTCGAGATATTTCACTTATTCCAGATTTAAAACTCTCAGACTCCAACGGTAGGTACAGTTTGGAGCGTAAAGAAAAAATCGTTAAAGGCACTGAAATTACTTCAACAGATTTTGCAGACTCTTTAGCTCTAACTTTTGCAAACCCTATCGCATACAAAATGGAGGGAGAAGAAAACAAAATCATTAAAGCAAAAACAATAAATTGGCAAGATAGATTATAAAGAAAGGAAGAACAATGGCAAATTTCGGAAGTTATCTTAAATATTTCTTTTTCCCACCTTCTCTTTTGTACGATGCTCTCACTGGAAACGGAGCTTTCGAAAAGAACAACAAAGATAAACAACAACAAAATAATAATTCTCAAAGCAATACCGAAACAAGTAAAGACAAAATTAAAAATGTCTACAACTATTACGGAATTGATGACGGTGAGTATGGAAACACTCTTTTTAACTCTCAAAAGAAAAAAAGAAGTTTGTTTCAAGACGAAAACACTCAAGTAACTAACACAAGAAGATTTGTATAGAAAGGATTTAAAATGTGCTTTTTTCGTTCAGGAATATCAAGAGATTATTCATCAAATGCAACATCTGCTTCCTCTGAAGAAAAAAAAGATACTGCTAAAGCTAAACAAAGATTATTAGCGACAGAAGGTAAAGCAAACGGTGAAGAACTTAATGCAGCTCAAGGGAAATCAGTTAGAAAGGTTTTTGGCTAATTATGTTATATGCAAAAACAATAAATAAAAAAGATGTCACATTTGTTCTTGATAATCTTCGCGATGAAGATAGAAAAGAAATGCTTGAAGAGTTCGGCTCCTCTTGGTATAAGGTTCTCCTTTCTAAATGTATGTGTAACAACTTATATACTATAATGAATTCCTTTCATCAACCTGTCGGACTCTTTGGTGTTAAACCTCACGATGATTATGCGGAAGTTTGTCTGTTATGCACAGATAAGTTAAAAGATGATGCTATTTCTTTTCTCCTACAAGCAAAAAAATATATTTCTGTGTGGCTAAATAAATATAAACGTTTGGAAAATTATGTTTATAAAAGAAAACATAGCGCTATCTCTTGGCTTACTTGGTTAGGATTTACTTTCAAAGATTTTGATAATCTCAAAATGTATTGTTATAAGGAATTAAAATAATGACAGTCCTAAACCCAATTGATTTAAATGAAAAAGAAGAAAATTTAGTAGTTACATATTTTTCAGAACTCAAAAACGAACGAGCTAAATATGTTCACCGTTGGAGAGATATTCAAAAATATGTTGCTATTACTAATAATGTTTCTGAAATGTTTGAAGATACATCTCAAGAATACAAACAAAAAGACGAATATATTAACGACTCAACAGGATTTAAATGCACTAATCAAGCCGGTGACTACTTGGCAGGTATTCTTTGGTCTGATGTTAGTTTAGAGCCTTCTGAATATGCAAAGAAAAAATGTAAAGGCGCTGACTATTCAGAGTTCTATAAAAAATGTACCAATGTTTTCCTACAAGAAATGAACGCAACAGATGCAGGTTTTCAAACAATACTTAAATCATATTGTTATGACCAATTCAGTTTCGGAACATCAGGAATAGGTGTTTTTCGCTCCAAAGAATTTGACAACCAACAATCTGAAAGCTGCTTGAATTTTAAAACATACGGTGTATGGAATTCTTGTATTGACGAAGGTGTGAATAATAAAATCAATGTTATCTTTACCGTTTATGATTGGAGATTAAATCAAATTATCGACGAATTTTGCTATGACGGTGACGATTTCAACAAACAAAGTTTTGACCTTCTTCCCGATGATATTAAAAAATCATACGAAAAAAAAGAATTAAATAAACGTTTTAAAATCGTTTGCGGAATTATGCCTAATTCTCTTTATAATCTCAATAAAATAGGGAAAAATGGTTCTCGCTTTAAAGGCTACTGGTTCTTACAAAATGATAATAAAATATTTCGTGTAGAATACTTTAAAGAATTGCCTGTCGCAATCTGTAGAGCAATCAGAGTTAACGGTCAAATTTATGGAGAAAGTTCAGGTACTCTCTGTATTTCTGCAATTAAAATGTTGAATTACATCACAGGTAAAACTATCGACAATGCAGAATTAAGAACCTCACCTCCTATCGGTATGTATTCAGGTGCATTAGCACAAGGTAACGTTATTGACTATTCTCCTAATTCTGTAACAACATTCAACGCAAAAGCAGCAGGAGATGTCAAAACTCCAATATTTCCATTGATACAGGCAAGCGATATTTCAGCAATTACAAACTTTATCATTCCTGCACTAAAATCAGATATTACCAATGTCTTTAAAATAGATCAATTACTTGATTTTAACAATCAAACCCAAATGACTGCAACTGAATCTTCTATGAGGATGTCAATTAGAGGCAAGTCTATCAACGGGTTATTGACTCAAGAAAAAACTGAATGTATTGAGCCTGTTTGCCACAGAAGTATTTCTATTATTCAAGATTGCGGTAAGTTCGGTTATATCCTTGATAAGCTTCCAGAACAAACTATCGAGGATATTCAATTCAAGCAATATGTTATAGATAACAACGAGTATGTTCCTACTGAAATTGCAGAAATAATGAACGAAGGTAAACGTTGGTACGTCCTACGTTTTAAAGGTGAATTGGAAAAATTGCTTAATGTTGAATTGTACGAGGCTCTCGGTAAATTCCTTCAATACCTTGATTATGCATTAAAAGTTAAACCAGATTTAATCAATGCAATAAATGATTATGAATTTTTAGATCTACTCAAAAATGCTGCAAACCTCAACAATGAAGGCTTGGTTAAAACTAAAAACCAATATAACACTATCATTCAACAAATTGAAGAATCAAGACAAGCTCAAGCACAACAAGAACAGGCTATGGCTCAATCTCAAATAGGTATGAATGTTGCTCGTGCAAATAAAGATGAGGCTCAAAGTTATGCTGTTTAATGAACTTTTTGAAAACTTAAGAACTTCAAGAGTCGATGCTCTTGAACAAGAAAAAATATTACTGCAGGAACAAGAAAAAGAACAGCAAGAAAAATTAAAACTTGCTGCATCAAAAATCTTTAAAGGAAATAATGGAGTTTTTATCCTTAACTTCTTGAAAGAAATCTGTTTATGGAATGAACAAGATACCAATATAAACCCTAATTTGGTTCTTTACAAAAAAGGTAGACAAGATATTTGGATGGTTTTTAGAAATATCCTTCCAAAAGAGATTTTGGCAAAAATAGAAATTTATGGAATAAACAAATAATCAATAAAGGAGAAGAAAAATGTTTGAATTATTTAGAAAATCAAAAAAGTTAGGTATATGCTTTTTTGCAGAGGAATTTAACGGTGATAACCTATCTACTGGCGCAGGTTTCGGAGCAGGAGTAGGAACTAATGACATAGTAGAGCAAGCATCAAGTAATTTTGAAATTCCTGCAGAATATGCCCATTCAAGTTGGGCAAAAAACTTCGAAGGTAAAACAGGTGATGAATTAAAGACAGAAATATTTAAAACTTTAAATTCTCAATATACTAATGCTCCCGTAATCCCTCAAGATGCTAACGGTTATGAATTTAATGAAATTCTCAAAAATGCTAACGGTGATATTCCATACGAATATTCTGATGAAGTTCTTAATGTCTTTGGCGGTACTATGAAAGATTTAGGACTAACAAAAGAACAAGGTCAAGGCTTGCTAAAAACATTTACTGATTTTGAACTCTCTGCTTGGGCTAAACATACTGATGCAGATGAAAATGAAAAGAATTTAACAGAACTTTTCGGCAACAATTCTGCAGAAAGACAAACTTGTCAAGCAAGTATTAAAAAATATCTATCACCTCAAGAAGTTGAGTTGGTCGAAAAAACATTTACAAATGATGCTGTAAAAATTATGTATAAACTTGCAAAAGGTTTTGTTTCAGATTACGGCGCAACCGAAGGTACTCAAGCAGGTAATAAACAAAATTATGGGGCTCTAATGACTCAAGCTGATAAAGATGCAGAGGCTGAAAAAATCTATAAACAACTTGATGAATTAAAAAACCATCCACACTCAGATGAAGATAAACAAAAACTGATAGATAGATTGATTTCGCTAAATAAATAATAATCAACAAAAAGGAGAAGAAAAATGATTAAAGTAAAATATGAAGGTGTGTATTTGTCAACAATAGGTCAATATAAAAGAACAATCCCTTTTAAATTTGAACACGAGGTAGCAGGTAACCATACTGATGCGTTAGAAAGTCATCTAAAAAAAAGATATACCCCAATGATGATTGCTAAAACTAAAGGACTTAAAGAGCCTTTTGAAAGATTGGTAAGTTTCAGACTTATTGACTACGAAAAAAATAATAAACCTAATCCCCTTACTGGTAAAGACTTGTTTTCATTAAACGAGTGGGAACTTCAAGAATTAGCAAGAACTTTCAATCTTTTTGAAATCCCATTACCTTTTACAACAACCATTTCAGAACTTAAACAAAAAGCAGCTTTTCAATACCTGAAACGTGTCAAAGGTTTAAAAATAGATACTGATAAAGAAAAAATGGAATTCGATTTCTTTAAAAAAGATCTAAACGGTTCTTGGATAATTGAACTCGATGAGCCTTTAATTATCGACATAGACGAAACTCAAGTTGATGATATTGAAATTATAAAAAAGAAAAAATCCCTTAAAGAAGCTTTAGGGTTTAAAGAAAAAGAAGATATAAAATTACCTGATGCAGATGAATTGTAATGTTCTGATAAATCAGGCGTAGGAAGTTAGTACAAAAAATAAGGAGAAAAAAGAAATGGGAACAATTAACCCTTCATTAGAACAAGCATACTTACAAACATTTGAAAAAAACTTTAAACGTTGTATTCAACAAACAGATAGTAGATTTTTATCAACACCGGCTATTGAACACGTGGGTATTAAAGGTATTAGTAATTCACCACGTTTCGGTAAAACTGAACTTGTAGAAGTTACAGGGCAAAGAAATCCAGAAAAACAATATACTCAAGCTTCTATCGACAACAGAAAAGCTCAAGCAAGACGTTTTACACGTACTTACTTATTCGATAACTACGACAAAGCAGTAAACTTTATTTGTGACCCAACTGGCAATATGTATCAAGAATTAGATTCTGCTAAAGTTAGATGTACTGACAGAGTTATTGCTAAAGCTGCAGTTTCTCCTGTTGTTATGGGCAGGCCTGATTCTGCAGGTGTTGAAGTCTCTCCAGAAGATGACGGAGTATTGTACATCGATGGAACATCAAACTTTGACTACTCTCACGTTGTTACCCCTTCAATTCGCAACTTCATCAACAATGACATCAATGATCAAAACCAATTCACTATGGCTATTACAGGTTCTGAACACGAGTCATTGATGAATGACGAAAAATTCATTAACTCTCACTATAACGGGGCAAGAGTTATTGAACAAGGTAAAATCAGAAAAGCTTCACCTTTTGATATTGTGTTGTTTGCAGGTACTGATAATGGTGTTATTCAAGTCGATGACCCTATTTTGCCAGAAGAAAATGGTATACGTAAAAACTTAATCCTTGCTCCACGTGCTATCGCTTTTGCCGTTGAAGTCGGATACTTAGGTATCGATAAATCTGCAAAACACGTAAATTCTTATGAAGTTACTATTGATGTTTGGTTTAAAGCAAGACGTAATGACGGTAAATTAGTCCAAATTATTAAATCAACAATCTAATTTATATGCTTTATTTTAATTTTGTCTATATATTTTAAAGGAAAGGAAAATAAAAAATGACTACACTATATAATGACCAAAGAGCAAATACGGCTAAAAATGCTTATTGCAACGCATATATTGCTGGTGCAACAATTAAAAAAGCTTACGGTACAATTACTGTCCCTGTATCTGCAGCTGCAGGGACAGAAGCTGTATTAGCTGATAAATTGAGCTCTGATGTTATTATCCACTCAATAAAACTAACCAACACTGCAGCAGGTACAGGAAAACTAAACGATAATGATATTGTTATCCGTAAATCTGACAATTTGGCTAAACTAAACGATAATGATGTTTTATTGGTAGATGGTGCCGATTTCGCAACCGCAGCAGAAAATAAAGAAGTATTGGCTAAAGGTTTAACAAGTTTTGATAAAACAAAATCTTTAAATCAACTTTTGGAAATAGGTGCTGATGCCCTCGGCGGTTATCTTGCGTTAGTGCTTGTTGCTAATGCTGCAAATGGTGAAAGTGCTACTACACTAAATTATGAAATAGAATATTCTTCTCCACAATAGTTGAATATTTAGCAGAGGGGGTCCTAAACCCCTCTGCACTCTTTGTTTATTTTTAAAGGAATTACAAAATGAATGGATGCGTTGATATCTGTAATATGGCTCTTGATTATATAAATGTAGAGAATATTACTTCATTAGATGAAAATACTAAACAAGCTAAAAAATGTAATTTTTGGTATGAACAAGTTAGAAAAAGCTTGCTATTAAACCTCAATGCAACATTTTCTATTAAAAGAGCTATACTTGTTGAAGATGCAAGCTATAAAAAAATCTTTGGTTATGAAAAAGCCTATAAACTCCCTAAAGATTGTCTTAAAGTTATTTCTCTTAATAATCCCACTGCAATTGAATTATCACAGCAGGAAGGTGAATACTTTTTCTGTAATGTTAAAAACGTATGCATTCGATATCTGGCAGATATCAAAGAAGTCAATAAGTATGATGCTGAATTTGCTGATTTGTTTGCTCTTTCTCTCGCTACAAAAATATGCCTTCCTTTAACTAATGATTATGAGAAATTGAACTATATTAAAAGCCTTGAACAACAACAATACATTACTTGTTCTACTAAATATGGCAATGACAACAAACCTGTTATTATCACTAACTGCAATTTTAGACATAGTAGATATGAAGCAGATGTAAATCTTGATATTAAACCCTTGAGGTAATAAATGAAAACTTTGTTATATAAAAATAATTTCTCTGCTGGACAAATTGATAGAGATGTTAAAGGTAGAGTCGATTTACCTATTTTTCAAAATGGTTTTGAAATTTCTCAAAACTTTTGCCATACTATTAAAGGTGATATTTTTTTCCGTACTGGAACACGATTTTTAAATGAAATTGGATATGCTGCTTTCCACGAGTTTAAATTTTCTCAGGCTCAATCTTACCTTCTTGTCTTTAGAATTCAATATATAGAATTCTATTCATATAATATAGATGGAGAATTGGTACAAGTTCTTGACGATGAGGGCAATTCCCTTCAAGTTACTCACCCGTATGGTACTGAGGTTTTTAATTTAAGAACTACTCAGAATTCAGATGTTATGTATATATTTCACTGTAATTCTGAATATCCTGAATATCAACTTAAAAGAACTGCTGCAAATAAATTTACTTTATCAAAAACAACTTATACAAATTCAACAAAATCTTTGAGTAATACCTCTGAAACTGATGGGCACGGATATCCTGCCGTTGGGACATTTTATGAAAATCGTTTGGACCGTATGTCAAGTAGTCTATATCCTACATATTTGTATGGTTCTAAGGGCGCAGATTACGATAATATTACTATTGGCACAAATACTAATGACGGGTTTCAATTTGATTTAGCTGAGGCTATGAGCAGAGCTTCTTGGATGATATCAGGTGCTAACTCCCTACTTGTAGGCACTCCCGAAGGGGTTATAACTGTTAATGGTGGTTCGGTTGGTGCTGCAATTACTCCTTCCGATATTTCTGCTAAATTGTCTTGTAAAGACGGTTCTGCAAATGTTCCTGCATTAAGACGTGATAATTTCGTTTTCTACGTATCTTCTAATGGTAGAAAATTATTGATGTTTGAATACGATACGTTAATGGAAGATTTCAAAACTACCAATTTATCAAAGGCTAATTACAGTATCACAAAAGGTGGTATGAAAAAGATTATATACAAAAATGATAGACACGATTTTATGTATATTCTCTGTAATGGTAAATTGTTATGTGTATGCTTTTCCGTTGATGAAAATGTCAATGCCTGGTCTGAAATAATTACAGATGGGGAAATTGTTGATTTTTGTACAGCTACTCGTCCTAACGGTGTTGCAGATTTATTCCTGAATGTTAAACGACATATTAACGGTAAAGATGTTTATTACCTCGAACAATTAGCAGATGAGGTAGAATTCTCAAGATTTGAAGATTATATTTCAGATATTGACGATAATATAAATTCGGCAGAAAGATTGAATGTAGAAAAACAAGATAAATATAATTTCTATAGAATAATTGCTGAAGAATTAAGACAGTGTTGTTATCTTGATTCTTCTATTGAATACTCTGGTCTGCACAAAGAAAAAATTGTTTTAGACAAAGAAACAAAAACAATAACATCAGAAGATGAAATATTCACATCTGCAGATGTAAATAAAAGAATTTGGATAAAAACTAAAACAGGAAAAGAATACGGAATTTTTGATATCGTTGAGTTTGTATCTGCAACATCCGTTAAAGTAAATATCGTGTTGCCTCCAACAAATACAACAATCGATGAATGGTACTTGTCAGCAACTGTCTTTCAAGGTTTAGAACATCTCGAGGGCAAAAACGTTGCCGTTGTCGGCAATGGTGGCTATATCGGAGATTTTGTTGTTACTAATGGCAAAATAGATATTTCATCTGCTAATGTTAATAAAGTCGGAAATGCTATCATAGGGTTGAAATATAAAGGTGTTCTCAAAAGCCCGAATCTCGGTTTACAGTATCAAGACGGACAAACCTTTACATCTATGAAAAACATCACAAAAATAATTCTGCAATTAAGTTTTTCTGCAGGTGGTGAAGTCGGTAGCTCCCTTTATAAATTAGAAAAAATACAAAAATTTGATACAGAGGGGTTATTAGATGTTCCCCCTCTTCCTATGGATAAAGATTTTTTTGAAGTTCTTTTAGAGGATAAATACGAAAAAGATAAACATTTTTATATCGTACAAAAAGAGCCTTTACCTTTTAACATCAATGCAATTATACCAGAATGTAATCAAGTAATTAGAGCATAGGAGAAATATATAATGGCTGTTCCTATTATACCTATAATTTTGGCTGTAACTGGCTTATTAAGTGGAGTTAGTCAAGGAATACAAACAAAACAAAATGCTAATAACCAGAGCGATGCTCTTGAAAGACAAGCTCAAGCAAAAATAGATGAAAGAGCAAAACAAGCAAAAAAACTTATGCAACAACAAAAGACCTCATTTTTAAAATCTGGTGTATATTTTGAAGGTACTCCTGAAGCAATCATTGATGAAACTTATAATACCTCTATCGATGATATTAACACTATCATCAATGATACTGAAGCTCAAAAAAATAATTTAAATAAACAAGGAAATGCAGGTTTATTAAATGGACTCGTTAGTGGAATTAGTTCTGCCGCTTTGTCATTTTTTGGGGCTCAAGGTTTTGGCAATTTGTTCGGTGGTTCCTCTTCGGGAAGTGACGTATTATCAAAACTAACAAGTACAAGACTTGGCGTTTCTATGGCTAATATGTCTAATAAAGTAAAAGGTTTAAATAAAGGCGGTTTTGGTTATCTGCCGTCAAGTGGTTTGCCGTCTGGTGGCTCATCTACAAAAATAGCTTAGTTTCAAAAAGGTGAAAATAAATGGGAAATATTCAAAGAGGTGATGATAGACAATATCTCACTAATGGCGCCGTAGATTACAATACGTTTGGAGATAATTTCAATACAGCTGCAGGCTTGATGAATACTGCTGCAACAATTAACCGTCAAGCTGAAACCGCTAAAATGGCAAAATTTCAAGTTGAACTTTCTAATGAATTTCAATTAAAAAATAATGAAATCAATACTAAATATCAAGCTGATCCAACATCTCCAGATAGAGAAAATGAAATTAAACAAGCCTTTGAAGAAATGGCTAATAAATATCAAGTTGGACCAATTGTACAAGGAGAATGGGGCCAAACTAAACAAAAAATTTATAATAATTTTGAAACATATAATACTAATTGGAAAATTCAACAACAAAAAACAAATGCTACTCAAGATTTGAAATCTGGCTATGAAACAATGCTTAATCAGATTTCAAAAATGGGTATGAATAATGCAAGTCTTGAAGATGTAAAACTTACTTATGGTAATTCTTCAATGGCCTTGAGAACAGGTGCAACACCTATTCTTGGTTCTGTAGTTGTTGACAGTTTTTTGGAAAGCGCAACACACGATTATATGGCTTGTTATATTGACGGACTTATGCAAACTGACCCTGCAAAAGCAATTCAAATGTTAAATAATCAGTCTGTTCAAGCCGATTTGAAAGATGCAGACACAATAAACAAGTTAAAAAAACAAGCGCAAAATCAATTATTAAGACAAAATGAAATTAAAGCAGTTGATAGAGTTGCAAATTATATCAACACAAACCACGAGTTATTTAATAAAGCTCTTGACGGTACAATTACAACTCAAGAAGCTCAAACTATTCTGTCTGATAAAAATGTTGATAGGACTATGAGGGCTGTATTATCTCAAATGTTAGGTTATAACTCTAATTCCAGTTTAAGTGTTGATGCTGAAACAGGGGAAATAATCGACAAGAAAAAAGAAGATGTGATGACAGGAGATGAGGCTGCAGCATTTCAAGCATATTCAACATTAACTATCGGCAACAAGCAATGGACTTTTACAAATAATAAAGGTAAGTTAAGACAACCGACAACGCAAGAAAAAGAAGAAATTAGAACAGAATTACTATTAAGAGGTTCTCAGCTTCTAAATGGTATTGAGGGCAAAACCCCTCAAGCACAAATTAGACAAATTGCAGAATATCAATCTCAATTAGCACAAGCAAGTTATTTTGGTTTAAATCAAACTGACTATAACAAAATGATGAATGATTTTGTTTTGCCTGCAACAAAAGATATTCGTGCTCAGGCAGAAAAATATAATGCCAATATAAGTGGCTTTAATATGTTTAGTGGTAAGTACGGTTGGGAACAAATTGATAAATATTTTAATACATTCTTTGATAAAAATTTAGAAGATACAAAAAGCAATAGAGATATGATAGCTAAAGAAAAAGCATTGGCAAGTGTCTACTATTGGGGAAGTTTAAACAATTATTGCTCTCAAAAAGGTATTTCAATGGATGCTTTGTTTGGTCTTTCTCGTGAGGATAGAGCAGGAATTTATAACAAGGCTGCAAAAGATGCAATTGAAAAAGCAAAAGCAACAAGCAGCAATCCTCAACTATGGTTCAGAAGTGCTAACCCTCAATATGTTAGTGCTATTCGTTCGATGTTACCTAATTCTAACGCAAATAATGTTATTACAAATATTGCAGTATCTGCAATGAATAATCCAAATATGTCTGATAAAGATATGCAAAACATTATAAACAGAGAAGTTAGAAACGAATACGCAAAAATGAGAACTTCTAATAAAGCTGTTGTGTTCGGGAATAATACAAAATATGATGAGATTATCAATAAATATTCAATGTTATATGGGGTTGATCCATTGTTGGTAAAATGTGTAATCCGTCAAGAGTCTGGGTTTAACCCTAACGCAAGAAGCAAGGTTGGTGCTATGGGATTGATGCAGTTAATGCCTGATACTGCAAGAGGATTAGGGTGCAAAAATGCTGCAGACCCTAAAGAAAATATTGCAGCAGGAACAAAATATCTTGCTGCTTTAATACGCAAGTTTAACGGTAATACTTCACTTGCCCTTGCTGCGTATAATGCAGGTGCAGGTAATGTTAGAAAATACGGAAATCAAATACCACCGTTTAAAGAAACTCAAAATTATGTAAATTCTATTATGAAAACATATTCAAGTATAAAAGGATAACAATGTATAAAATTATAGATGAAAATGAAGAACAAAAGAAATCAGAAAATTTAGCAAGCAAAATAAAATTTGATGATTTAGGGTTAAGGCAAACAAACGATTTTGCACAATTTGCAATAGAAACAATAAAAAATGAAATGCCTGAACAATACGCGTCTTGGAAATCTAAAGGCTCTATCGGAGTTCTTGAAGCAGGTAAAATGTTTGCTGATGAGTTTGACGGTAGTTATGGTAAGGTTTTAACTCCCGAATACCAAAGACAAAGTTATAAAGATAAACATCCTGTAATAGGTGAAAGCCGTAGTAATTCAGTTGATGAACGTATTGCAAAAAATAAAAGAGCAAGAGAAGAACGTCAAAAAAGAATTAACGAGGGTTCTGCATCGCTTTACGATAAAATCGTAAATAAGTTAGACCAATTTGGAGATAATGCTTACAGAGCTCAAGTTGATGCAGCGAAACAAAATGAACAATTACAAAAACCTTATGAGGGTAATTCTAATTACCGTTATGAGATTAAAGGTGCTGATTTATCAGGCAGAGTTCTTTACAATGAAGTTGATTTAAGGAAAAAAATTGGTTTTGCAGAGGGGTTAGCTGATAGCGTTGCATCAGGTGCCGCACTACCTTTTATTTCTGGTTTAGTAACAGGTCAACATTCTCAAAACTTAATCAGAATAAGAGATAAAATGGATAGAGGAGAAACAATAACTCAACAAGATTTAGACAAATTTAATCGATATAGAGAAAGAGAATATGAAAAACAGGTAAGAGGTTATTCTATTGGTGGTGAAATCGGTGCAAGTTGGATGCCATCAATGTTGGCTTTCGGCTCTGAAATGGCTTTAGGTGGAGCAGTTTTAAAAGGTGTTGGTCTTGCAGGTAAAGGTTTTGCCGTAGGTGATGCAATCTCTAAAGGGTTAGGTTCTGGCAAAGTTGCAAACGTAACAGGAAAAGTCGCAGGGCATTTGCTTGAGGGTGGTATGGCTGCAGGTGTAACATCACTTGCTAACCCTGGGCGAATTTACGCAACATACAGAGAACGAAGATTGAACGATACAATGAAAATCACAGACAGAGGAACTGTGATTTTTACCGATGCAAAAGAAAGTCCAGGAAAAGCATTTTTTAAATCACTACAACAAGTTTACATTTCATACTTTACAGAGAATATGGGTGCTTTAATCGGTATGCCCGTTAAAGGTGTTATTAGTACAGGTGCTATGCAGTTTGCTAAAGTTTTAGAACATAATCCGATGCTTAAAAAATTGGTTCAAAAAACTGCTCCTACGTTTGAAAAATTAAATAAAAATGTTTTGAATAGTGAACCTGCTCAATGGTTAAAAAGTCAAGTTAAGTTTGACGGATTTCTTGAAGAACTTGGAGAAGAAGTATTAGAGGATGTCTTAAATTTAACTTTTGGTACAAATTATGAAGAACGCTCTTTAGAAAATTATATCAAAGCAGTTTTTAAATCTCCGGAAGAATGGGCAGTATTGACAGGCACAATCGCTTTGCAGGGATCAACAATATCTCTTGCAGGTAATTTGCTTGCTGATAGTATGCAACGTAATGGATCAAATTTTGAAGATATTAAACAAGTTCTTGAAACTTCAACAGAAGATGAAAAAGCAGATTTAATTGATGCTTTAAAAGATAGTGGAATATTAAAAATAAATACTGATGCTATCAATATAGAAGCTTCTGATTTATTAAAAGAACAAAGAAAAGAAAAATTCGTACAAAATGGTATGAGTCAAAGCAAAGCAGATTTGGCATCAAGTATTGAAAATGATATGCTTAATCGTCTTGCTCAAAAGGCGAATATGGATATTGAAGATGTTTATGCAAAAGAAGCACCGACTATTCAACAAAATGATTATGAAATGTCTGTTGACGAAAACGGCAAAAGATATAAAGAAAATGAAATATCTCAAGATGATATAAATCATTATTCTGATTTGGCTGATAGATACGAATTCAATCAAGTCGAAAATAGTAAGATTATGTCTGAAAATATTGAAAAGAATTTCGGTCAATCTGTTGAAGAATTACAAAATAGTTTTACAGATGATATTAAAAATATTCTTGCCGAAAATGAAATCAATTCTGATGAGTTTGAAATTGAAGATGTTAAACTTTACGGTAGTTACACAACAATCAGAAACAAAGATACATCAGATTTAGATGTAATTGTACAATACAAAGGCTCGATGAAAGAAGATGTTGCCTTTAATATCTTTAATAACGAAAATCTAACAATTACTGATATTAACGGAGTTGAAAGAAAAGTTGACATCAACCCTATCAATAGAGAATTATCTGGCACGATTGATGAACACATTGAACGTATGCACGAAATTGACGGTGCATATTATCAATCAGCAAATACTGCAGGTGCTGAAACATCTGCTGAAATTTCTGATGCACAAAAAGATATAAGTCAAAGAACTGATAAAAGTAGATATTTAACAGATAACGAAGTTGAACAACTAAAAAAAGACAAAGAAAACTTTGTTGAGTATGTTCAAAAAATGATAGATGGCAAATTATCACCATTAACGCAAATTAGAGTATTAGAAAAATTACCATCAGCATATAATAAAATACCACAACTTAAAGGTAAAAAAGTTGTGATTAACCAAGATATTTATAAAAAAATTATTGATTTGCCAAATAAATTTAACAAAAATCACAATATTGATAAAAAACGAGCCTTAAAATTACCAGAATATTTATCAGACCCATTATACATTTTACAATCAACATCAGAGGGGAATGAACATAGATTTGTTGTTGTTACGGCTTCAAAAGGTAATAAACCTAAAGAAAAATTATCTATTATTCTCCAACCAAATGATAATGTTGCCGTTGTTTCTGCTTATGATGAAACTATAAATATTAGTGAAGAAAAGAAAAACAATAGAGTTTTATATGACAAAAAGAAAGAGTTATCTAAGACATTATCTGCATCTAAGACAGTAACGATAGACAACTCCAATAATATTATAACAAATACAGATAATAATTTCAACCCTAATAATGTTTTTTATCAAGTCAACAATAAAAACAACAGTAACATTGTTGATTTGACAGATGATTTTAAAAAAGCTCCGTCTATTGATGAAGTAAAAGCATACATCAATGATATTGTTGAAAACGGAACAAAGTTTGCGACATTATCCCCGAATTGGTTTGTGGATGTTAAAGGTGGGCGAAGGACAACTAACAAAATTCTCAATGCAGGGAATTATAAAAAATTAAATATAACTCAAAAAAATAGGCATAAAAAATATATTATGTCTTTAGAAAAGTTACTTGCAAATGCAGAATATGTAGGAGAAAAAGAGAATACTAAAAAAGATAAAAAGCCTAATGTTGAAAAATATCATTATTTTAAAACTAATGTAAAAATAGGGGACAAGACCTTTCAAATTCTTTTTGATACGGAAGAATATAAAAATCAGCTTCCGCTGGGATACGCTAAACGTAACTTAAATGGAGCGAAAGCTGATACAAATATTATAAACGATAATGCAGAAAATATCAACCCTCAAACTGTTCACTTGTACAACATAACAGAGTACAAATCTCTTAATCAAGAAGAACAACAAAGTCTTTTTGAGGGTAACAATAAGGCTCGTGATATACGAAAAATTAAAGGTTCGTATATGCCTGCTGAAAAAATTATTGAACTATTTAAAAATGCCGATGAGTCAACAATCATTCACGAATACGCACATTGGTATTTATCTCTTATGCAAAGATACGCTAAAGTATCTGCAGAAATCGAAGAGGATTTAAACGAGGTTAGAAAATTCGTTAAAAATAGTGGTGAAGAATTTACCAAAGATCAGCACGAGAAATTTGCTCGTGGGTTTGAGGCTTATATCAGAAGTGGTAACGCACGTTCTAACAGGCTAAAGAAAATCTACGAAGATTTAAAAAATGCTCTTTTGCAAATTTATGATGAGATTACAAAAATTATTTATACTGAAAATGGTGTAGATAAACCATTCACAGAAGAGGACTTGCCTCAAATTAAAGGCTTATTCGATAGATTGTTATCAACTGAAAATGAAAGAATACAAAGAACAGTATTTGATAAAGTTGACGAGATTGATGAGCAAATTAAAAAGATAAAAGAAAATCAAACAAAAGAAGAACAAGAGCTTGATGAACTATGGAAAAATAATGTTGTTGCAAATAATAGAGCTTCTGACAAAAAAAGAAAAGTTGAGGAATATCTCGAACTTGCTGAAAAAGCTGTTGAAAGCGTGCCAAAAGAAGTAAGAGAAATGAAACAACGATATAAAAATGTAACTCTTGATATTCTTTCGGTTGCTACTGGAATAAGTAAAAGAGCACTTTTAAATCCTAAAAATTGGGAAAAAGTTCAGTTGGCATTAGATAATGCAGAAGACAAAATCACTGCATCTGGCGGGATGCGTGCCGAATGGTCTGAATTTTACGGAGATACAGGTGTATCATATTTTAATGAAGAACTCGATAGTGATTACAAATTAGCTGAACAAGCTTTTCAAGTTTTGACCGATGGAACATATAATTTTGGTAATCAAAATGAAAATGAAATCGGAAAATTCTATGGAAAATTTAATTACTTATACAATAAAATCCAATCTTTAAAAGGTGAAGAAAAAGCAACTGCTCTCGAAGCTCTTTATGCTTTGTTTGGAGATATGCCCCCAATGCCTGATGAAGTGACTCAAAATATCGTGGAAAAGATTAACAATATTGAGTCTGAATATAATGAGGCTCAAAAAAACGATTTTAATAAAAAGCAATTTCCAACACTTTCTTCAACAAGATTACTGCAATCATTTGTGACTCAAAAATTAAGTGATTTAAAAGTTTACAATCCGGATAAACGATATCGTACACACATTGATAAATCTCATAGCCTTTATAAATCAATCAAAAACGCAACATCTGTAAACAAAACTAAAAAGATTATTAGAAAAATCAATAACTATGTTATTGAAGATTTGAAAAGTAAACAACGTGGAATACTACATAAAGAAATCCAAAAACAAATAAAAATCAACTCTAAACTTGTTACTACAGGTTCAGTTAAAAAGGGTAAATTCGATTGGAGAACTAATACTGTTTTTGAAGATCTTGAAAAAATGAATAAACTATCAAGAGAAGATGCATTCAAAAAATACTGTGTACTTGTCAAAGCAAACCAAGCAATCTTGGGTGAAGAGCGTGATAACTGGAATGATAAAGACAAAATTGTAGAATCTTTTAATATAGACGAAGAAACCGCAAACCTTGATGATTTTCAACGACTTTTAAAAATTAAGTTCTTAGAGTATCGCTCTCAACGAATAAAAGATTTAGATGTTTTGCATACTCGCTCTGTGCTTGAAGATATTATGTCTTTGAAATTTGAGGGCAGAAGAGCAAAATCAGAAGAGGATTTGAAAAAGAAATTAAATAAATATAATTATGAAAATAATCTTATTGATATTTTGGAAAAGCACAAAAATAACAAGATCGCTAAACGTCTTGCAAAATGGATAATGAACTCTCAAACTTTACCCAATTGGGAAAGTTTATTAAACGGTATATTTGATGCTGAAACTGCAGAGAAATATTCTCTACAGCAAATGGAAGTTTCAACAGATGTTTATGCAAGAGAACATTTCTTGTCACTCCTAAAACGTGCAAGCGAAATTTATGGTTTTAAAAAAGCAAGTGGTTTTGATACTGCTTTAGACTTTGACAATATTCAACCTTTGGCAGATTTGTTTAGAAAATATGACAATGAAACATACAATTATAAAGAAATTACATACAATAGAGAAACTGGCAAATACATTGAAACTCAAAAAGAGATATCTAAAGCTCAAATATTAACAATATTCACGTGGTCGTTAAATGAAGAATTAGAACAAAGACTTTATACTCAATTTGGGTTAGAGCAAATATCTGATATGTTCTCTCGCTTATCCGATGAGGATATTCAATTTTGTTATGCTTTTGTTGATTGTTGTAATTCAATGTATGATGATATTAACGAAGTGTTTATTAGAACATCTGGAATATCTCTTCCTAAAGTTGAAAATTATTTCCCATCAAAAACAGAAAGAGTCGGTTCTGATTTAGATTTATTTCACGACTTTATGAATAAGTCAACTAATCCGTCCTTTATTAAATTTAGAAAAGCTTGCAATCGTATTAAAATGGACCCTCAAAATCCACTAACTATTTTGTTGCCTCATATCAATAAAACTGCAAAATATGTTGTTATGAGCGAAAACCTAAACTTCTACAATAAAATTTTCGCATCCGCAGATATCAAAGCAAAAATTATAGACGTTTTTGGAAGCAAAGACGGTGAAAAATTGCACCGAGTATTATTAAATCAACTTGCTGCTTCAACCTTTAGCACATACGCAAGAGGTTCAGCTATGACAAGTGATTTAATAGATACGTGGATTAACGTTTCAAGCAATTATATAACATCTGCCATTGGTGGGTCTGGTAAAGTTACTTTCGGTCAATTGTTATCTGTTATTAACTATGCTGAAAATATGCCTGCAGGAATATGGATAAAAGGTTTTGTAAAAGCTGCAAGTCATCCTGTTGAAACATATAAATATATGATGAAAAACTGCAAGTATCTTCAATCTCGTTTGGCCGGCAACTCGCAAAATGAAATTTTACAGACTCTTACTAACCTTAAAGATCCTTCAAGAAAATTAAAAAACTTCTTTACACTAAATGTCCGTTGGGGAGATATTATTGCAATTACAATAGGAGGAAAGCCTTATGTTGATTATCTAATATCGCAAGGTATGACAAAAGAAGAAGCTTTTGATAAGTTTGTTGATGATACTTTAAGAGCACAACAGGCAGGTTTGAATTCTACTACTTCTGAATGGCAAAAAAATGTTGCACAAAATCCTTTAGGACGTATGTTCTTTGCTTTTAGAAATACTGATATTCAATATGAAAGAAAATTCATTGATGCAATAATTAAAGCTTCCAAAAAAGATATTGATAATAAACAACTTGTTAAAACAATTTTAATCTACAAAGTCCTTAACCCTATAATGTTTACTTCATTTCTGCAAAATATGTCATTGATTTATTTGTTTAATGTTTTAATTGGTTTTGCAGGTGGTGGAGATGATGACAAAAGCAAAGTAGCAGGTCATTTCTTGAGAGATGTTGTTATGGCTCTCGGAGTTGCAGGAACAAACGCATACGGACTCGGCGGTTTTTGCCTTAATGCGTTAATTCAATCAATTTATGCTGGCATAAATAAAAAAATATTTAACGAAGATTACAAAGTGTTTGATTCTTCAGTACCCGTACTTTCTGATTTTGAAAAAATTGGGAAAAGGATATTTCAAAAGAAAGAGGTTGGAGTTGCTGATTGGATTGATGCGTTCTGTATGCTTACTGATTTAGGCACTGGTGTTCCGACTAAAAAAATCAAGAACTCTGTTCTCGGACTTGGAGATGTCGCAAAAGGTGAATTTGGGATTGGTTTTTCTCGCTTTCTTGGTTGGGGTGAATATGTTTCTACAGAAGCTTGGACTGGTAAACCACCTAAAAAAAGAAAAAAATTAAAATTAGATTATTAGAAAGGATAAAACAAAATGGCTAATGAAACAAACTATTCTCCTTGTAAATATAAGGGTAATGGTGAAACACTTAACTTCCCCTTTGAATGGAATTATTTTAAAGATGCAGAAATTATCGTAAACATCGAAGACGATACAGGCGCACAAAGTACTTTGTTACTTGGACAAGATTATACAATCAATGCAGATAGTGTCGGTGGAGAGGTAATATGCAAAGTCGCTCCAACAAATAATGAATATATTATTATTTCTCGTGATACTTCCGTTCTTCAAGAAGCTCGATACTCTACCTCTATAGGGTTTCAAGGCTCAGAAGTAGAAAAAAGCTTTGATAAGGTTTCTTGTTGTTTACAAGATATGTTATACCTTAATAAACGTTCTATAAAAACTCCTGTAGGTTCTTCTGCACTTGATTTATCCTTACCGCAGCCTAACGCTGGCAAAACTTTAAAATGGAATAGTAGTAATACTGGATTAGTAAACTCAGAAGTAGATATCGATAATATTGCTTCGTATATGGAAAATGCAAAGAATTACTCTGAAAAAACTCAAGTTTTAGCTGATAATGCTACTGCAGCTGCAAGTGAAATTCAAACTGCAAAAACTGAAATTCTTAACCTAATTGAATCAACTAAAGGTAAATTAAGTGGTTATCACCCACCTTTATTATCTTGTATGTGGTCGGACCATCTATTAAATGATATTCAATGGTTGAGAGCAGATACATTCTCGTGGCAGAATGGAAAAGTTATAGTTGACGGCGTCGAAAAAGACGGTGTTTATTCAGCTGTGTATAATAAGTTACTTAGTGAATGGAATGACCCAAATGCAAAGGTTTTAATCAATGTCAATGTTATTGGAACACCAACTATTGCAGATAATGGAGATGTACAAGGATTTTCTACTACAAGTTATCTAACAAAAGAAGTAGATTTCTCAAATGAAACAAAAGATACCTTATTCCCAATAGTGTTTAATTTTACAACATCAACAATAGTAACGGGATATCACCAAGCTATTTCAGATACGAATAACTTTACTTATGCATTGTTTATGAATACTGATGGAAAACTTATACTTAAGTTAGGTTCAAATGGAACATCTTTTGATATTACTGACGGAACTGTGGGGACTACTGTATTATCCCCTGCTACACAATATAAAGTAATATTAGATTATGACGGTACAAATTACACACTTGAATTAACAAACTTATCAACAAATACAACAACAACAGAAATAACAGTAGCAAGTACATCTCTAATTCAAACCGTAGAAACAACTATATCTTTAGGTTTAGCTTTAGACCAAACAAGTATATGGACGGGTTTAATTTCTGTTCCAAACTGTTCAATTGGTACAGTATGGCACGGAACAAAAGGGCACAAGTCAAGCAATGGTTTTATAATCTTAGACCCAGCACAAGAACAATGGGTGTTAGATACATATAATGATACTGGTGTAGCTTGGTACTATATTTTAGACTCAGCTAACACAAGATTTAAGTTAGCACGTACAAAATATGGTTTTGTTGGTTTAAGAGATAGTGTGGGAAATATAGTCGATATTGCCACATCTGGAACAGATACAAAAGCAACACAAATGTATCTGTACTTCTATGTTGGTAGCTATACACAAACAGCAATAGAACAAACAGCAGGAATCACATCTGAACAATTAAATTCTAAAGTTGACAATTCAAGTTTGGTAGAAGCTCAGGTAATAACTGAAACATACAAAAATGGTACATCTTGGTACCGTTTATGGTCAGACGGATTTAAAGAACAAGGTGGACAGATTTATCAAAATGCTAATGCCGATGTAGTTATTACATTTTTAGTTCCTTTTGATAATAACGAATATTTTGCTGTTAGAACTGCCGGCTGGAGTGGACACTATGACAATTCAATATATGGTTGTCACGCAGTAAATATTTGGAATGCAACAAAAACTTCAATGACGATAAGAACGTATAACGCTGACGGGCTAAATACTCAAAGATGGTATGCCTGTGGATATTAGAGGTCGATAATGAAAGTCAAAAAAGAAAATGAACAATATAAACTTGTTAAAAATGTTACTTTAAATCCAAATGGCGGAATATCAATAGTTGCTTGGCAAAACCCAGTTATGACATCAATTTCACAAGACGGTTATACAATCGTAAACACAGCAGCTGTTCACCCCTCTCAACAAGATGCATTTGGATACTCAAACCAATCTTGGGGTGCTTTTGCAGATTACGATACCTACATCCTCTGTGGATTTAATAGAAATCAGGGAACTGTTATGACATCATTAGTTATTCCATCTGACAAAAATGTTAAAATTACAAAAATTGTTACCCCTCGTGCCCTGTCTAACGGCAATCAGGTTACAGGCGGTTGGACTGTGAAACTTCTTAAAAATTCCGTTGAAGTATACTCTCAACTCCTTACTGGCAATGCAACAGAATATGAAGTCAACAACCTCGAAGTCGATACAATTCAAATCTATCCTGCAGGTGGCGCTAACGTTGATTGGGGCTCTTTCTTACCTTTCAAATTTATTGGTACTGAAACCATTCAAGCCCCTTTACAGTTTATAAAGTATTACTGTTTTAAATATTAAAAGGAGGGAAAAATGTCTACTGATATAAATATAGGAGCTTTGTCGGAAGCTCTTAACAATAAACTTGACATTGATTGTATGAATTCAAATTCTACTACTGCCAATGGTCTAAATACAAATGAAATAAGAACACTTGTTGAGGTTAGTGATAAGTCATTACTTCCGTCTTATTACAGGGTTTATTCAGACGGTTGGTGTGAACAGGGGGGGGAAAGTGATACCAGTGGAACTGTCAACTTTTTAAAAACATATTTGAGTAGACCAATAGTGTCATTCTCTCCTGTAATAAATACCATATCAGAATTTGAAGTTAACTCTGTAAGCACTGAAAAATTTACTTGGAGTTGCAATCAAGCAAACACTAAAGCAACATATATTTGCTGGAACACTTGTGGCTATATCTCATAGAAAGGAATAAACAATGGAAACAAAAGCACAATTAAACAAACCTTATACAGAAAAACAAAGACTTGAT
>ERZ1034878.324-NODE-324-length-24966-cov-14.010718_pt1 | contig 24966 bp, 22 predicted proteins | sample MGYA00520593_ERZ1034878 | MGnify/ENA primary metagenome ERZ1034878 (study PRJEB33766, sample SAMN09781724) | gut metagenome | biome: gut microbiome | host: Homo sapiens | place: Madagascar | study: EMG produced TPA metagenomics assembly of the PRJNA485056 data...
TTCACGAGCGACTAGCGAGTGTTACGAGTGCAGGTGAGGGGGAAATGGCAGCTAAGCAGCTAGGAAGCGAGGCAGCTAAGTTTTTAGGTGCAAAGCATAGTAGGTCAGCATTGCGAAATTGCGGACGAGTGGCTAACTCGGGGAGCGAGGAACGAAATTCATATCTGCGACAGCAATATGAATGGCTGTTCCGAGCGAGAAGCAATTTCAAGACGCCAAGCCGACACGAAACCGATTCAGATGCGAAGATGCCAAGAGGCATAGAGGCAAAGTCTGTTACAGGAATTACGAAGTCAATCCTCGCCCCTATGGCGGGAGAGGAAGCAATCGTTCACGAACGATTAGTGAGTGTTACGAGTGTAGGTGCGGGGGAAAATCAAAACGTAATTATCCAATCGAACCCCTCACCCGAATTTCTAAATTCACTGCCGTTCATTAAGAAATTCTACCCTGCTCCCCTTTGGGGCGAGGGTAAGTTAATAAAAATTATTAACGAAACAGATGCTATTAGCCGTCATTCTGAGGCTCTTCAGAGCCGGAAAAATCCAGCTTATTATTGTAATACAAGTAAATTGAAAGGAATACACATGAATAATTCAACCAAAACAGACCACGCATCTATGCCTCTTGGCATCTTTGCATCTAAAAACTTAGCTGCTAAAAAAGCCGCTTTCACTCTCGCCGAAGTCCTCATCACCCTTGGCATCATCGGTGTTGTTGCAGCAATGACGTTGCCGACACTTATTCAAAATCACCAAAAACAAACTTATGTGACAGGTGCCAAAAAAGCAACAGCGACTGTTTCTAACATGTTGCAAAAAATGATGGCTGATGAAGGTGTTTCTAGTATTGTTGAAACAGAACTTTATCAAAACACTTCCTGTATTTTTAATGGAAATATTGAAGATTTAAGTTCTGGATTTACCCAAGATCGGTGTCGTGAAGATGGTTATGGGGATCAAAGTACGTTTTCTAGACTGGTGCCAAAGTATATGAAAGTTATAAAAGAGTGCAATGAAGACTCATGTAAACAAAAATATAAAAGTATGTGGGGATTTGATTGTGACAGAAATGGCAAATGCTCTCTTGCATCTGACAATGATAGTGAAGCTCCTTTTGAATTAGGGTATCAGAGCGAAGCACAAGTATTTTATACTGCTGATGGTATGATTTATTATTTTGCCGGTGGGGCAAATGGGTTGTCGGTAGCTTTTGATGTTAATGGGATAAAAGGTCCGAATGAATACGGGCGAGATTTGTTTTGTATGACGTTTATTAGAGAAAAAATGATTGGGTCCGACTGCCATCAGAGACTTGGTTATTTTGGCAGAACTTCCCCTTTGGGATATTTAATGTCAAACGGTTGGAAAATGGATTATTAGCAAATAATTGCGGGGTAAATACCTCGCCATTATTCAATTTGAATTACTGGCAACCACATTTTTTCTTACTTACAGGACTGCCAAAAATCATACGCATTCCGCCGAAAGGTTTTTGCATTGTGCAGTTTAGGCCTTCAGTCATTTCGTTGACATTGTTTAGAATTTCGTTTACTTGTTGTAATGAACAAGCTATTTGCGGGATTGTGTTGTTTAAGTTTTTGGTTATGAGGTTTACGTTTTCAGATGTTGCTTGGAAATTATATGTTGTAGAGTTTATCCTGTCTGAGGTTAATGCATCTGTTACGTTGTTTGAAAGTCCTGTTACGTTGTTTGCGATGTCTGTTGCACTTTGAGAAACTTTTACGATATTTGCACTTGTCTTTTTAATGTCAGATGAGGCATCGACGACGTTAGGGCTAACCTCGCTTGCCATTTCGTTTAGAGTTGCAAACAAATCCCCAAGTGTTTGAAGGGTTATATTTAAGTTTTTAGCACTTTCTGCTAAGTCGTTTTTTATTGCCTCTAATGATGCTGGATCTTGGTTCGATAAGAATGTTTCTAATTCAACAGTTGTTTTGCCGGAAATCCTATCTCCGTCTTTTAAAAAGAATATCGAAGGTGATTTTGGGTAAGTAATATCTATGTAATCGTATTTTTTATTCCATCTGTTTTTTGCTTTTTTTAGATTGGCAGAAATATTAATAGGTAGTTTTAAATCATGCGGGTGTAGTTCCATTGTGACAATTGTTGATGTGTAAGTTTTGTTCGGGTGAATTTTTATAACTTTCCCGATTTTAAATCCGTTATAATAAATAGGAGCAGAATTGTTAAATGGAGTGAGCTCTTTAAACTCAGCCGTAACATAGGTGTTCGTTCTGTGCTTTGTATAAGCGACGGAAAGCCCTAATAATAAGGCGATTAATATAAAAGATTTAAACAGATTGCTCATAGCTCAAACTCCTCACGTTAGCCGAGTAAAATTTCTTTGACAATATTGCACAAGCCGTCAAGATTATGGACTTGAAACAGTTGTAAAACAAGTAAAAACAAATAATTGAAAACTCGAATTATCATTGTCATAATAGAGTTTTAACAAATACAGACACTAAAAAAATTGCCATCTCAGCTAATCCCGAGTGGGGAGTATTAAGGAGTTTAAATATTATTATGCTACTTTTATAGCGTCTGTAAATTTTTCAAACATTGCCTTCATTCTTTTGCCATATGCACGAGCTTCAATTTCTAATATGTTGTTTTTATATTCTTTCCAGTATTGAACAAACATTGCTTTTTGTTCAGGTGATAAGTTATTGAAATTATCTTTCCAGTCTTTTGGTAGCATAGTAGGAGTTTTGTAATTTCGAACAGCTTCTAAATACTCTTGAGCTTTGGCATATTCCGGAGTGCCTGGTTTTATTGTTCCGGCGTTTTCTTTGAATAATGCTAGTCTGGCAGTTGCTATCTCTTTTTGAGATTTCTTTAAAAATGCATTAATTTCAGTTTCCGTTAATTGATCGAATGTTTTTCCGTTAAATATTGATTTGCAGTATTCGTTATTAACTTTTAAATGTGCAATAACTCGTTGGGTGCGAGCTTCAATATAGGTTTGTTCGCCAAAGGCTCTATATATCATTTCATTTTGTTTAAAATGTTGTAATTCGTGACGTATTGTATTTAGTGTATCTGCTTTTGAACGACCTCTTGTAATCATTATTTCAAATGGATCTATGCTCCCTAATACATTTCCGGTTTTGTTTTTAATGATAAGAGATGGTTTTACTGCAAATCCGCCATATCCCATACCGTCAGCGATTTTTTTATACGCAGTTTTGATAAACGCATCACCATCAAGATGTTGTATTTCTTTGAAAAGATCAGCATATTTTGGATTTATCTCTCCATTAGTTATAAGTCCCTGTAATTTCGCTTCTTGAGCAGAAGTTAGCTTGACTTTTTTCCCTTTTGTAAGAATTGCGGTTGCAATAATCCCGCCGAGAGCTAAGATTCCAACTCCGCCATAAATTAATTGTTTTTGCTTTTTGGAAAGTTCTGTTGTTTTGGTTTCTGTTGTTGTTGAAAACTTATGAGAGCTAGAATTCCCTGAATTTACAAGGGTGTTGCCCCCCCCCCAACAGGTTGAGCGTAATTTAAAGACGATGTTCCAGAAAAGAATGGTTTATAACCAACACAATTAATCATAATAAATTCCTTTTATTTTCCTACCTTATTTATATAAAGGAGAAAATTATAAAAAAATTGACAGTTTGTAAATAAATGTTACGAGTTTGTTGGAGAAAGTTGTTTGAACTTATGCAGTTTGTGTCCTGTTTTAGATTTTACAGATATTTTTGCGGTATAATAAAAACAAGGAGAGAATGATGACTATATTAGTTTTGGGCGGAGCCGGTTATATTGGCTCACATACGGTTTATGAATTGATTGAAAATGGTGAAGATGTTGCAATTGTTGATAATCTTCAAACAGGTCATATTGAAGCAATTCACCCTGGTGCAAGGTTTTATAAAGGAGATATTCGAGATAAAGAGTTTTTAAACAATGTTTTTGCAAAAGAAAAAATCGATGCGGTAATTCATTTTGCAGCAAGTTCGCTGGTCGGAGAGAGTATGCAAAAACCTTTAAAATACTATGATAACAACCTTTGCGGAACAAAAGTTTTGCTTGAAGCAATGGTTGAAAATGGTATAGATAAAATTGTTTTTTCTTCGACGGCAGCTGTGTATGGAGAGCCTGAAAATATTCCGATTTTGGAAACAGATAAGACAGAACCGACAAATACTTATGGCGAAACAAAATTGTCGATGGAAAAAATGTTTAAATGGGTTTCAAAAGCTCATAATTTGAGATATGTTGCATTACGTTATTTTAATGCTTGTGGAGCTCACAAGTCAGGTCAAATTGGTGAAGCTCATAATCCGGAAACTCATCTTATTCCTTTGATCTTACAAGTGCCGAATGGCAAACGAGAATTTATTTCTATATTTGGTGAAGATTATGATACGAAAGACGGAACCTGTGTAAGAGATTATATTCACGTTACAGATTTGGCGAAAGCTCATATTCTTGCGGTAAAATACCTTATGCTAGGTGGAGTAAGCGATACTTTTAATCTCGGAAATGGAGTTGGGTTTACAGTAAAAGAAGTTGTTGATGCTGCAAGAAAAGTTACAAAATCTGAAATTCCTGCAAAGATTTGTGAAAGACGTGCCGGAGATCCTGCAAAACTTATAGCAACAAGTGAAAAAGCTCAAAAAGTTTTAGGTTGGAAACCTATCTATACGGATTTGGAAAAAATTATTGAAACAGCTTGGAATTGGCATTCAAAACACCCAAACGGTTTTGAATGTAAAGAATAGCAAAATACTTGCATTTTTTAATTGAAAAGATTATATTAACTAAAAAAAATAAAGAAAGAGTGGTACAAATGGAAAAGAAAAATATTGATTGGGCAAATCTTGGTTTTGGTTATTACAAAACTGACAAAAGATATGTTTCAAATTTTAAAGACGGAAAATGGGACGATGGCTGTATTACAGAAGATGCAACTGTTGCAATGAGTGAATGTGCAGGCGTAATTCACTACTGTCAAACTTGTTTTGAAGGCATGAAAGCTTATACAACAGAGGACGGGCATGTAGTTGTTTTTAGACCTGATATGAATGCGAAAAGAATGGTTGATACTGCAAAACGTCTTGAAATTCCACCATTTCCGGAAGATAGATTTGTTGATGCGGTAGAAAAAGTTGTTAAAGCGAACTTGGAATATGTCCCTCCGTTTGGAACCGGTGCTGCATTGTATATTAGACCGGTGTTGTTCGCAACAGGTCCTGTAATGGGCGTAAAACCTGCAACAGAATATCAATTCAGAATTTTCGTATCACCTGTTGGACCATACTTTAAAAAAGGTGGTTCTTCATCATCAATCGTATTAAAAGTTAGTGATTTTGACCGTTCAGCACCGCACGGAACAGGACACGTCAAGGCTGGTTTGAACTATGCAATGAGTTTGTATCCGATTGTAAAAGCACATGAAGAAGGGTTCAACGAAAACTTGTACCTCGATCCCCAAACTCGTACTAAGGTTGAAGAAACAGGTGGTGCAAACTGCTTCTTTGTAACCAAGGATAATAAAGTTGTAACTCCAAAATCTCCAAGTATTTTGCCTTCAATTACAAGACGTTCTTTGATGGCACTTGCAAAAGATTTAGGCTATGTTGTTGAAGAAAGAGAAGTTTTATTGACAGAACTTCCAGAATTTGTAGAATGCGGACTTTGTGGAACAGCTGCTGTAATTTCTCCTGTTGGAAAAGTAAATGACCACGGCAAAGAAATTGTTTTTGCTAACTCTCAAAATGGTATGGGACCTGTTTCTCAAAAATTATATGACACATTAACAGGTATTCAGTTTGGCAAAATCCAAGGCCCTGATGGTTGGGTAAAAACAATTGTTTAATCATACTTAGACAATAAATTTGCGATTATAAAAAAGAGAGTTCACACTTGAACTCTCTTTTATTATGTTTTAATTTTTAATAAGAATTTATTTAAACGGGGTTATTTTCTTGATGTTTAAATTGCATTTCGTATAGAGTTTTGTACGCTCCGTTTTCTATTTGTAGAAGTTCATCGTGTGTGCCTGTTTCTGCAATTTCACCTTGGTTAATAACAACAATTTTATCAGCGTTTTGAATTGTTGATAATCTGTGAGCAATTACGAATACTGTTTTATCTTGCATCAAGTTTTCAATAGCTTTTTGAACGATTGCTTCAGCTTTATTATCCAATGCTGATGTCGCCTCATCAAGGATAATGATAGGGGCATTTTTCAAGAAGGCTCTTGCGATTGCTACACGTTGTTTTTGTCCGCCTGAAAGCAATATTCCACGTTCCCCGATTTGTGTATCTAATCCGGCTTGCAGTGTAGAAATAAATTCATCAAGATATGCCATGCTAACAGCTTTTTGAACCTGTTCCGGTGTTGCATTTTTGTTACCCAACATAATGTTTTCTCTAATAGTGCCGGAGAACAAGAAGTTGTCTTGGAATACGACTGCAATGTCATTTCTAAGAGATTCCAAAGTATAATCTCTTACGTCAATTCCGTTAATTGTGATACTACCTGAAACCACGTCATAAAAACGAGGAATTAAGTTTACGATAGTAGATTTTCCTCCGCCTGAATTTCCAACAAACGCAATAGTTTGCCCCTTATGTACTTCTAAATTGATATTTTTTAATACCGGAACATTTGGTACATATTCAAAATTAACATTATTGAAACAAATCAGATCAGGCGATTGTGTAAGTTGAATAGCATTTTCTTTGTTTCTGATTGCAGGAACAGCATCTAACAAGTTGAAAATTTGCTCAATTGCAAAAAATGAGAATTGAACAGCGTTCAAGTTGTTTCCGATACTTTTTACAGGAGTGTACAACAAAATCAAAGCAGTGATAAATGATACAAAGTTACCGGCTGAAATCGTATTTGTCATAATCAAATGAGAACCATACCCAATAGCTGCCGCAATTCCGATAGATACAATTACGTGCATCATTGGAGATAACCACTGAGTTTTTTGTACAAGTTTAATTCTCAAGTTAAATACATTTTTAAGAATCCATTGGAACTTGTTAATTTCATTTTCTTGTAAGTTATAAGAGGTAATCGTTTTGTTACCTGCATAAGCTTCGTTGTATTCAGTAATAATAGCAGCGTCTGCAACAACTGTTTTATCAAGAACGCCTTTAATACGTTTTTGTAATTTAGCAACTGGTGCAAAGGCGCAAGCCAGAACAAAAACAGCGATTAGAGCAAGTTGCCAAGAGTTATAGAAAAGTACACATACCAAAGAAATTGAAGAGAAAATTCTTTGAGTAAAAATACTTAAGTTATCTAACAAGCCAGAACATGCCGAATCCGCCATGTTATTAAATTGAAAAACAATGTCTCCGGAATTTCTTTTGTCATAAAAAGAAGTTTCAAATGTTAGTAATTTTTTGAATAAATCATATTTCAAACCATTTGTAATTCTTCCGCCAACCCAAGTTGAAAGGTACGAAGATAAATATTTTAGCCCACCTTGGATTGATGTAAAAGCAACGATTCCAAGAGGAATATACCATGGTGAAGAAATTGATTTTTCAACCATTACTAAATCCATGTATGGTTTTAACGCTAGCGCGATAACCGCGTCTAACGAACCGATAGGAATACAAATTAACATAGAACACAAAGCTCTGAACCATACCGGTCTCACATAAGGCCACATGCGTTTGTAATTCATAACAAAACGCTGTGAATTTATAAAATCTAATATATCTTTAAGTGATTTATATTTCATTTACTCTCCCTTTAAATTTGTAAAATATTCACTTGTTGTACAAAAACTATTATCGTGAAAACAAATTACAATATCAAGAATTTCAAAATTAATATTACTAAAAATATACATTTGTTAGCAATTGTAAAAAGGTCTAATTTGTGGTGCTTTTTGGGGGTAGGTGACAGGGCAATTACCCAAAATAACAGCACCATTTGTTATAACCAAGCCACTCGATAAAATACAAATACAATACAGTTTGAAAGGACTCTGACTCTAATTGTATATACTCTTCTTCAAAAATGGAGCGGAAGACGGGACTTCTCTTACTCATTCGCGTTTAACAGGTCTACGTTTGGCTGTCTAATCAAATTTATTTGTTTCCGTCAGCCAAAACTTCGCCTGTTTTGAATTTACTCCACGCTCCCAGACTTCCGCAAAAGTGACATGGTCACAATTTGCTTCATCTGCTCGCTATCCGGACTCGTTACACTCCGTCCGTCCGTAAATTCGCTCTGCTCACTCGCGCCGAACCCTAAGTCAAACTGTCGTTTGAGGGGTTCTCGTCCCTCTGTTACTTTTCAAAAATGGAGCGGAAGACGGGACTCGAACCCGCGACGTCAACCTTGGGAAGGTTGCATTCTACCACTGAATTACTTCCGCAACATGTCAGAGTTTACAACAAACAAATTTTATCTTCAATATATAATTTATTCCGCTTCCTGCTTTTTTATGCTTTCGCCCAAAAGCTCGAAAGAACCACGAGTTACGACTTCTTCGCCCGCCTTAACCCCAGAGATTACCTCTGTATATTGATCGTTTTTCTTACCGGTTTCAACTTTTCGTTCTTCATAAGTGTGAGGTGCAATTTTCACGTAAGCAAAATTGTAATCTCCAAATTTTTCAACTGCATCTGTTGGAATTGCCAAAACATGTGCAACTCCTGTGTTGACAAACATTTCTGCATACATATTAGGTTTAATTTTAAAATCCTTGTTTGGAATATCTGCTCGAACTTCAAGAGTCTTTGTTGTGCTATCCAAAATCGGTGAAACATAAGATAGAACCCCATTGATAGATGCCCCATTTCTTTCTTCAATAGTTCCTGTTACAGCTTCACCAAGATGCAAATAAGGAGAATCTTTCTCAAATGCATAGCCAACAAGCCAAATTGTTTTTAAGTCTGCAAGATTAAATAACTCTCTGTTCTTTTCTACAATCTCTCCGGGATTGACTTTTCGTTCCAAAAGAACTCCATTTTTTGTGGCTTTAATTGTTACATACGGATAAATTTGCCTTGTTTTCAAAACATTATCTATACTTCCGCCATACACAGCTAAACGCTGACGGTAAACGTTTATGAGAGAATTTCTTTTAATATTCAAAGCATCAAGATTGGCTTTGTCCTTGCGTAATTGTGCATTTGCAGCCTCGTAATCGGCACGAGAAGAAATCTTTTCGTTATAAAGAGTTCTTTCCCTGTTGTAGTTCTGTAAAGACAGATTATATTGTGCTCTCAGCTCATTTGTATTTGCATCAATATCAAGAATTTTTTCCAAAAATTCAAGCTGAATTTGGCTGATTTCATCTGATTTTATTTGAACAATAGGTTGACCGATTTTTAAAACAGTGCCAGGTTCAACAAAAACATTAGTTATTTTTCCATCAATCGGGGAATAAATTCTTTCGATAGATTGGTTCCTAGCCTTGAATTGAGCCGGAATTGTAATCTGTAATTCAATATCCATCATGCTTAAAGGTGCTGTTTGTATTTTTGCATTCTTTTCTTGTGCTTCTGTCAATACAAGACGCTTGTTGTGTTGTTGTTCGTCTTGTTTAGTGCCGCAACCCGTTAAAGCCAAGGCTATGCAAAATATTATAAATAATTTAAGAAATTTCATTTTTATTTTCCCCTGTAATTTTATATAATAACGGAATTAAAAATATTGTAAAGATTGTTCCGAATGACAAACCGCCTATGATTGCGATAGCAAAAGGTTTTTGACTCTGAGCTCCAATGCCGTTTGATAAAGCAGCCGGTAACAACCCCAAAATTGCAACAAAAGAGGCTGTCAAAACCGGTCGTAATTTTTGTACAGATCCTCGAATAACTGCTTCTGTCAAATTATGGTTGTTTTTATTTTGCCTAATAATTGATGACAACAGGATTACACCGTTTTGGATTGAAACACCGATTGCAGCGATAAAACCGACACCTGCGGAAATTGAAAAATAAGTTCTTGTTATAAATAACGCAAATATACACCCAGAAAGGGTTACAAGTATTGTTGACATTGCAATCAAAACATCTTTTTTGTTTTTGTAGTTAAGGTGTAAAATCACGCCAATTAGGAGCAAAGTAATTGGTAAAATTATTGCAAGTCTAGTGTTTGCACTTTTTTGACTTTCAGATTGCCCAGCCCATTTTACGCGGTATTCATCAGGAAGTTGAAGTTTTTTGTCAAGCTCTTTTTGTGCATCTTTTACGGTAGAGCCGAGATCTCGTCCTCTGATATTAAATCTGACGATTGCTACACGTGAATTTTCGCTTCGTGTAATAATCATGGCTCCGTTGTCGGTTGAAATATCCGTAACATTACTTAGTGGAACGGATATTCCTTCCGGTGTTTTTACAATAATGTTTTGGATTTTTCGGTAAGAATCTCTGTCTTTGGCTTCCAGTCGTAAAAATACGTCAAAACGTTTTTCTTTTTCTAAAACTTGTGTAGCATTTTTCCCGCCAATTGCAATTTCAACAACCTTTTGAATGTCGTCGCTGCGAAGTCCGTAACGAGCGGCTTTTACTCTATCAATTTTAATTTGATATTGCGGTTGACCGATGATTTGATCGTAAGAGAGATCAACAATTCCTCGAACATTTGAAAGTACTGCAAGTGTTTGATCTTGCAATTTTTGGAGTTCATACAGGTCTGAACCGTAAATTTTTACAACAACTTGCCCTTTTGAACCAGAAACGGCTTCTTCTACGTTATCCTGAATATATTGAGTGAAATACGTCGTAATCCCAGGAATATCGGACAATTTTTCTGACATATCTTGAATTAATTTTTGTTTATTTTTATGCCATTTGAAACGCCAATCTTTAGCAAGTTTCAAATCAACCATATTTTCAATGTTGCTTAAAAGATTCGGGTCTGTTCCGTCATCAGCTGAGCCAATATGCGAAATTACATTTTTGACTTCAGGATATTGAAGCAATACTTCTCGAATTTTTCTTGCAACGTCAACAGAGTGCTCTATCGTTGTACTTCGCGGCAATACCGTAACCCTTAACCAAATGTTTCCTTCATCAAGGTTTGGCAAGAATTCTGACCCGATAAAGCAGAACAAAATTAATGCACAGGCAAATATTGAGCCGACACAGGTGAGGAATTTTTTAGGCTCTCTAAATACTTTGTCCAACAAGTGTTTGTAGATTTCTGTAATCTTGTTGAGCATTTTATTATCTTTTTCGGCGATTTTAGCGTTTGGAATGTAAATAGCGGCGATTGCCGGCAAAAAGAATAAAGACGCAATAACTGCTCCCAACAAAGAAAATCCCATTGTGAAAGCTAACGGGTGAAAGAGTTTTCCGGCAACTCCGTTGAATGCAAAAATTGGTAAAAAGCAACATAAGATAATTACTGTTGAAAAAGTTATTACGCTTCCGACTTCTTGAACCGCTTTATATATAATTGCCTCTTTTTTCTTTTGGCTTAGTTGCCCTTTGTATTCTGCAAGACATCTAAAAATGTTTTCCATCAAAATAACAGCACCGTCGACGATTATTCCAAAGTCTACGGCTCCCATACTGAGAAGGTTTGCAGGAATATCAAATAACTTGAATAGTGAAAATGCAAAAGCCAAAGCTAATGGAATTACCAAAGACGCAATCAAGGTAATTCTTAAATCCAGAATAAATGCGAACAAAATCAGAATTACAAAAACAATTCCGCAAACTACGTTGTGACCGATTGTGTGCATTGTGTTGTGAATAAGTTCACTACGGTCGTAAAAAGGTTTTAAATGAATTCCTTTGGGTAGTTGAGCTTTTATGTCGGGTAATTGAGATCGAAGATTTTTAATTGTTTTAGTCGGATTTTCACCTTTTCTCATTAAAACGATACCTTCTACAACATCGTTGTCAAGGTTTTTGCCGACTTGTCCAATTCTGACAGCAGGTTCAATCGCAACAATTCCAACATCTTTAACTCTTATCGGAATTCCGTTACGAGAAGTTATAACAGTGTTTTCAATGCTTTCAATATCAGAATAAAGCCCTAAACCTCTAACTATATAGGCTTGGTCGTTTTTAGAGATGTAATGTCCACCGCCTGTTGAGTTTGAAGCTTTTATTGCGTCAAAGATTTCACCAACATCAAGGTTATAAAATCGCACTTTTTCGTGGTTTAGGATTACTTTATAAGTTTTGACAGGACCGCCAAAGCTGTTTACTTCAATAATCCCCGGAACTTGCTTGAAAGCTTTTTCCATCTGCCAATCTTCAATTGCCTTCAAGGTCATCGGGTTGTAATAATCAGATTCAAGAGTGTATCTGTAAATTTCACCGATTGGCGAGGCATCAGGACCTAATACCGGTTTTACGCCTTCCGGAAGTTCTGTTTGGTAAATTCTTTCTAGAACCTGTTGACGAATTAGCGATGATGGCAATCCGTCCGCAAATACAACCTTAATTACAGAAAGTCCAAAAAGAGAGCTAGAATAAAGCTTTTGTTCATTTGGAATTCCGTTTAAATTCTTTTCAAGTGGAATTGTTGCGAGGCGTTCAACTTCTTCGGCTGATTTACCGGGCATTTGTGTAATTACTTGTACAATCGGGCTTGTGAAGTCAGGATATGCTTCTATATCAAGAGTTTTAAGGCAATATATACCTGTTAAAGTTAATATCAATGCAATCGTTGCAGAAATGAATTTTTTTTTGATTGCTGTTTTCAAAAGTTTGCTAAATAGTTTCATTGTCTAGTTTTAGCTCCTCTTGATTAACTTCACGTAAAAAATCAATCCAGCAGTTATAATATTCAGCTAAAGCGTTTGTATAGCCGACTATTATTGACTTATACGACTGCTCCATAACGATAAGCGTTGTCAAGTTTGATTTTCCGACTTCATAACTGCGTTTGGACACTCTAATCATCTCTTCTGAACTCTTCAAAAGCTTGTCGTTGTAATAGTTCAAATTCATTTGTGCTGTGACAAACTTTTCGTAAGCTCTGTTCAAGTCTTTCATAGCCTTATTTTGTGTTGAAATGTAGTTCAATTCGGCTTTTTCAACTTCCAGTTTGGCATTTTTTATTTCAGGACGATAAGCGTACAAAAGTGGAATATTTACAAGACTTGCGCCTGCGTAAGCTCCTGTTTTGAATCTTCCATCGTCACTCATTCCTTTTGCTTGATAGCCATATCCGCCTTGGATTGCAAGATCCGGAATTCTTTGTCGAATAACGACTGATAAGTTCTTTTCAGCGACATCAACTTGTTGCTTAGCAATTCTGATATCAAAACGGTTATTCAATGTGTTTTCTGATATTGAATCGAAGTCAGGCAAATTGTTTTTGGGGTTTGGAGAATTCAAACCTGTCAAACTTGTATTCAAAGAATTGTCTGCAGAGTCAAACTTCAAGTATGATTTGTCTTTTGGATTAATAACTTTATTAAATTCAAATATTGCACTTTTAACATTTACAGATGCTGTGTTTACCTGAGTAGTCATCTGATTGAGTGCGATTTCAGCTTGTATAACATCAATTTCTGGAGCTGCTCCTGCTTCGTAGCGACGTTTTGCAATTGACAATAAGTCTTGTAAAAGTTTTTGTTGATCTTGCAAAGTTTTCAAAATCGCTTTGGCTGCAACAAGGTTTACATAAGCCTCTCGAACGTCCATTTTCAAGTCAAATTCAAAATATTTCAGATTTTCTTTGGCTAATTCGTAATTTGATTTAGCTAATTTTTTGCGTGCGCCACGTTTTGCGATTTCAATATTTTCAGATAGCCCAAAAGTTTGCGGGTTACCTTTTCCGGCACTTCCAAAGTTATAAAACACGTTAAAATCAGGGTTTTGCAATCTGTTTGCGACTTTAATATTATTCTTTGCAATATCTGCATCAAGCTTTGCCGCCTGAAAATCAATGTTGTTCTTAATAGCAAGATCAACCGCCTCATTAAGGTTCAGTTTTTCCACAGGGTTGTCCGCAAAACAAATTCCGCCCGTAAGTATGAGTATAAATATTGTTAAAATCTTTTTCATGCGCCCTAATCTCACAGCATGATTATAACATATATATACTTACGTAAAATAGAAGTTTAAGAAATTGCAATAATTAATTCGCATTGGTTCTACCGTTGGTAGAGTAAGAGCAGCTACAACGCCGATAATGCCGAGGGTGATGAGAACTTCAGCCAAGGTGAAGGCAGCTTTTTTAGCAGCTAGGCGGCTAGGAAGCGGTGCTACGTGCGAAGCTCCGGGGGGGGGGATCATGGAACTATTATTAATCATAACTCAATCTCCTCTTGTTTTTAATATGTCAAAGTATACTATATTTTTGACATTTTGTAAATAAAAATGAAATAGCCTCAGGGCATGGCAGTTTTACGTAAAATGTGTTTTGTCAACATAAAATTTGCCCTTTTTTACGTAATTTAATTAAGATTCCTTCATTAAGAAATCTTAACTCGAATTTTTCTTTGTCATATCAAGGGGCATGGTTGATTGTAAATTTTATTTTATTTTTCTTTACTTGTCAAACTTTTTACTTAGATTTACATTTATAAACGTGGAGGGAACCTGGTAGGTTATCAGAAAAGAAACCCCGATAAGAATAGAATAGATTTGAGATAGTTAGTTGAAAAAGAGGTGATGGCAAAGACTTTAGGAAATTGAAAAGTATTGGAAAAAGTTTTTAAGAAAAAGATTTTGAACAATAGAAGTGCAAATGATTAGGGATTTTTTTTATTAACATTTACAGTTATTTGGGAGAGAAAAAAATTTTTAAGGGGAAGAGGAGATAGTTGAAATATTAAGAGCTTGCGTTATCGCAAGCTTTTTTATATTATATATTCAAGATGGAAGAGTTAGAAACAAAACTTGTTATAGGGTTGATGTCAGGAACGTCTTGTGACAGTATTGATGCAGGGCTTTGCGAGGTGTATCCGGATTTGTCTGTAAAATTGATTTCAGGGATTAATTTCAAGTATCCTGAACACATTCGAGCTAAAATTTTTCGATTATTTTCGGGAGATGCAACGATTAAAGATATTTGCCAGATGAATTTTGCAATCGGCCATTGCTTTGCAGAAGCTTGTAAGGTCTTGATATCAGAGCATAGAAAACCTGATTTTATTGCAAGTCATGGGCAAACTATTTATCATTTCCCAAAAGATGAAAAACTTGATAAAATTTCTCTAAAAAGTACTCTTCAAATAGGTGATAGTTCTGTTATTGCACAAGAAACGGGTTGTTTAACTATTTCAAATTTCCGAGAAGCTGATATTGCAGCAGGCGGCGAAGGTGCACCATTGGTTTGTTTTGCTGATGAAAAGTGGTTTAAGCCTTTGAAGAAGAATATGCTCATTCAAAATATCGGCGGAATTTCAAATGTTACGGTGGTTTCAAACGATTTTCCGACCTTTGGTTTTGATACAGGGTTGGGAAATATTATGATTGATTATTGCATGAATAAATATTTTTCAATGTCTTATGACAAAGATGGTAAAATTGCTGATAGCGGTAAGGTTTGCGAAAGTTGGCTTGAATGTTTGATGCAAGACGAATATTATTTTAAAGTTCCGCCAAAAACAACAGGACGAGAATATTTTTCGCCAGAATATATTGAAAATGCGCTTCGTTTTGGTCCCAAAGAGCCGAAAGATATTATTGCAACAGTAACGGCACTAACAGCAAAATCAATTGCAAAGGCTTATGAAAACTTTATTTATCCAGATATTGATGTAGAAGAGGTTATTGTCGGTGGTGGCGGTGCTTACAATCCAACTTTGATGAAGTATTTGCGTCATTATTTGCCCAAACATGTTAATCTTAAAACTCATGAGGCGTATGGAATTTCTAATAATTTTAAAGAAGTCATGGCTTTTGCACTACTTGGCTATTGCACTTATTACAACATTCCAAATAATCTTCCGTCTTGTACTGGCGCGAATCGCCGAGTTGTCTTAGGTAAGTTAGCTAATTGTTAAATTTTCTTCTTTTAGTACTATTTTGTTTGTAAACGATTGTAAAAGAAATTTTGTAAAAAATAGCAAAAATTTTTTTTAGGGTCATTAATAGTAGTGTTGAAAAACAAAAGGAGAATATTATGATTAATAATGTATCATTTTCCGGTAGGGAAACAATGTTAACATCAGCAATTAAAAAAGGTGCACAAGAAATTAATGTAGTTAAAGCATCTTCTGTATTACCTTCATTACCAGCTCCAAAGGCAGCGGCATCTGTTGTAGCCCCTGTTTATACAAGTCCATTTGCACCAATTGTTGAGACAGGTGAAAAAGTTGCAGCAAAAGTATCAAAACACATTGATATTTTTGCATAAGTAATTTTTTATAGATAAAGGAATGTACCTGATTGTGTCGGAAGCTAAAACTCCGTATGCGCTCAGGTCATTTTTTGCTAAATCGCCGGCTAGACCATGCAAATATACACCTAAAACACTTGCATCAAAGATTGACATACCTTGTGCGATTAGCCCTGAAATCATTCCTGCTAAAACGTCGCCACTTCCGGCTTTTGCAAGTGCACTATTGCCTGTCGTATTGTGATAAATTTCTCCATTTAATGATGTTACAACCGTTTTGTGAGATTTTAAAACTGTTACGCAATTATATTTTTCAGAAATCTGTTTTGCACAAACATCTAAATTATTTAAAACCTCGTTAAGTTCGCAATTTAAAAGTCTTGCAGCTTCTTTAGGGTGTGGGGTAAGGACGGTTTGTTGCGGTAATTCAATTTGATTTTTTGCTAAAATATTCAATCCGTCGGCATCAATTACAGTTGGCAAATTTTTAGCTTTTGAAATTGTGTTTTGGAATAATTTCACCGCTTCATCAGTTGTCGAAAGCCCGCAACCAATCAACAAAACCGTAGAAGTTTTTATTAAATTATCAATTCTTGAAAGCGGAGCTAAAACAACTTCCGGAGCTTGACAGGCTATGGCTTTCAGTACATTTTTATGGCTTGCAACTTCCACATATCCGGCACCAACTCGGAGTGCTGCAAGTGAAGATAACAAGGCTGCGCCTGTCATATATTCAGAACCTGAAATATTTAAAATTTTACCAAATGTTCCCTTATTTGAATTTTCTTTTCTCGTCGGAAGTTTTGGAAGTTTATAGTCCATTTTGCCTAATAGCCTCATAAGCAACAATTGCAACCGAATTTGAAAGGTTTAAACTTCTTTGCCCTTCTTTCATCGGGATTGTTAGTGCATTGTGGTCTTTTACGTATTTTTCAGGCAACCCTCTTGTTTCCGGTCCAAATACGATAAAATCGCCGTCTTGAAACTTAATATCTGTATATAATCTTTTGGTTTTAGTTGTCAGATAATAAAAGTTAGCATCTTTGTTGGCTTCAAGCAATTCGTCCATTGTATCAATTTTATGCAAATCCACACTATCCCAGTAGTCTAACCCTGCACGTTTGGTGTACTTGCTAGATAGCGAAAATCCGAGTTTGCCGACAAGATACAAACTTGCACCTGTACAAGCGCAAAGTCTTGCTATATTTCCGGTATTTTGCGGTATTTCAGGTTCATATAAAACAATGTTTAATTTTGCCATTTTAGCCTCGATTACTTGAATAGTTTTGGACTTTCAACAACAACCGGAATTGCTCTGACTACACAGAAAATAATCGCAATCCAAGCAAGTGCCATTGTAATCATGTGTAAAATTGGTGTCCCGTTCCAAAGTTCCATTCCCGGCGTATTTACAACGATTAGGAGCATAAATGCCATAACTTTGGCAACTGCATAACTAATTCTCATAAAACGAGATGCGCAAATAAATTTTCCCCAAGATGTTGATTGCATTGTTTTGTCGCCGAAAGCTGTCATTCCTTTTGATAGAGCAACGCTTCTGATACCATCTGTTGTAAAAGCTCTTGCAACGCAAATAAGCGGAAAAATTATGTTAATCCAACCCATTACTGCAAAAACAATCCAGTATGAAACTTCAACAATTCTGTCACCCAAAATATCAAGCACAGAGCCCCATTCCGAAGATTGGTTGTATTTTCTCGCAATATATCCATCTAATCCGTCCATAGCAAATGCTATAGCAGTCAAAACAAACGCCAAAATATAAGCCCAAGTTGTTTTTTCGTACAAGCATAATATCGCAGCGTAAGCCACAAAAATTCTTGAAACAGATACGATATTTGCCATATTATTCTTAATATCCATAATTTTCTCCGTTAATTTGTTAAGTCTTATTTTTTAGTTCTTGATAATGCGAAATTCACTTCATCAAGTTTTTTTACTTTATCACCAAGCATGATTTTCTCAGCTTCTTCCAAAATCTGAGTTACCATAAATCCGTTGTCGCCGTCAGAGCGCGCTTTTTTACCGTTTGCACAACAGCTGATAAAGTGTTGGCATTCAAGTTTAAGCGGTTCGATTTCGAGGTAATCAAGTTTGATGTTTTGAGTATTATCTTTTATGAAATTGTCGTAAATAACCAATTTGTTTTCAGGGACTGTGTCGTCTAAAATTGCAGTTGCTTTTGTTCCTCGAACAAGCAATTGAACATGTTTTCTCGGAGTAATCCAGCTTTCTGAAATATGACCGACAATTCCGTCTTCAAATAGAATTCCAACGTGGGTGATATCCATAATTTCGTTTTGATCAGAAGAGCAACCAACAGCAGAAATAACTTTAACCGGTTCTTTGCCGATTACGTAAGAAATCATAGAAACATCGTGAGGAGCCAAATCCCACATTACACTTCGGTCGTTTTTGAAGTAGTTTACGTTTAATCTGTCGCTTTGTGCGTAAACAATTTTTCCCAAAGCTCCTTCTTCAATAAGCATTTTCAAGCGATTTACGGCTGGGTGGTACAACAACAAGTGACCAACCATCAACACAAGACCTTTGTCATGTGCAAGTTGGGATAAGTCACGAGCTTCTTCTGCAACTGTTGAAATCGGTTTTTCAACATAAACATTTTTGCCGGCTTCCAACATAGCCTTAACCATCTTGTAGTGTGTATGGCTTGGAGTTACAACACAAACGCCTGTAATGTTTTCATTATTAATAATTTCATGAAAATCTTTTGTAACCTTAACTCCAGGGTATTGTTCCGTTACTTTTTTTAAATTTTCATCATCAATATCGCATACTGTATCAAGTACGTTTAAGTTATAAAAATTGCGGACAATATTTCTTCCCCATACGCCACAACCTATTACCGCTACTCTTTGTTCTTTCATTTTCTATCCCTAATTATCTAATACTATTTAATCTACACGCGAGGAATTACCCTCTATCTTTATGATACTACTCAAAGATTATTTTGCAAATACTTTACATAGCTTCATTTGCTCGTTTTTGTTGTGCAATTGCATTTACACGTAATTGGTGCATTTGTTCACATTTCTCATAAAATAGTTCACTGTCTGCTTCCGGAAAGTATTTTACAAGTTTATCCAATAACGGTTTTGGAAATTCCGAATATTTTGTCATTTTCTCCAAAAGTGCATCGTCATTTATTTGCGGATAAATTGAACGGAAGTTTTTGTAATAAATCAAGCGCGATTCTTCCTCTGCTCGTTTTTGATTTTCCATAACTTTTGTTCCGAGTTTGTAAGTTACATAAGTACTGTCAAAATATGCAGGTTTGTAACCTTTCATGATTATTCGCATAATAAAATCAAAGTCTGACATAATCTTGAATTTTTCATCAAAATAATTTTCTTTTTCAATCATTGATTTCCTGAAAAACATTGCCTGTCTGGCACAAGGCATAACCTGAAAAGCATTGTGCATTGATGGCGCGAATAAGAAAACGAAACCTTCCGGGTGTCTGCAATATGCAGGAGCGAAAGTGAAATCAGATTCGTTTGCTTCCATTGTGTTTACAATATCAAAAATTGATGTTATATCGTGGATAAAATCGTCGCAACTCAAAAAAGTTACATATTTACCTCTGGCATGCATTACGCCTTTGTTATAAGCGTTGAATTTGCCTGTATCTTTTTCTGAAAAAAATCTAAAAAACCCCTTGTTTTTGTAGTCTTTCAACATCTCAACGGTTCCGTCCGTTGAGGCATTATCGATTACAAGGTGCTCAATATTTGGGTAAGTTTGGATTTCTAAAAGTGAAATCAATAGATTGAAATCATCTGCCAAATTGTTTTCTAACAAGTTGTATGTTGGTGTAATTATTGTAACTGTCGGTTGTTCCATAATATCCTGCCTTTTTTACAATATTAGCATAATCCTTTGCTTTTGACGAATTGTTAAAATATGTAAATTATCTTGCATATTATTCCCAAAAAGATTTATTATGAGTTTAAATAAAAGTATTAGTGTTTATTGAGAGTATAGGAGGTTATTATGAGTCAATATACTTCTATTTCACCTGCGGAAACCGGTATTGTGTCCGGAGTTATCGGTGCCGGTATTGGTTACACTCTTGCACCAAGAAAATATAATTTGGAGCAACTTTTTACGCAAGATGCTGACGTGTTTGAAAAAACTCTTCCGAAAAAAGTAATAGAAAAGACCTCAAAAGACCAGAAGGCTGCGTATAATTTGATTACAGATGCTCGAGAATACTTGGCAAAATCAAATAAAAACTCTGCGGATACAACTCTTGCCGCATTTTTAGATTCTCCAAAATATTCAAGAGCATATCGAAAAGTCAAAAACTTTATACCAAAAGCAAAAGTTCAATCAGCTGTCGTTCTAGGTTTTATTGGAACTTTGGTTGGTGTCATCGGCAAAATTGCTTTTGGAGACAATAATTACTAATAGTTAGCATAAATGTCTCTTAAAATATATTCTTCCAAAAGTTTTTTGTCAGCAGATTTCGTTTTAGGATCGTTAATCATAATGTCAAACGCATATTTTTTACCGTTTCTTGATGTAATGTAACCTGCAATTGCGCTAACATCAGACAGTGTCCCTGTTTTGGCATATAAATTGTCTTTGAAATAAAGCATTCTGTTAGTCAAAGTGCCTTCTCCGGCAGTTGCTAGTTTCCCGTTTAGAAGTTCTTGAACCTCTTCTTTTACTAAGAAAGAAGTCATGAAATCACTTGTCATTATGTTGTTCTTTGATACGCCACTTCCGTCAACTATTTTGATATCTTCTGGGTTAAGATTTAATTTTTCAAAATATGCATAAAGCATTTTTTGAGAATTTACAAGTGCTCCTGTGTTGTTTACAAATTTTCCACCGGCAAGCTTGAATACTGTTTCTGCAACAAAATTATTACTGTTTTTCAAAATATCTTCAATAGCCATATCAATCGGGTGGTCAACTTGTGCGACTAAATAAACGTTAGTTGTAGGAACTTTTTTCTGTGCAAATTTCCCGTAATAATCCATTTTGGCAGAGCGAATTGCATCTTCCAATCTCAAAATAAAATACATTTTAGGATTATTTGTTGGGATATAAGTCGTAGTTTGTTTTTTTACAGTTCCTTCCACAATTAGCATGTTTGGAGAAATACTTGTGTTTCTGCTGATTTTTATTGAGTTCTCGTCCCCTGTTGTTACAAGGTTCATAAACGTTGTTGGATAAAATTTTGAGGTATAAATATCGGCAGGTGAATCTTTTGTCGTCGGAGTTATGATTATTCCGAGTAAGTTTCTATCAATATTGTATGAACTGAATTTTGGCATAAGCGGACTCAAATCGTCGTCCCATTGCCAACCTTCGCCCCATTCTGTTTTATCAAAAACGTAATCATCTACGTAAATAAATTTTGGTGAAGTTATTTTTTTGTTTTTAACCGCTGTTTCAAACAAGTTGTTAAGTCCTGATGATGTCAAAAACGGGTCTGCACCAAGCTTTACAAAAAGTTCGTTGTTAGTGTTTTTGTATAATTTTGTTGAAAATTTATAATCTTTGCCGAGTTGATCCAATGATGCCGAAAGGGTTACAAGTTTTAGTGTTGAAGCCGGCATGGTTGGCTTTTTTGCTTGATATTCATATACTGTTTTGCCGGTCTGTAAATCTTTTACGGAAATTGCAACGCTTCCCTTGTTTATTCCGGATTGAGCGATTGTTTTATCTATCACGCCTGCAAAAACAGAATTCTGCAAACTTAAAATTGTAACTAAACTTAGAATTATATTGAACATATTTTTCATACTGATTTTACCTCGTAGGATTCTCTTATATCATTCATACAAGTACATTTTTCTCTGAAATCGTACATTGGAGCAAAGTTTAAAGTTGCAGTCATTGCACCTTCTTTTTGGTCTTTGATTTCTGTAATTGTTTCTCCCTTATAGTCAATAATTCTGGAATGTCCGATATTCCATTCGTCACCTTGAATTTGCCCAGATTGAGTCAATGCAATCATAAAGGTTTGATTTTCTGTCGCTCTCGAACGAGTCATACATTCCCATGGTATAGGTTTTTTAAGTCCCCAAGCGGCACAGTTTACCAGCAAATCTGCTCCCGCTTTTCTGTATGCTCTGTAAATTTCAGGGAAACGAATGTCGTAACAGATTGTTAATCCTGTTTGAACGCCTTCAATGTTTACCATGACAGGAGATTTCCCAATTTCTACATACTTTCCTTCATTGTCGCCATAATAAGAGAATAAATGGTTTTTTGAATATGTTGCAATTAACTCTCCATGTCTGTTGAACACAGGACAGGTGTTGAAATAATGCCCGTCAACTTTTGTGATAAAACTTCCGCCAATAAGCCAGGATTTGTAATCCTTTGCGATGTTTGAAAGAAAATCAATAGTTTCGCCGGTTTGAATTTCTTCAGCATTCTCTCTAAAATGTTTTGGTGCCCAACCAATAGTCCAAACCTCAGGTAAGACGATTAAATCAGTACCTTCTTTAATATCTCTTTTTATAAGATTTTTTACTTTTTCAAAATTCGCTTTTTTATCCCCAATCTTCGAATTCATCTGAATTGCGGATACTGTTAATGTTTTTTGTTCCATTTTTTTTGTTTTTTAGCCTCGTTATAAATTTTAGGAGCATCTTCTTCAAGCTGCATAAGTTTTGTTTTTACAAGTTCTCGAATGTCTGCAAGTTCTTCTGTTGTTGCATCGGCTTTCACATAAATCGGTTCTCCGTAAAGGTTTAAAATATTACAGTTCCCAAACGGAAATTTCATTTTATCCCAAGACGGCAAGCTGACTAATGTTTTTTGTGGGGAGTACCAATAAGCCGGAATAATCGGAGCACCTGACATTTGAGCAAGTTTTATTGCTCCGTTTTTAACTTTGTGTAAAGGTCCGCTCGGTCCGTCAACCATAATTCCAACGCACTCGCCGTTTTTTAATCGGTTTAACATTTGCATTGTTGATTCAACAGCACCTTTTTTGTTTGAAGAGCCTCGAACAACCTTAAAACCCCATTTTTCAACTGCACGAGCAACAATTTCTCCGTCAATTGAGTTACTGATTAATATGCTTAAATGAGCTTTATCTTCAATTCCATGCACCAAAAGCTGGTTGGCATGCCACATTACGTAGATGCAAGGTGAAATTTTGGGATTATTATGTTCGTAAATATGTGTAAAATGTTCTTGCAAACGCATTGCTGAATAAACAGTGTTTGCTATAAAATCCATGTTTTGATCATTAATTAGTCTTACCATGCCCCGATTATATCATAAAAACTTGCACAAATTCTTTTTTGAGGTATGATTATGGCACATGTATTAATATATATAAAGGAAAAGGTAAAATGAAAGTAACTTTGGAAAAAGAACAAGAAAACGTAGTAAAATTAGATATTACAATCCCTGCAAAAGATGCAGTTGATGCTTATAACAAAGCTGTAAGCACAATTTCAAAATATGTAAATATTGATGGTTTCAGAAAAGGTAAAGCTCCTCGTGCAGTTGTTGAAAGACACGTTGGAACTGAAAGAATTAAGCAAGAAGCTATTGAAAACTTGATGCCAAAAGCGATTAACCAAGCTGTTGTTGATAACAACCTTGATTTGATTGCTCAACCATACATTACAAACTACAACTTCAATATCGGTGAAGATTTGACTGTTACTGCAAAAGCTGAACTTAGACCGGAAGTAACTTTGGGACAATACAAAGGATTGACTCTTGAAGTTAAAGATTCTCCTGTTGAAGAAGATGCTATGCAAAAATCAATTGATAGACTTCTTGAACAACATAGTACTCAAGAAACTGTAATCGATAGACCAACAAAAGATACTGATATCGCTGTAATTGATTTTGAAGGAACAGCTAACGGCGAAAAAATCCAAGGCGGTGACGCTAAAAATTATCCGTTAGATTTGGCTCATTCAAACTTTATTCCTGGTTTTGCAGAACAATTAGTTGGTAAAAACTTGAATGATGAATTTGATATCAAGGTAACTTTCCCTGAAGATTACCACGATGAAAAATTAAAAGGTCAACCGGCAACTTTCAAAATCAAAATCAATGAAATTAAAGAAAAGAAACTTCCTGAATTGAATGACGAATTCGCTCAAAAAGTCGGTTCTTTCAAAACTGTTGATGAATTGAAAGCTGATATTCAAAACTACTTGAATTCTCAAAGAGAAAGAACAAACAAAATGAATGCTGAAAACGAAGTATTCAAAGCAGTTATTGACGGAGCGAAAGTTGATATCCCTCAATCAATGATTGATAGAGAAGCTAATTCTTTGAAACAAGAATATACTCAAAGACTTGCTGCACAAGGTATTAACTGGGAAGCTCTTGTAAAAGCTCAAGGTGAAGATCAATTACTTAAAAACTTGAGCGAAGATGCTCTTGTTAGAATTAAAAACTCTTTGGTAATCGACAAAATCGCTAAAGACGAAAATATTAAGCTTGAACAAAAAGATTTGGAAGCTAAGTTTGCTCAACTTGGAGCTGCTTATGGTTTGCAACCACAAGATTTAATTAAACAATTAGGTCAAAATCCTGAACTTTTGGCTTCTATTTCTCAACAAGCAATGAACGATAAAGTAAAAGATTTCTTAATGGAAAACAATAAAGTTGAAATCAAATAGCTTGTTTGAAAATTAAAAAAATAATATATGTGCCGTATTTACT
>ERZ1034878.325-NODE-325-length-24913-cov-16.998994_pt1 | contig 24913 bp, 15 predicted proteins | sample MGYA00520593_ERZ1034878 | MGnify/ENA primary metagenome ERZ1034878 (study PRJEB33766, sample SAMN09781724) | gut metagenome | biome: gut microbiome | host: Homo sapiens | place: Madagascar | study: EMG produced TPA metagenomics assembly of the PRJNA485056 data...
GCAGGCTAAGCAGATTGCTACGCATATTCGCATTGAGGCTGATTCCTCCCGCCACGGTCTGACTCCTTTCTATTTGTTACTGTGCTTAATATAAAGATATAATGGTTACTTTTGGGTTAACAACAATGTGAGAAAAATAAAAAATGTCACCTTGAGCGAAGTCGAAAGGTCTCGGCTACTTTTTTTCACTAAGTTGCAACAATATCAATGTCGGGACTTACGCCCGACAAGACGTTAAGGCCGGGATTTCTCCATTCCGCTACGCTCCAGTCGAAATGACATTTAAATAATGACATTTAAATAAAACACTTGGCCAGAACGACATTTAATAAAACGCATAATCTAAACGACATTAATATACATTATATATATTATAAAAAATATACATACCAAATTATCAAAAAAAATTAAAAATTTTTCTTGCGGGTTAATCTTATTTTAACTATACATACCTAGCACTATGTATGTAAGTTTATAAACGAGAGATGTAAATGCCCCGCAGAACTAAAGAGGAAGCTGAGCAGACCCGCACCGCGGTGCTGAACTCAGCGCTTGATTTATTTTATGAAAAAGGTTATTCCCGCACCACGTTTGATGAGATTGCCAAACGCATCAATCTTACCAAAGGCGCGGTTTATTGGCATTTTCGCAATAAAGCCGATTTGTTGGCCGAATTGATGCGTATCAAATGCAATGAACAGCAGGAAAAAACCGCTATTAAAACCGAAGAAATTCAAACTTTTGCTGATTTTCGCGCCTCAATGTTGCATGATGTGCGGGAAATGCAAAATAATAAAGAATTTTGCAAATTTTTGTTCTTTATTATGTATCAAATGGAGTGGTCGGAAGCTATCTTTCAGAAAATTTCCAACCAGATTCGCGATATTCGCGATTTCCCCTTTGATCAGTTAAAAGAAATATTGACAAATCTGCAAAAAAATGGAGAAATAGCCCCCGATACGGATATTATGGATACCGCCAACATCTTGATGTGTATGTGGCGCGGTGTAGTCGGAGAATATATTGGTAGAACCCGTCCTTTGGATTTGACTCACACCTTATTAAAGAGTTTTGATTTGATTATGGACGGTATTAGAATGGAGAAGAAGTAAAAATGCGCGTAGGAACGGTACACAAAAGAGTAATTATTCGACAAGTTGTTATTTTAGGCTTGTGTGTGGCTTTCGGCTGGTTTTTGAAAGGACGCCTGACCCCGCAAACCGGTGCTATGATGGGCATGGGCAGCAATACGCCTTATGTTTTGATTCAACAGCTCAAAACCCGTAACATCTCTCCGAAAAAGAGCTATATCGGACACGTCGAAGCCATTAAAAGTGTTGACTTGAAACCGCAAATTTCCGGCTATGTTGAAAAAGTTTTGTTTCAAGAGGGTTCTTTGGTTAATGAAGGTGATTTATTGTTTGTGATTGAGCAAAAACGCTATATCGCCAATGTCGAACTGCGTCAGGCCGAACTCGCCAGTGCCAAAGCCAATCTGGTTCGCGCGGAAAGAGACTATAAACGTCAGGTTTCCTTAAGCAAACAGAATTATGCCTCCAAAGCTACTTTAGATACTTCCGAAAGCAGCTATTTACAAGCTAAAGCTGCCGTGGCGCAGGCCGAAGCTAATCTTGATTTGGCCAAAATTGATTTGGATTATACCGAAATCAAAGCTCCGATTACCGGTTTTATCGGTAAAGCTTTGGTTACCGAAGGCAACTATGTAAATTCCACTACGCAAAATTTGGCGCGTATTGTTCAAATGGATCCTATTCGCGTGGCTTTTTCCGTTTCGGATAAAGATATGTTGGCTATGCGCAAGCTTTATCAAGACCCAAAAGATTCTTCGGCGATTAAAACCGAATTGGTCTTGTCTGACGGCACGGTCTTGGTTAACCACCTGAAATCGCGTTTTGCCGATAATGAGGTAAACACCAACACTGCTACCATAGCCGTCTATGCCGAATATGGCAACGAGCGCGGCCTGCTTTACCCCGGCAATTATGTTGATATCAGAGTCGGCGAAAAAGATGATAAAATTGCCGTTATGGTACCGCAAGCCGCTTTGGCACAAGATGAAGCCGGCAACTATGTCTATACGGTTAATGAAGATGGTGTTGCTGAGCAAAAACGTGTGGTTTTGGGTGATATTATCGGGACGGAACAAGTGGTTGAATCCGGCTTGTCAGCTGATGATAAAGTCATAATCCAAGGTTTGCAAAAGGTTGCTAATGGTCAAAAAGTTAACGCTTCCGAAGTTCCGACCGACGAGAAGGAGGCTGAATAAAACCATGTTTTCACGCATTTTCATTGAGCGTCCGCGCTTTGCGATGGTAATTTCCATCGTTTTGACGCTGGCTGGTATTATTTCGGTTTTTTCACTGCCGATTTCTCTGTACCCTGAAATCACCCCGCCGGAAGTTGTGGTTTCGGCAACATACCCCGGTGCCAGTGCCGAAGTTGTTGCTAAAACTATCGGTATTCCGCTGGAAGAAGAGGTAAACGGTGTTGAAGATATGCTTTATATGAGTTCTTCATCAGAAGATTCAAGTTATACTCTGACTGTTACCTTTAAAGTCGGCGTCGATCGTGATATGGCGCAAGTTAAGGTGCAAAACCGTATTCAGCAGGCAACTTCCAAGCTGCCGACCGAAGTTACTCGTCAGGGTTTGACCGTAAAAAGCCGTTCTTCCAATATTTTGGGCTTTATCAGTGTTGTCTCTCCGAATAACACTTATTCGTCACTGGAGCTTTCCGACTATGTTCAAAACAATATTAAAGACAGTTTGGGACGTGTCAGCGGCGTCGGTGAAGTTAACGTTTATTCTTCACGTCTGAGTATGCGTGTTTGGCTTGATGCCGATAAAATTACCGCCCTTAACATTCCGGTAGCCACGATTGTTGCGGCAATTGAAGGTCAAAACTACCAACCTTCATTGGGTAGTATTGGTGCAATGCCCGGTGACGGTACGCAGCAAATGGTTTACACCTTGCAGACTCAGGGACGTATTAATGAGGTTGAAGACTTCAAAAACATCATTATTCGTACGGCGGAGCAGGGTGGTTTAGTCTATTTGAAAGATGTTGCCCGGGTTGAGGTTGGTGAGGAAAGCTACAATGCCAACTCCAGTTTTAACGGAGCTACCAACGTGGCGATTGCGATTAACCAGTTGGCCGGTGCTAATGCTCTTGATGCTATGGCCGGGGTTAAAAAAGAAATGGAGCGTTTGGCGCAGCGTTTCCCCGATGACATTACTTATATTATCGGTTATGACTCGACCGAATATATTAAAGCCTCAATTGAAGAAGTCGTATTCACTTTGGTCTTGACATTCCTGTTGGTTATTTTGGTTTGCTATGTCTTCTTGCAGGATTGGCGTTCGACCTTGATTCCGACCTTGACAATTCCGGTGTCGATTTTTGCGACTTTTGCCGTAATGCTGGCATTAGGTTTCAGCTTAAATATGCTGACCTTGTTCGGTTTGGTCTTGGCTATCGGTCTGGTGGTCGATGATGCTATCGTGGTGGTCGAGCGTGTTTTGTTCCTGATGGAAAGCGAGGGCTTATCTCCGAAAGAAGCTACGATTAAAGCTATGGAACAGGTTTCAAGCGCAGTTATCGCTACTACGTTGGTTTTGTTGGCGATTTTCGTTCCGGTTGGTTTCTTGGGCGGTATTACCGGTAAGATTTATCAACAATTTGCCGTTGCCATTTCAACTTCCGTGGCCTTTTCATCGCTTAATGCTTTGACCTTGTCGCCGGCGTTGTGCGCAACGCTGCTGCGCCCACTTAAACCTAAGACTTCCGGCCCGTTGTTCTGGTTTAACCAGATAGTCGGCAAATCGCGCGATAAATATGCTTCGGTCGTCGGTTTGCTCGGACGTAAAGTCAGCGTCATCTTTTTGGTTATGGTCTTGCTGTTTGCCGGTGTCGGCGGCTTGCTGAACATCAGCCAGACATCATTCATTCCGTCTGAGGACCAAGGCGTTATCTTTATGGATATCCAACTGCCGGAAGGTGCGTCGCGTGTCCGTACACAGGCCGTAGTCGACAAAATCTATCCGCTGATTAAGGAAGAAGCCGGTGTTGAAAATGTGATGAACGTTGTCGGTTTCAGTATGATTGGCGGCAGCGGTGAAAACGTTGCCATGGGAATTATTACCTTGTTGCCGTGGAATCAGCGTAATGCCGATCAATATTCAACCAATATTCTTAACCGTATTCGAGCCAAAGTCGTCGGTATGCCGGAGGCCTCAATCCAGCTGTTTGAACCTCCTGCCATTATGGGCTTGGGTATGAGCGGCGGTATGGATTATCGTTTGCAGGCTTTGACCAGTGATGATCCGCAAAAGCTGGAAACAACACTTAAAAGTTTGTTGGGACAAATTAATCATGATCCGAACGTGATGTATGCTTATTCAACCTACACCGCGCAAACCCCGAACTTCTACATCGATATCGACCGCGAAAAAGCTGAGGCGATGAAGGTAAATATCGGTAGTATTTATGGTGTTTTACAAAGTTATCTCGGCTCAAGCTATGTTAACGATGTTAATTTCGGTACACAGGTAAATAAGGTTATGATTCAGGCTGACTGGAAGTATCGTAAAGATATTGAAAGCGTTAAAAACCTGCATGTTCAAAACCAAAACGGCGAAATGGTTCCGCTAGATGCGGTTATATCGCTGCGCAAGGTTTTGTCGCCGCGCGTGGTTACTCGTTATAACCAATATCCGAGTGCCTCCATTACCGCTGTCCAAAAGCCTTCTTCCAGTACCGGTCAGGCTATGGGCGCATTGGAAACCTTGTCCAACAAACTGCCTGAAGGTTATGGCTATGACTGGTCTGGTATGAGTTATCAGGAAAAATCCAGCAGCGGACAAATCGGTTACCTTATCATTTTGGCTATGACCTTTGCTTATTTGTTCCTGGTTGCGCAATATGAGAGCTGGTCTACACCGCTGCCGGTTTTGACTTCGGTTTCGGTGGCGATGCTAGGCGCTTTGCTTGGCTTGTTTATCACCGGTCTGCCTCTGAGTATTTATGCGCAATTGGGCTTGATTTTGTTGGTCGGTTTGGCTGCTAAAAACGCTATTTTGGTAGTCGAGTTCTCCAAAGAGGAACATGAGCGCGGCACTTCAATCGTCAAATCGGCAATGGTCGGAACTAAGGAACGTTTCCGTGCGGTTTTGATGACGGCGTTTACGTTCATTTTGGGTGTGTTCCCGATGATTATTGCTACTGGTGCCGGCGCATCCAGCCGTATTGCTATCGGTGTTCCGGTCTTTTACGGAATGTTGCTTGGAACAGTCTGTGGTTTGATTGTGATTCCGCTGCTCTACATTATGTTCCAAGTCTGGCGCGAACGCGTCAGCGGCAAGTAAAAAAGCAAGGAGGGGTTCGCCCCTCTTTCTTTTTGTCAAAAAATTGTATAAAACTATCACCAATCATTATAAAATAATTGCAAAAAGCCGATGTAATGGTTATTATAATCAGCAAAATGCATTTTTTTATAGGTGGTAATTTAATGTCTAAGCTGAAGAATAAGTTGCTCGTGCTTCTGGCGGTTTTAGGTGCAGCTAAGTTGGCATATGCGGCGGTTGTTCCGATTTCGCAAACTCCGTTCAGCAGTTCTTACGGATTGCGCAGCGCGGTTTCCGGCAGTGATACGCAGCATACTTCGACTTATTCTGGTGTTACGTGTAATAGTGATGCCGTCGCCAGCACCGATGCCTGTACAGCTAAATGTGTTAGTGAATTAGGCGTTAGTGATGCCGTCGGTACGGCTACGGCTTGCGATGGCGGCAAATATAATTGTACTTGTTCCTGTCCGTCCGACTATTCCGAACTTTGCACTGCTGATGACCAAGCCCCGACCAATCCGTCAGAACATTGTAACGGTAAATGGAAATCTTGCCGCAATGTCAGCAATCTGAGTACTTGCTCCGCTGTTGAGGAAGCTTATGACGGCGTTGGCTTCCTTACCGATTCGGATACCGGTTGCGCTAATATCGGTATCAGTACATCTTTTGACATTAGCCTGATTAAAGATGTTTCTTGCCGTGATAAAGATGATGAAGACGAAAACGGTCTGCCGAAAGAAAAACATTTTTGCGCGATGGTTTTGTGCGAAACTTTAGTTAATAACACAGCTACCGAGATTAAAACGATTGCTGACAGTTCTAACGGCACAATTAGCGCTAACACGACTATTTATAACAAAAAAGATGACGGTGGTTCAGCTCGTACGCCGATTAGTGATAATATTATCACCTTTAACGCTGATTATTTAGCACAAACTAACGGCGCTTCAACCAAAGGTAATTACTATTGTTGGGCCGGCAACAGTACCATTGCACAGATTGCGGTTTGTGACGGCAGCTTTAGTACAACTACTGCCCCGACCACTTGCAGCAGCGGTACGACACCGGACACCTGTGAAGTAAACAAAACTCCGAAATATAATAATAAATGTACATATACGCAATGCGAGCAAACCGATGCCCTGATTGTTAATGCCGTCGGTTATGCTTCCGGCAGCTCATGGCAGCCGGGAAAAGGTAATCTGAGCTGTCCGTCTTCGGGTTATATGGCTGGTGTAAGCAAGCATTTCTGCGCTTTACCCAATACCACTGCTTCTTCGCAAAATGAGGCCTATAATATTTGTGCTTGTTCGTCGGACTACACCATTACCGCTGCTTGTAATAATGATTCGGAAAAAGTTCCGGTTGTGACGGTCAATACCGGAACATATTATGCCAACAGCACGGCTTCATCCTCAAGTATGACTTATTTTGATTTTTGCGTATGGGACGCACAAACCGCCCTGAATACTCAAAGCGGCGCTATGCAGACCATGGATATTAATAAAATTAAATACAAAAAGTGTCTGCCCAAGTGTCCGGATGATGCTACAACTTTGTATGAGGCTGGTGATGCATCCGTAACCTGCGGTGATGGCTCGCAAAAAACAGCCTGCGCCAAAGAAATAGATTCCTCAATCGTAAATTCGTCCATTAACTCTGGTAACAGCAGTGCCGACATCGGTAAAGTCTTTGCACCTTTGAAAGGGCAGATTTTTTATAAAGAAATGCAATATTGCGGTTGCCCGAGTTCTTATAAAATTTGTAAATCGGGAGAAGTCGCCGGCGGTAAAAGCTGCACTTCCAACGGCAACACTTATCATGAATATTGTTTGGCTCAATGCTCAGAGGAAGCTCCTAAGGCTTTGGCTGACAAAAAAGGCGTCTGCAATAACGGTGATGTCGATATCATTCAGGAAAACTTTGTCGGTGACTGGACTTGCACTGACAAAGACGGTGTTTCTTTAGTTTGCTCCAATGCCAATGTTACTCAATGCTGCAGTAGCGGCGATTGTACATCAAATTTTGTTTTTGCTCCGACCATCGGCGAAAAAGCCTGCTTCCCGATTAACAGCAAAACTTCATCCAATATCTGTTTGAAGAGTCCGTCCGATACTTCAACCGAAAATCGTAACGGCTATTGGCAATGTTCTTGCCCTTCAAGCTACAAGACTGAGGCTGAATGTACGGCCTCCGGTTCTGAAAATCAAAGCTTGGGTGCAGTATGTCTGTTTGAGGGTACTAAAGATGCCCCAGTTGAAAAGCGTGCTTTCTGCGGTTATGAATGTCCGGATGAAAACGAAAACACCATTGTCAGTAAAGCTGATCTTTCTACTTGTAAAATCGGAACTTATGAACCGATAACCACTCAATGTTTCAAAGCGACCGAAGGTAGTACATCGGTGGATGATAACTTGCGCTATATTTGCCAATGTCCGACCGATTTGCAGTCTAAGTTAACGTTTTGTATCAATAAAGTTCGCACTGACGGGCAGGGGACAATTCGCATTGACGAAACGGCTACCAAAACCAGTCAGATTGACACCTGCAAAAATTATTCCTATGACAAAGATGGTAAGAGCTATAGTCCTTGTAAGGATTGTTTGAACCACTATGTTAATATCGGTAGCATATCCTGTGATTTGGAAGCACGTGTTGACGGTAAAACCAACTCCGCCCTGATTAAAAGTACGTCTTTTGCTCTTTCATGCTCAGGCGCAAGAGAGGAACGCGGCACCGCCTTGGTTATCAAAACCAACGCCGATGATTGTAAAATTTCCGGCTACACGCTTTATGACGTATGCTATCAAGACAAAACACCGCAATATATTTGTAAATGTCCCGGTGAATATCAGACCCTTGATGAATTTTGCCGCAACCGAACCTCGAGTGAAGCCGAATATAAAGAATGTATGAATACTTATGTCGGCGCGGGAACGACTTGTACATTTGATATCGGCGATGGTAATGTCGCCTTGAAAAAGTTTGCCGATTTTGAAAAGAAGTGCAGTACCGCAAGCAATGTGCCGCTGTTCGAAAGTCCGGAAGCTTGTATCATCGGTTCTTATGATGTCAGAGCCGAAGTCTGCTATGACCCTGAAAATACCGGCGTTATGAAATATACCTGCCAGTGTCCGGATGGTTTCCGCTCTATTGCCGAAGGCTGTGAGGACGAAAACAAAATCTTGGGCGGAACATCATGTAATCTTGAAGGCATTGATACCAGTTCAATCAAGTATGAAACCTGCTTGCCCAAATGTAATAACACTGCTGAAACTCCGGTTGTGGATTCGCCGGACAAATGCCCTAATGTCGGTGAACTCAGCGCGCTTACCAGTGAAAATGACAAGTGTTTCCGTAGTATCGGTTCGCCTACCGCTTCCTACATCTGCCGTTGTCCTAACGGTTTCCAGACCTTAGCCAGTTTTTGCGAAAAACAAGTCGGCAGCAGCACTAGCGATGCTTATAAAGAATGTATGAATATTTACATCGGTGTTGGTACGGTTTGTACTTTTGATGGTCCTGATGCCCACGGACAGCTTGTCCGCAAATATCAGGAATTTAAACCGGTATGTCCGGCCGACAGACCTTTGTTCTATACAGCTGACGAATGTGCTATCGGCAACAATTATAACTTGTTCGACTATGTCTGCTATGAACGCGATAATCTGATGCAGCAGCGTGTCGTTTGCAAATGTCCGACTTCTTGGGTTGATGCATCCGGCAATTCTACCGACAGTGACGGCAACAGCACCCATGTCTGCGCTGACAATGAAGAGCCTAGCGGTACGATTTGCAGCTTCGATGGACAGACCAAGATAAAATACGAGAAATGCTACATTAAGTGTGACAATGTCGAAACCAACGGCGGTGGTATCCGCTATTTAGAAGATGAAGAAGCTACCGCATCTGAGTGTAAAAATCTGTTGGGCGACGGCGGCGTGTTTGGTGTCGACAGCAACGGTTCGCAATGCAGTCGGGCTAATTCATTGTATTCACCCTGCTATTGCGGAACATCGCACTCTTACACCTGTACTGATAACAATAATGAGCAACCGGCCGATGACGCTACCACCTGTACTATCGGCGGCACGACTTATTATAATCAATGCCAAAACAACAGCTGTTCGGAAGAAAGCTCAACCATTGCCATAATTGATATGGGGACGCATACCGATGCGGTAGCTTTGTGTCAGGAACGTTTTGGTATCGGTGCCGGCGGCAAGAAATGCGGCAACAATAAGGCTGAATGTTCATGCAACAGCAGCACCTATACTGACACTTGCGATTATCCGTATAATCCGCCTAGCGGCACTAAAGGCGACGATTATTGTATTTACGGTGATGGTTCGACATTAATGCGGAGCGGCCGCGAGCATTATAAAACCGGCCAATGTACTATTATGCCGACTATGGCGATTTGCGGGCAAAACGTATTTGATAACGGGCTTAAGACCTCTTCGGACGGCTATTCGATTTTTGTGACGGAAACCGAGTCTGCCTGCAAATCTCGTTATGGCCAAGCCGCTAAAGCTCAGATATGCGAATATAATGATGATTCCGATCGTCGTGCTTTTAACTGTTACTATCAGGCCGCTGAATATGTTTATGACGACACTAACTGCGAAGTTCGCCATGTCTTGGGTGATGACTACATTATCGTCAACGGCAAGCGCAAATATAAAACCTGTGATTGTCATGCCGCCTATAAATATCATAAGTACAATTGTGCCGGTATTTTGAGCGGTGGATCTTGCAAACAAACGGTTACCGCGGCGATGAAAGCCGAATATCCGGATATGGCAGGTCGCAACACCATTTCGATGTATCCGTATTGCCAATGTCCGGCTGATTATAATCAGGTTTGCGATGGCGAACGCTATATCGGAGTAGGAACAGCCTGCAACGGCAAATATACCGCCTGCGAGTGCAAAAAAGATAATCTTCCCGAAAATTGGGCCGACAACTACTACGGCTGCCCCGGTGGCAAAAAACCAACCGGCGTTACTAAATCCGATGGTTGCGGCGGTAAATATTATCAATGCGAAGTTTCAAGCTGTACCTGGCAACATACGGAAAAATGTCCGTCGCCGTTAATCGGTGTGGATGGTTGTCAGGATAACCTTGGCAATGTCGGTGGTTACAAGAGCTGCAGATGTCCGGATAATTATAAAATCTGTTCTGATGGTCAGGTTGGCATAGGCGAACCTTGCGCTCTTAATGGCGCTTACTATTATCAAAAATGTGCCGAAAGTGCAACTTGCGCGCATGGCGAAACCAACACCTGTCAAGGCGAACTGTTAATCGGTATTAACTCCTGCACACGTAACGGCATCACCTATTTTGAACGCTGTGCCTGTGTTTCCGGTTATGATAAACTGTGTGGGGATGGCGAGGTTGGTGTAGGCTCGTTCTGCAAACTTAACGGTAAAGAGTACTTCACTTCGTGCGCTAAACCATCAAACACTTGTACGGACGGTCATAAAGAAGTCTGTGATACCAATCAGGAAAAATCTGATCCTTGTGTCAATAGCGATAATAAAGTGATGTATAAGTGCAAATGCCCGAGCAATTGGCATTCTTGCGATGGCGGCAGTCCGGCCGAAGGTTCGGAAACTTGTACCGATTCTGACGGCAAAACCGTATACAGCCAATGTTTGGTCGAGGGTGTATGCTCAACTAATCAGGAAAAAACCTATAAAACCTGTACCGCATCGCAAACCGGTGGTGGCGGCAGCTGTACTTCTTCCGACGGCACGGTCAAATATGCCGAATGTGAAGAAACCACCGCTTGTCGTTTGAATGGTTATCAATATGCTTGTTCCGGTTATGATCAGGAAAGCCTAGGTGATGACTATTGCATTGATGCCAATGGTAATAAGCTTTATAAAGAATGTAAATGCCCATCAACCTGGATAACCTGTCCTTCCAAAAACAACCAAAAAGGTCGTTTCTGCACACCGATAAATGAAAGCGGTGTTTCTCAGGCAACGGTTTATGAATCATGCGGCTGCGATGACACGGTTTATAAATATACTTGTAAGGCTGACACTTCGGCTTCCGGCAACGTCGGTATTATCGTGCCTTCCGATAAAAAATCCTGCACTCCACGCACATATGACAGCAAAACCAAGAGTGTTAAAGAAGGTGACACTCTGTATGAGTCATGTGAGTGTGATGCGGCCTACAAATACACCTGTACCAATAACGGGCAGATAGCAACCGAAGGTTATTGCCAAAAGACACCCAACGGTGATAAACTTTATGCCGGATGTACCTGTGACGATGCCAAATTCCCCGAAACCTCGTGTAAATCATCTGATAACAACGGGTTAACCGCTCCGACGGATGCGAGCAAGATTTGTACGCCTGTCGGTAATATTGATGCTTCGGAAAAAGGTACTCGTTATGCTGAATGCGGTTGCGGAGCTAATTATACCTTAAAATGTGATAGTTATAGCGATGCTTCCAAATATGCTCAAAACAACGATTATTGTATTGACCCGTCATCCGGTGAAAAACTATATCGTTCCTGTACTTGTGATGCATCTCAATATTCAGAGAGCTGTGTCGCCAGCGGTGGTAATAAAGGGCTTATGGGCGCAACCACTAATGCGGAGTCTTGTACAACCTTAAAATCCGTTAACGGCACAACCAGCTCAACCAAGATGTTCTCCGGCTGCAGCTGCAAATCAAACTATAAATATAGCTGCAACAGTAAAGATGATGACGGAACATCAAATGAATATACAAACAATTATGTTGACCTTAACGACTATTGCAAGACCAAAAAGATTCAGACTGATGGTGAGACGACTACCAGTATTAACTATGTTCGCTATCGTCAATGCAAATGCCCGGACAATTATAAAGTTTGCGCTGACGGCAAAGAAGGTTCAGGCGACTATTGTTTGGAAGTAAGCGAAACCGGTGTTGCCACTAAGAAGTACCTTGATGAAAATTGTGTCTGTGTTCCTAAGACCATAGACAGTACATATATTGCCTCTGTTTATACCGCTAAATCCGATGATGAATTAGCAACTATTTCTAAAAACAGTGCTTTCCAAGAGGAAGTAAAAAAAGCTTGCGGGGACAGCAACAATTTAGCTGATGTAATTACTGACGGTTGCGGTAAGGTTTATTTCAAATGCCTGATTGATACCTCAACTTATGCTTATTCTGAAGAAAGCTGTAAGGCTATGACTCCGTCGGGCAGCGCTTCATGGGTGGGCAGTGATTCATCCGGAGTCAAAACAAACTACTATGGTTCTGCCTTCCAAATGTACAAAACTTGCGGTTGTTCGGGAAGCGGGTATAGTATTACCAGTTGCGGCGATGAAATGGTCAAAACTGACGGACGCTGCATTAATACCGGTAAAGGCAAAGGTGCAACCGCAGTCAGTTGTGCTACGCATACTTCCAATGCTTTAATTCCGGGCGGCGGTTATTGTCAGGATAGTTCAGGGACTAAATATTACCAATATTGCGCCTGCAATTCAGCTGTATATACCTACAAGTCAGGAACTTCATCTAAGAATAATTGCTTTAACGGCGGTGATGACAATAAACTTAATTCCAGTGTCATCGCCTGCAAAGCAGAAAAAGGGGAATGTCCTGATTGCAAGCCCTGTTCGGAAGAGGGTTCGGCAAGTGCTAAATGGATGTCTAAGTAGTGTAAGTCGTAAGCCATTTGAGCATTTTTACCATTAATATTACATCTACTGGGCGCAGCGCGTGGAAGAATCCCGGCCTTATTAAAACGTGCCGCGCATTAGTCACGGCACTATAAATGTTATGTCCGGTCATCTGTTTTTTTGGCACGAAAATTGCATAAATATCAATAAGATTAATTGCAATATTTTGAGGTCAAAACGTGATGATACGCCTAAACTCTATAAAAACAGCGCTTTTCGCCATGGCGATGACAAGTTCGGTTTTCTGTGCGGGGGAAGCTTTTGCCAGCTCTCGTATTAAAGATATTGCCGACTTTGAAGGCGTTCGTGACAACCAACTGGTCGGTTATGGTCTGGTTGTCGGTTTGAATGGTACCGGCGATAACATCAAATCAGTTGATTTCACTAAAGAAAGTTTGATTTCACTGCTCGACCAAATCGGTATCAATGCCCGCGGCGGCCAAATCAAGGCTAAAAATATTGCTGCGGTAATGGTAACCGGTAATCTTCCGGCTTTTGCGCGTCAGGGCAGCCGAATTGATGTTATGGTCAGTGCTATCGGTGATGCTAAAAATCTTCAGGGTGGAACTTTGTTAGCCACTCCGCTGGTCGGCGCTAACGGCGAAGTTTATGCTTTGGCGCAAGGGCAGGTTGCGGTCGGCGCCAGTGCGGCTCGCGGTGCTACCCAATCAGTAGTTAAGGGCGTTCCCACCTCAGGACGTATTGCCAGCGGCGCAATTGTTGAAAATGAAATTCCGTTTGATTTGGATAGCCTGAAAACAATTCGGATTGCACTGCGTAACCCTGATTTTACCACTTCTCGCCGTGTAGCTGATGCGATTAATGCCAATCTTGGCACAACCGCAGCTCAGGCTCTTGATCCGGCGACGGTGTCAATGGATATTCCCGACCAATACAAAGGCAAAATTGTCGATCTTATGACCAAAGTTGAGCAATTACAGGTTCAACCTGATCAGTTGGCGCGCGTAGTTATTGATGAAAGTTCCGGCATTGTGGTTATCGGCAAAGATGTCAAAATCAATCGTTTGGCGATTGCACAGGGTAATTTGACCATCAAGATTACCGATATTCCCTATATTTCACAGCCGCTTCCGTTCACCAACGGCGAAACCGTGACCGGCGTAACTTCAGTGGTTGATATTGAAGAAGGAGTTGATACCAAACTCAGTGTGTTGAACACCGGTGTAAATCTGCAGGAACTGGTTGACGGGCTTAATGCTTTGGGCGTTACCCCTCGCGACTTAATCAGCATTTTACAGGCGATTAAGGCCAGCGGCGCATTGCAAGCTGAAATTGAGGTGATTTAAGATGCTGATAAATTCTGCGACATCGACTTTTTTTGACAACACGCTTTATGGTCTGAAAAATTCACCTAACGCTGATACAGCCGCTTTGCTCAAACAGAAACAGCAAGCGCAAATAGAAGAAACCGCTGAAAACTTCGAAGCTTTTTTCATTACCCGTATGATGGAAAGTATGTTTGAAGGCGTTTCAACCGACGGAATGTTCGGCGGCGGTCATGCCGAAAAAATTTATCGCTCCATGTTGCTGGATGAATATGGCAAGGTAATGGCTCAAACCGGCAGTATCGGGGTTAAAGACGAGATTATGCGCTCAATCATTGAGATGCAGGAAATGGAAACTAACGGTTATATTCAAGGATGAGGAGGTTAATCATGGAAGAATTACATAACACTGTCAGTTCCAAGCTTAATGATTTTAAGGACGTTATTCAGGGGTTTTCCGAGATTCTGACATTGGAAAATGATGCGCTTGAACGTTTTGACGTTGAAGCCGTCAGTGCGTTGTATGAGCGCAAATCCAAGATTGTTTCGGCTTATCGCTCCATGGTGGCATATTTTATCAAAAACCAAAGCGAGCTTGCTTTGCTTGGTGTGAAAGAACGTACGGAATTATGCGATATGTCATCGCATCTTGATGAGCTTATCAAAAACAACGAACGTTTGCTGAAAACTCGTATGGAAACCAGCCAAAACGTTATGAACACTATCGTCAACATCGCTAAAATGACGAATAATATCAATGCAACATCTTACGGTGCGCAAGGGCGCTATACGCCTTTAGATAACAATAAGAATGCGCTTGCCGTCAACAGAACTTTGTAAGGAGGTGTGACATGCCTTTAATTCCTAGTTTAAGCAATTCACTGGCCGGTATGAAAACGGCGCAAGGGCAGCTTGATATTATCAGCCGCAATATTACCAATGTTGATACGGTTGGCTATACCCGCAAATCAGCTCAGCAGTCCAACCGCGTCTTGGCCGGCTATAATCAGGGGGTGAAACTCAATGACGTTACCCGTCAGGTTAATGAAGGTTTGCTGCGCAGTTATTTGTCATCCAACTCCTTGACCGGCAATTTGGCTTCTCAAAACGAATATCTCAGCAAAACCGAAACTTTGCTTGGCAGCCCGCAGGCTAATAACTCCATTTCGGCCAATGTCGCTTCTCTGCAAACCGCCTTTAATACGTTTGCATCGGATGTTACCTCGGCTTCGGGACGCTATAACTTATTGAGCGAAGCCACCACGCTGACCTCGCGTATGAATTCCATTTCGCAGGAAATTCAAAAATTGCGCGGTGATGCTGACCTTAACATCACAGAAGATGTCGAAGAAATAAACTCGTTATTGGACAGCTTAAAACAGCTTAATGATGAAATCGTCAAATACAAGGTTTTGCGTTATGACGGGGTTGCCGATTTGGAAGATAATCGGGATCAGGCTTTGCGCGACCTCAGCTCCAAAATTGATATTACATATTTTAAGCGCGATAACGGCGAGATTGTAATCCAAACCAAAGGCGGCGTAACTCTGCTTGATGACGAGGCTCACCATTTGTCGCACAATGCTACGGCACAGGCCAGTCCGACTATGACTTACGCCGGCGGCAATATTGCGGGTATTTTTGTTGACGGTTGGGATATAACTTCGCAAATTCAGGATGGAAGCCTTAAAGGTTTAATTGAAGTTCGCGATACGATTTTGCCTTCCCTGCAATCGCAGTTAGACGAGCTTGCCGGTTCATTAAAAGACAGTATTAACCAACTTCATAACCAAGGTACGGCTTTCCCCAACACTCCGGATTCACTCACGGGAACACGCGGTTTTCTTGATACTTCTGCTCAGCAGATTAAGATTGAAGAAGGTGATGTTCGTTTTGTCATCTTTGATGACAGCGGCAAACAGGTTGCCACCACCAATCTGCGCGGCGGCTTGGGCTTTACCGAAGGCACGCTTGATGATATGGCAACCGAACTGCAAAATTGGCTGCAGTCCGCTACCGGTGCAAATTTACCGCAAGCTTCGGTATCGTTTGACAAAGACGGTAAATTGGTTATCAAAACCGGCGACAGCAATTATAACTTGTCGATTATTGATGAAGAAGGCTCTCCGGCCGGTTCGGCTCAAAAAGGCGCTACAATCAAATTTGATGTTAACGGCGACGGGGAATATGATCGTACTTTTGAAGGATTTTCAAGCTTTTTCGGCTTAAATGACTTCTTTGTCGGCAGTGATAACGAAACTATTTATGACTCTAAGGTTTTGGGCCTGAACTCTAATCTTGGGGTTCGTGCTAATACGGTCTGGAGTTTTTCGGATAAAGAAAACGGTCTTGATTTCGGCTCTATTACCATAACATCTAATGACAGCTTAAGCAGCATTGTGTCCATGATAAACAATAATAAAGACTTAAACGGCACTCTGCACGCTTCATTAGTTCCCAATGGCAGCGGTTATATGCTGCGGATTGAAAACACCGGCGGCGGACAGTTGGAAATAAGTGAAACCGGCGGCAACGGCAATTCAACTCTGATTGAGCGTATAGGTTTGGCTCCATCAAATGTTAATGCCGCGATTTCGTTAGATGTCCGTTCGGATATCAAAACTTCACCGGTTTCGATTGTCGGCGGTACTCCGGAATTTAATGCCACCACCGGTGAATATGTCCAAAATCCGGCGGCTAACAGTATTGCTACCAAGATGAGTGAAGTTTTCTCGGTTTCGCAAAACTTCAAGCAGTCTGGTACAATTGCGCAAACTCAGACAACTTTATCTAATTATGCCTCAACCTTTGTCGGCAACATCGCCTCGCAAACCAGCACTTCGGAAGAGTCGCTTACCTATCAGCAGACCCTAACCGACTCGATTGCGACTAAAGAAGCCAAAATCAGCGGTGTCGACATTGATGAGGAATTAGGACAGATGATTATTTTTCAGCAGACTTACGCAGCCTGCGCCCAAGCTTTCACCGCTTCCAAAGAAATTTTGGATATGCTGTTGAGTTTGGTCTAGCAAGAGGAGGATAAACCATGAGAGTTCCAACTTATTCAACTTATATGAATATGATAAGTCAGACAATGGATACTAAATCCAAGCTTGATTTATATACCTTTCAGGCTACCACCGGATTGAAGTCGACTTCTTACGCCGGTTATGGGATGTCAGCGTACAGTATTGTTAATATGGAAGCAGCCTCTAAAGTTACCTCAAGCTTTTTGGACAATAATAAAATTTTGACAACCGAACTCAAAACCATGAACACTTCTATGGAGAGCTTGAATAAATCAGTCAGTGATTTTAAGAGTATGCTGTATTCATTCAGCGGTATGGATTTGGATACATTGACGCCTGATTATACCGGCGGAGAAATCAGCTTTACTGATAATAATGCTGATTATTTAGGCAAAACGCTGACCTTGAACGGAGTGCAATATACTTTTGCGGATAATGACACCGGCAATAATATTGACATTTCCGGCTTGACCAAAGGCAGCGATACTTATGCGCAAGATATTATGAACGCCTTGAAAGATAAGGTTGCCGCTTCCAATCCTGACTTCAAATTTGAAGGTGAAAAGTTTACTTTCCCGTTGTATACGGTTAATGGTGCGTCATCGGTATTGAATGTCAGCGGAGTTAAGACCGGTGAGGCACATACTATGAGTTCCGAACAATACCAAAATCTGCAGGAGTTGCAGATGCAGGCTTTTGCCACCATGCAGATGTTGGCTGATGCGCTTAATGTTTCGGCTAACGGAAAATATTTGTTCGGTGGCGGGGCGGCAGATAAAGCTCCGGTTCAGTTCAATTTTTCCACGTTGGAAGAATTTCAGTCTTATTATGACGGAATTAATATCAAATATCCGTCCAACAGTGCGTCAAATCTATCTAATCGTTCGCTTAATGCCGACAATATCGGCAATCTGACGATTGAAAAAGTTCAAAATAACGAAGGTGTTCTGACCGCAGAAAAAGCCGGCGGTTTCTTGAGTAAAGTTTTAACCGCTAATTCCGAAACCACTGGAACATTGAGCTTTGATAGTGACAAAAATACTATTCAGGCCACGCAGTATGGGGCTTTTGCTTCGCTCAAAGCCGGTGATACTTTAGTTATCGGCGATGCCGGAGCAAACCACAATGGTTCATATATTGTCAAATCGGTATCTGAGGACGGCAAAACCATAACTTTTGAAGCATCAACTCCGATTCGTGCCGATGATCAAATCGTCGATGGTGGCGGAGCGGTTTTCAGCACCTCATTTCCGGTCGGCGCTGTTGTTGAGATGGACGGTTTTGATAAAAATATTGCTCCGCGTATCCAAATTACCGGTGTCAGCGAAGACGGCAGCAAATTGTACTTTACGGCTGACCCCGATCGTATTCCTGATACTACCATCGCCGCATCTTCTAAATGGAGTTTAAGTTCGGAATCCTATTATCAGGGTGGTGAATTTGCCAATACTAAGCGGGTTACTGAAAACCAGTCGATTACCATGGACATCACCGGCAACAACGGTGCTTTTGAAAAGCTGTTCCGCGCTTTGGGGCAGGTGGCACAAGGCAACATTGTTGATACCAGAAATCCTGCCGATGATATTGAAGGCTTGATTAACAGTGAAAATCCGTTGGATATTATTGATGAAGCTGTCAATCTTATTCAAAAAGCCATTTACAACTCCGGCAATGTCGACGGCGAGCTTAATTCTGATTTATATACCGTTACGGCGAAACTTAGCTCGAATATGGTGTTGTTAAATAATGCCAATGAAACCCTGACTCTGACATATAATAATTTGGAAACCAGTGTCAGTGAGCTTAAAAACGTAAATCAGGAGGAAGCCACCATGAAGGCTCTGATGGCTTTGAATAATCTGAATGCTTCGTATTCAATGATGCAAAGTATCTTAAATACCTCATTGTTGAATTACCTGAAATAATTTACTAAAAATAAAGTCAGCCTCGCGGTCGAGCCGAATTTTCCTTAGAAAAAGACGCTTGCCCGCAGGCTGACCACGGTTGCGTGATCGGATTTGGTGTTGGTTGCCGGATTAAAGTAAAACTGGATATCCGGTGTCAACGTCATCCATTTTGACACACCCCAAGCCCAATATCCTTCCAAAACAGTTTCGGCGCTGTGGCTCAGATTTTGTCCGACGGAAGTTTCATTAATTTTGTTATAAGCCGCGGCAAATCCGATTTGGTCAAGCGGGTTGCGATCAAGCGGGTTATTATAAACCATTCCTAAGACATAAGATTGATCAACTTCGGTCTGACTGCCGCTGACGCCGTTGATACGGGCAAACAGCGCCAGTTTTTTGCCCAAGGCCTGATTGGCATTAAGTGACCAGCCGTTAGTGGTTTGGGGTTGTTTGAACGTTGCCGGCATATTATAAACCATAACCGAGTATTGTCCGTTGCCCAACCCCTTAATCACCGGAGTATAAGATACGGAAGCAAAAGTGGCGTAGTGGTTATCTTTCAGGTGAGAAAAGACCATGCCGTCGCCTTCGGTATTGGTGGCGTCTTGTCCGCCGACGGCTAATGTCCATTGCTCATTCGGCGTGATTTGAATATATCCGCCTAATGATGATGTCGGGTAGGTCGAGCTTGCATTTTGCGATAACGCGTAGTTTATAAAGTTGACTTGTTGGTTTGAATCGTAAATTGTGCCGTCAAAGTTGGAAAACGGAAATTGTCCTAAGGCCACGGTCAGCCAATTCCATTCATTCGGCAATTGGTAGCTGAAATACAATTCGCTTAAAGAATTGGCCAAATCTTCATTATCGTTAATCTCAGTTGCTACTCCGATTCGGTCGCCGATTTTTTGGCCGTTGCTGCCGGAATAGCGAACCATATTGTATGAGGCGTTTAATATTCCGGTTCCGTATTGATTATTAAAAGCTTCCCAGGTTACCGACGGCGCAACAATCGTTTGAAAAGCGGTCTTTTTACCGCTTGGCGCACCATATTGCGGCATATAGCTGACATCAAGCGCATAATCAAGTCCGTAACGAGACTGCAGCATGTTCTTAAAGTCGGTGTACTCTTGCCCCGGATTGCTGAAAATACGATTACGGGTTAGGCGGTTAGCGGCCACACGCTGCTGCGCTCCTCGTATCGGTTTCGGCGGCACAACTTCCTGCGCCGCGGCATTAAAGGTTGGAACGGTGGCAATTGCCAATGTGAAAATTCCCAAACTAAGCTTTTTAAACATCATTTTACTCCTTAAAAATAATTTGTGCTTGATATATTAGCTTAGCGGTAAATTTAAAGATTGCTGATAATAATAAAAAATAGACAAAGTTGGTTTTTGATATTGACTTTTGTCTATTTTGGGGCTATTTTAAGATACATAAAAATATAATTACTAACTTATTAAAATTTTTTCGTATGAAAAGAACAAGAAAAAACCTTCTGATGTCTTGCGAAATACAGACACCCGAAGTTATCAGAAATCTGATACAGAAGTCTTTTCCGTGGTTAACAGATTTATACGAGCTTGGTTTGCCGTTGCTGTCATATGACAACGTCAACCCCAAAGAGCGTTATAAACTCGTGTGGGTTATGGCTATCCAACCGAGATGTTCTCAAGACCCGCGTGATGTTGAATTCTTCTGCTACTATCCGATGAAGAAGAGCTCTGCTCAATATAAATACTGTCCGGCAACTCCGTTGCGCGAATCCGGTGAGGTATTTGAAAGCAAACGAGGACGTATGAAAACTATCAGCTATGGAGGTTTTGTATGTCTGGAGATAACCAACATCTACAACGTAGTCGAAAACTAAAACATAAAACTTACTACTATGGAAGAGAAACAAAACAAATGGACAGAAGATCCGTCATGGGCAACTAACGTGATGACCCAACAAATGGGAGAAAAAATGCGGGAATTTGCGCAAATCAGCAATGCGCATCTTGAAGTTCTTCCCGGAATGGATCAGCCGGTATGGGCAATGGAATTATATGTCGGCGAGCGTTCGGCATTAGCTATTCTTGAGCCTCCGCGTAAAGGTGAACCTAGATATTTCTATATCTACTATGGGCACCTGCCTCACAAACAAATCATCGATATCGGACAGAATTATCCTGCTCCGCTTGGTGGCTTGCACTGTGAAATCTTTTCTAACTCTATTGGCGAAGTCTGTGCCGAGTGGAGCAATTAAAAAAAATTATTACCAAAAACAAAGCCAATCCATTACGGGTTGGCTTTTTTTTGTCTAGACAAGGCGGCTGTTTTCTGCTAAAATAATCTATAGAAACAAAATTATTTAGATATGAAAAAGCTTTTATTTATGCTTATTGCGCTTTGTACTCTGAGCTCATGCAGTATAACGCGCATCGGCAACGACATTGCGTTTACCTCCGATTATTATGAGGCCGAACGCCGCATCGCGTCACAAAACGTTAAAACCTATATTGACGATAACGGAATTAAGGAAGTCAAGTCAATGCACTTGAATTACACTTTTCAGTTATGCTTTTGGGGTTATACGCTTTCAAACTTTCGCGATAAAATAACTTTTTATGACGGTGATGCCGTAATCTCGGTTATCAATAAACGCATTCACAAAAACTATGTTTTCCCTCTTGGCAGCAATAGTGTTCGCATTAGTGTCACTCCCAACGGGGCTTATGTAAAAATTCTGCGCGGATACAGCATTATTAAGCAAGTGCGGATGTAACACCCCAAAAAGAGGAATGATGCAAATCTTCCTCTTTTTTTTTGCTTTGTAAAATTTATTTCTATATACTATCGACAGCTTAATGTTAAAAAAGGTAAATTCTATGCGCTGTGAAGAAGTCGATATTAATCTGGCCGAAAATTTGCGTCTGATTAGTGAAATCAAATTGGACAACAAGGTTTATCCTAAAGGTTATGCTCTGACCAAGGAAGATATCATTATCTTCAAAATGCATAATATCCGCCGGATTTTGGGCGCATTTATGGATGAAAACGATATCGACTATCGCACTGCGCTTGGTATTATTGCCGCCAAACTGTGCGGCCCGAATACCGCTTATGCGATTGATAATGACGGGATTTGCCGCATTATTGCCACCTTAGACGGTGTGTTGTTGAACAATGAAGATCGGGTTGCGAAGTTTAACCGCTTTAATGACAATGTAATTTTCAATACCATAGAACCTTATGCCGATGTGCATGAAGGCGAAATTATTGCCAGTGTCGAAATTACACTGCCGGCACTAAGTGAAGCGGCAATTGATGATATCTTGTTTAAGCTTTCCGGCAATACGGAAATGTTAATGGTTACGGCTCTCAGTCCGCTGAAAGCATCGCTGGTTTATGCCAAAATTCAGGATAATGCAGCGGAAAACAAACATTTTACCGCGGTGGTAAAAAAGTTGGTTAAAGAGTTTTCGGCTTTGCAAATTGAATTTTCCGATGAATACAGCACGATGTATGAGGTTGAGGCGGTTGCCGATTCTTTGCAGGATGCGCTCAAAACCGGTAATGATGTGATTTTTGTTTTATCGGCAGCACGAAATTCCGGCCGACAAGATGTTTTGCCGCGAGCCTTAAACAAAATTGTTGACGAGGTTGTTAACTATCATTTGCCGCAGATTGGCGCAAGTGACTTACTTATTGCCGAAAAAAAACAGCAAAAAATTGTTGTCTTGCCGTTTGACTATGATAAATCCGATCCGTTGATAATCAATCGATATATTAAACAAGCCTTGTTTTCTGGGCATCTGACGCCGTTTGATTTCGAGCGCCACCAACCGGCATCATTGCCTTCGGGAACACCATTAGACGCGGCTTATCGTTCTGCGTTGGTTATCGGACATAATCAGCACGCTGATACCAAAAAAGCCAATATTGGCGCGGTTATTTTGGCCGCCGGCATCGGCAGTCGCACCGGACGCAACAAGCTTATGGTTGAGGTTGAAGATGATATGCCGTTGTTTATGAAAGCGGTAAATGCTGCCCTTGGTTCCGATGCCAGTCCGGTTTTTATTGTGACCGGTTATCATGATGAGGAAATGCGCGATTATCTGGAAAACATTGACATTAATATTCTCTATAATCCAGCTTATCGCTCGGGAATTAAGACCTCAATCGCCTTGGGGCTTAAGTCGGTTCCGGCTTTTTGCGAGGGTGCGGTCTTGCTGCCGGCCGATATGCCTAATATCACGGCTCAGGATATTAACAAACTCATAGCGGCATTTAAGCGCGGCGAGGAAAAGCAAATTTGTATGTTTACCCACCACGGCGAAAAAGCCAACCCGATTATTTGGAGTCAGGCTTTGTATGCGCAGGCTGACATTGTGCCGGAAAATGCTAATCTAAGACCGGTGTTTGTTGAACATTCAGACTATACCAAGTATGTTGAAATCAAAGACGACAGCAAATTTATGGATGTTAACTTCCCGAGCGATGTTGAAAAAGTTTCCAAGAAAAATAAGTGAGCTAACAACCAAGGCCGTATCAGAGCCGCATTACTTCTCTAAAGTTATATATTCGGGCGGAATAATACCGCCTTTGATAACAATCAGATAATAGGGTACAACAGCAAACCGCAAGCCTAGTTTTTCATCACAAACCGACCAATCCACCGGAGAAGTATCAATATCGCTGATTGACGCTAATTTTATCAGACGTTCATCAATATCATGCGGAAGATCTTTATCTAAATTCGGACGGATTACCGGACTGACATAAACTGCTTCAATCAGGCCGTCTTTTTGTAAAGCCATTAAATCAATAGAAAATAAATCAGCATTATCAATAAAAGGCTTGAACATATTAATGCTTTTGTCTGTCCATTGTATCGGTTCTGAAAAACCGCGAATGGCACGGCTGCGGCCGTTAAAACAAGATTCCATATCAGAATTGTGGGGCAAAAGCAGTATCCAAGATTATAAAAAGGATATATAATCGGTTCGCCAAAACACAATTGGAGGGACTGCTGATGCCTATAGAAGATTATATAACAGGAAACGAAAAAATCCAGATAAAATAGATAGATGAATGGAAAAAGTTAGTTTTAGAATGTGAGGACAAGACGGAGTATTATTGTCCATATTGCGGAAGTTATGAGTTAAGGTGTAAGGTCACATTTATAAAGAACATCAAAGGGATAAAGCTAGGCAACAAGGCCACAATTTTAAGGTTTAAGACCCATAAATACAAGTGTTTGGATTGATGAGCATTACTTAAGCAAGAAATACTTTCCTAATGCAATGATAGTAAGTGACCGTTTCCACGTAATAAAATTGATATTAGAGAGTTTTATGTGCTTAACTTATTTTTGCGAAAAAACAAACGAACTGATGACAGATTTTTTATAATTTTTTTACTCTGCCCCCAACTTTTACGATGAGCCCTTTGACGATGAGCCCGATGAATCGAGGATTATTTAAAACAAAAAAAGAGGAAGTATAAACTTCCTCTTTCGATAATGGTGAGCTCGGGCGGGTTCGAACCGCCGACCCTTTGATTAAAAGTCAAATGCTCTACCGACTGAGCTACGAGCCCTTAATCTCAACAACGAGCCTATGTATAGAAGATAAATTTTACTTAGTCAACTAA